>WNFC01000617.1_pt1 | contig 36710 bp, 36 predicted proteins | sample 5400541 | NCBI WGS metagenome assembly WNFC01 (sample SAMN13153342, study PRJNA577476) | soil metagenome | isolation source: 120 cm saprolite under Douglas fir tree site 2 hole 2 replicate 1 | place: USA:California | collected 2015-04-18
TGGTCGACGCCGGTCTTGCGGCCCAACACCTCGGCCATCAGGCCGCGCAGGTCGGCGCCCTTGCCGATTGGATGGCCATGCGAGCGGTGGTTGCCGATCATATAATCGTCGTCACGCAGAGCCATGCAGGCGCCCACGATCTCACCTTCCTGGCCGATCGAGGTGTGAGCGGCGCCGGGGAATTCGCCTTTGGATTGGAGAGTTACGACCGTCTCCTCGAAAATGCGGATGCGCAGCAGGCGGCGATACATCTCAATGAGCCGGTTTTGATCCAATTCCATAGCGCTCTCCTCCAAGGTTCCCTCTGTGAGCAGCGGGCGGCTTTTTCAATCACGCATCGGACATCCCCGTAACCGTCCACATACCGCTTCTGTGAGAATTCGTCGAGAGCGCGCAGAAGCCGCGGCTCTTTTTGTGCATGAAGGGAGTTGGAGCGGTTTGGCGGTGAGCATCGCATAGCGCTAGGATGCGCTCGAGGAGGAGATGGAAATCGGAGCATTCAGGGGCTGCTTCAGAACTCCGCGCTACCTGAGCAGGGCACCCCCGCTGACCCAGCGTTAATGCGCACAACGCTGGCCGTTGGCCCGCAACCGTTCACGTGGCACAGGCTTTAGCCGATGTTTTTTGCATAGGCTGACCCGTGTGCCTCCTTAACAGAGGGACAAGGCTATGGCGACAAAGATCATTTCGGCAGATTCCCATTTCGTTGAGCCACCGTCGATGTGGGGGGAGCGAATCGAGAGCAAATTTCGCGATCGCGCTCCGCACACCGAACGAAAAACCGTCAACGGCAGAGACGCCGAATATTTCATCTGCGAGAATATAACCCCAATTCCGGTCGCGGGATTCTTCGGCTCAGGCAAAAGCGCCGAGGAACTTCCCGAACATGTCAAGCGCGGCTTCGAGGTGGCGCCAAAGAGCGTGTGGGACCCGTCAGAGCGGCTCAAGGAGCAGGACCGCGATGGGGTCAGCGGCGAGGCGCTCTACACCTCGATGGGAATGCTGCTGTTCGGGCTCAACGATGGAGAACTAAGAAACGCGTGCTTCCACGCCTTCAACGATTACGCGGCGGAATATTGCAGTTACAATCGCAATCGTCTGCTCGGCCTCGGCACCGTGGAATTGGAGGATATTCCAGCCGGCGTGGCGGAACTCCAGCGCTGTGCCAAGCTGGGCCTGCGCGGGGTCCTGATCTGGGGTGCGCCGCCCGACGATAAGCCCTACGGCCATAAGGACTATGATCCGTTCTGGGCGGCGGCACAGGATCTCGACATGCCACTTTCGCTTCATATCCTGACCGGCCGGCGCGGAAGCGGCGTTACCTTCCAGAACATCCTGCGCGGGTATATGTCGCTGCCGCACTCGATACAGATGTCCTTTGCCGACCTCGTCATCGGTGGTGTGCTGGAGCGCTTTCCGCGGCTCAAATTCGTGTCGGCCGAAAACGACATCTCCTGGATGCCCCATTTCTGTTATCGCCTGGACCATGCTTATGACCGCTTGCGCCACTTCGAGGGCGTAAGTCTAAAGCTCCTGCCGAGCGAATACATGAAGCGCCAGGTATGGGGGACCTTCCAGTTCGAGACCAGGAACGTCGGTTTTACCGCTGCGGAATACGGCGCCGACAGATTGATGTGGTCGTCGGATTATCCGCATACCGATTCGCCCTGGCCGCGCTCGCGCGAATTCATCGATAGCTGGACCGGCATGCTGGATCAGAGCGCGAGAGACAAAATCACTGGTGGTAACGTCGCAGCCCTCTACCACGTGAACTGAGCCGCGGCGGGGATGGCTGGCGGCGACAGGAAATGCGAAGGGCAGAGGCGGGAAGCCAGAGCAGTGGACGCTGCCTCTTCTCGCTTCTCCCTGCGTTTTGACTTTGCTTGCCGGCCGGCGGACCGGTGATGGGGCTCAAGGCCCCGAAAGCTCGGGCAACCAGGTGAAGTTATGATTTACGAAATGCGCGTCTATACCTTACAGCCGGGCAAGGTGGCGGAGTTTCAAGCACTGATCGAGCGCGAGGCGCTGCCGGTTATCAACAAATACTCAAAGCTGGTCGGATGGTGGTCAACGGAAGTCGGCCCTTTAAACGAAGTCGTGCATATCTGGGCGTATGAAGACCCGAACCATCGCGAGCGTGCGCGGAAGGCGCAAGCCGAAGATCCGCAGCTTCAGGCATTCCGTCCGCGCGCCCAGGCGATGATCGTCAGTCAGTACAACAAGATCCTGACGCCGGCGAACTTTTCCCCGCTGAAATAGAGGCGGCAGTGAGCAACACCAGGGCTCCGCGCCGGGGCGTTGCAGAGGCGTAAGGGGCGCGCCCACTAGCGCTTAACAGACGCGAACCGATACTCGGCAGACGCGCCATTCAGATAAAAGCCGGGGCGAGCCCGCAGGCGTCAGCTCAAGACAGGCCTCCAGCTTGATCCTTTAGGATCCGCGGCTATCCGCGGAGAACTGCGGGCCCGGCGCGATCATCATGCCGCTCACGGCTGGGCTGCTTGCCGCCATCGATGAATCGCCCGCGGCCCGGCTAGTCTCTACTGGCGCTTCGGCCTCACCTCGCAGCCGGCCTTCGTCGCTGGAAATGGCTTCGATGGCTGACGCATTCGAGCACGCTTCCAGCGTCGAAGCGAGTCTATCTGCGTCGAGTTGCGTCTTCGATGCTTCGTCGCGCTCTGCGCCTGAGATCTCCCAATGATGTTCGAAGGCAGGCTCGCAGGCAGAGACATCCGCGCTACCGGGTCTCTCGCGGCGCGCGGGATGGGGCGCGAGACGATACCGGAACAGGGCGTTGCGGATCTGATGATAGGCTTCCTCTGACACACCGCCTGCGGATTCAGCAGACCGGTTGCCGGCTGCGCGCTTCTGCTGCTCGAGCTGCGACTTCACTTGCTCAGCCTGTCGTTGCCGGGCGATAGTTACGCGGCTGAGATCGGCCACGATGCGCGTCAAGCGCACCAGATCGCGTAATTGGAGCGCTCCTCGGTCAGAATGAGGTGCCCCGGCTGAAATGCCGCTGCTACTTGATTCCTCACCGGGTTCGGGCGCGTCGAGCAGCATCGATAACACTCGCTGATGGATTAGCTGTATGGTGACGTCGACGATGCTGTCGCCGGCCTGAGCCGCGGCTGCGGTAAGCGCTTTGGCGTCCGCGGCGAGCCGTTCCATCGCCTCGATTTTCCGCTGTAGCCGCGAACCATGGCGTTGCACGCTGTCATGGGCGATGTGATAGCCCTGCCCCTGGAGCCATTCGGCGAGATCCTGATAGCCGCTGAATGCCCGCTCGACGATGCGGCGGTCCAGTTCAGTCCGCACCTCAGCCGGCAGCATCGCCACTTTCGATCGCGCAGGCATCATTCTTACCTCCGGCCCCGGCAATAACTAAAAATTGACAAAATGATAATGCTCTTGCAGGGGCGGCTCTGGAGCCGCCCTTGCTGGAAAGCAAGCGACCCAGGCGTGAAGCCTGTGCCACCGAAAGTGTGCGAGCCGGCAGCGCCGGTCCGCACTATTCAAGATCTGAAGATAGGCCAGCACTACTAGCGAATTAAACAGGTGACACTGTCACCTGTTGCCGGCGCTGAAGATGCCAAGCAGCACCAGATCCAAGGTCCGTAGGCGCGCAAAAATCTTGCCGTGGCGGCTGTCGAGCCGCGCTTGCACAAGGTTCCAGCTTGTGAGCGGACTTTCTCTATTTAGCCCAAAAACCTCGATTTCAGTTCAGGGCTCTGTCCCCCCTCCTCAAGGAAATCGGGCTAGGGGGTTAGGTTGCGGGATGGCCCCCTGCTTCCATTCCCCTTCCCTGTGAGGGATTGTCGATTTTCTCTTCGCGGAGGTCCTAATCAGGAAGACCCGGGGATTCTTCACGCGCGGCAGCCACGCGCGCGAGAATGACAAACTAAGCGAATGCGGGCCTTTTCTGTCATTCCCGCGCGTGGCCGCCGCACGAGGAATCCCGACTCTTCTCCCTCTGCTCATGAAAATCGACCGTCTCTGTGAGGGAAGGGGTTAGGTGAGCGCCACCCTGATCTGGCTCACCACCGCGCCTGGAGCGTTTCTAACTTCCTGGTTGGTTTTTTAGGAAGGGGGATTAGGGGGTTAGGTCGCTCTGCCGCCCGGCCTGCTATCCTCGCTCCATGCCTTGCAATATTCGTACGCGGCTAGAGCCGAGCGGCAATCGACGCGTGGGTTTCCGTCGGCAAAGCGTTGGGCAAAAGGCACACAAGTCAAAGAGCGAGAGGAACTTGCGCTTCGCGACCATCTGGTGGCTGCCCGGAACTGTTACTTGAATAGAATCACTCCTTTACGCCAAAAAATCGGTTCTCCCACAGCGCCCTTAAGAATTCGCGGCAGGGAAGGATAGATACTGCTCCAAGCTTGCGCGGTCGAGCTTCCAGGCACACACAAACCAGAGATCGGAACGTTTGCTCCTCGGCCAGCGCGAGGAGCGATTTTAGATCCTGATGAGATATGTTCGCGGCCGCTTTAACCTCGATGGCTGTGTGGTCGCCGATCACGAAATCGACCTCGAAGCCTGACGTTGACCGCCAGTACGTCAGCGGCTCACCAGAGATGTAGTCGCAGTGCGCGAGCAGTTCGTGAAACACGACGGTCTCAATTGCCTGGCCGAACTCCGGCGTGCCGCTTCGGAATGGCCGTCCTTGCAGCGCTCCCACCACGCCGACATCGAAGAAATAGTACTTCGACGAGCTGAGGGGCTTGCGCTTGACGGACTTGCGCCACGCCGGCAGCTCGTGCAGTACCAGGGTGTCCTTCAAGACCTCGAAGTATTCGTACACCGTTGTGCGGGCCACCTGTGCGTCATTAGCGACCTTGGTGAAGTTCACGATGGTGCCGTTGCAGAGTGCCGCTACTTTCAGAAAACGGCTGAATGCCGGGGCGTTGCGCGTAGCGCCTTCGGCAATGATCTCCTGTTGGAGATAGGTGCCGGCGTACGCGTCGAGGTCGGCGCGCGGGTCGTCGGAGAAATAGATCGATGGCAGCAGACCGCGTTCGGCTGCGCGTACCAGGTCGAACTCGGTGTCGAGTTCGTGCGACGTTAGTGGATGCAGGTATTGCGTACGCGCCCGCCCGCCGAGCAGGTTAACGCCGCCCCCGCGCAGTTTCCGCGCGCTCGAGCCTGTGAGTAGAAAACGGATACGCCGTGCTTCGATGAGGCGATGCACCTCGTTCAGAAGATGTGGCAGGCGCTGCACCTCGTCGATCACGACAACGTTATCGTGCTCGGTTAGCTCTTCGCCGATGCGTTCCGGATTTCGGCTGAGGGTCAGGTAGGTTGGACTGTCGAGAAGGTCGTACACGCGCACGCCAGGGAGCGTTTGGCGGATGAGAAACGACTTGCCGGTCTGCCGCGGGCCGAGCAGAAAGTAGGATTTCTTCCCTAGCAGGCCGCGCAAATCTATAGCGCGTGGAATTATGGGCGTTTCTGACGATGCCATCGTCATTTATGATGCTAAAATGACGACTCTGTCGTCAAATGTCAGCGGTGAGGAACCGTCCCGGCCAACCTTACGGTTTCGCCCGGACTTGGGCGATCCACGCAAATCATGTTGAGCGGGCGTTGACAGCGCGAAGGGCAAGTGCCTACACATCATAAAAGCAATTAAAGGAAAAAACGACTATGAAGGTCAAGTTTCCGTCGGCCGAATACTTCAATGCTCTCCAGTCACAAATGGCGGCCGAAGCGGCCCGGTTCAAGCGCCTGGGTTTCATCGATACCACCTTCGGGATTAGCATCGTCCAGAACGGCGCTTCGCGGAATTTTGTGCTCGCCTTTGAAGTCTTCGAACTCAAAGATGTGCATGAAGTTGCCCAGCTTGATCTAGCCCGGCTCGATTTTGCGATTGAGGGCGACCTCGCGGTGTGGCGCGAGATGATCGAGAATATCAAGCGCTATGGCGAAGCCGACACGGCGCACGATCTGAACACGTTGGCTCATTTCGGCGAAGCGCTGAAGGTCAGCTATGCCGATCCTGAGGGCCATGACAAGCTGTATCGGTTTATGGAGTCGATCCAGGAGTTCTTTGATTTGAGCAGCAAGGTCGAAGTAACCTTCTAATGCCGCAGAGGCCGCGATGAGCTATCTATCCAATACCAATTTCTTCGAAGATCGTGCGTTCCTGGACAAATGGCTGTATACGATTCGCACCGGCGAACTCGACCTGTCGTGGATGAAGTCCGCCACTGAGAAGGTCAAGCCCCATGCGGAAAATCCGCGGCGCGGGCTTATCTATCGCGACATCAGCCTGGGCAGCTACGGGGTCGAAGCCATTCCGGAAAAAGTCCGCAGCAATCGTTCTTATGCGCCGCGCGGCGCCGAAATTCCGGCTGGGATGCCCGACGCTCAACCATGGGTGTCGCGAAAGAGCGAGTTATGGGCGCACAATACTGACGGCTACTACGAAGAGGCGGTCACGCGTCAGTGGAATGCGACCACCGATATCCCCTGGGACCATCTCGAAGGCGTTGAATTGCCGGAGGCCACTGGCAAGGCGCTGGCCCAGTTGATGACCTTCCTCACCGAAGTCGAGATGATCGCGACCGATACGCCGGCGATGTGGCTGCCGCGGCTGAATCCTGACTTCATCGAGGTCAAGGCTTTCATTGCAGCGCAAGCAATGGATGAGGCGCGCCATACCGAGGTCTTCCGCAAGCGCGCGCTGACGACCGGCTACGGCCTGATGCAGGCCAGTCCGATGAACGAGATGGCGCTGAAGCATCTACGCGACGCTGATTCCTTCAGCGAAATGTCAGTCGCGTTGCATCTCGTCGCGGAGGGCAATGTGCTCACGCTGTTCCGTTTCAGCGAGTATCTTTCGCCTACCGACGTCGACAAAAAGATCTTCCGGCTCGTCATGCAGGACGAAGCCCGCCATGTCGGCTACGGGATGCAGCATTTCAAATGGGTATTGGAGCATTATCCGCAAAAGCGCGAGATTCTGCACAGCCATCTTGACGAGGCTGAGAATATCTCGTTTGCTGGGGGTGCCGCCACGGAACTAACCGAAGCCTTCATAATCCTGGCCGGCGGCGGCCTCAAGCCGGAAAACATTGCACGGGGAGTACGCGTCACCACAGCCTTTCAGCTCAAGCAGATGCAGGAGCACTTCGAACGTCTGGACAAGTGCGGCATGCCGGAACGCAGCAGCATCGACCGTTCCAAACTCTTCGCGATGTTCGAAATGGGCAAAGCAGCCGCGGCCGAAGCTGGCATCAAGTACTAGTGCTTAGTTGCATGATTTCGCGCAACAAAGGTTTGGGCTTTTGACTCGGAGTGTTCCGCCTGTTTGCCGGACGCTGGGCTCCTGATCCTCCCCCTGACCAGGGGGAGGGCAGGGTGGGGGTTGGCTGACTGCCTGTAAATACATGGACAAAATGGCTATATCGGCCAAATTATGGCGGCACGGCCACCATGCACTGCCGACAGGCTACCCCCACCTAACCTCCCCCTGGTCAGGGGGAGGGATTGGAGGCCAGCCATATTCCGTCGCAACAAACGTTACCCCGATTTACGCTACTAAGTACTAGCTCGGGGGAGGATAGGAATCGCCGTGGCTTTCTATGCAGACAAGGATTACACCGAGGACCAGGCGGTTCTCGATGCGATGAACGCGGTGATGCAAGGCCACCTGACCCTGCATTGGTTCAACGCTAACACTGAGAAAATCAAAGCCCAGCCGGGCGATCTGCGCCGCGGTCTTACCTACGAAGACCTCGACATCGGCAGTTACGGCTATAGCTCGATTCCGGAGTTCGTGCGCGACGAACAATCCATGGTGGCGCGCGGCAGCGAGAAAGTCGGCAAATTGCCCGACATGGGTTATCTCGTGAATCGCAAGTCCGATGTATGGTCGGACAACGTCACGGCCTTATATGAGGAAAGTAAAGCGCGCCGATGGGCTCCCGCGGTCGACGTGCCATGGACCGAGTTGGACGCGCATCCACTCAAACCGGAGCTGGAAGCTGCGTGTGCGCAGCTATACACGTTCGCGCAGGAATGCGCGCTAGTCGCTATGGACTTCCCGTCGCGATGGGTCGCGCTGATCAATCAGGAATTCATCGAACTGAAGAGCTTTATGTGCGCCCAGATGCTCGACGCCGCGCGTCTGCTTGAAGCTTTTCGCAAGCGAGCGCTCTACGGCGGCAGCGGACTGGGGCGCGCCAGCGCATCGGCGGAGCAGGGCCTCAAGGAATGGCTGTGGTCGGACAGCTATCCGCAGGGCTCGCTTTGTATCAACCTGATACTCGGCGGATTCACGTTGGCGGTTTACCGGCAGATGGCCGCTTTCGCGCCGAGCCGCGTCGATCGCGCGATAATGCGCTTCGCGATGCAGGATGCAGCGCGCCATGTGAGCTACGGAGCGGGTGCCTTGCGCTTTCATTTGCGGCATCAGCCCGATCAAAGAGACGCGCTTGATGCCTACCTGGACGTCGCCGAGCACGTGATGCTCGCGCTACTGGGCAGTCCCGAATTGCTCGAACCACTTATCATCATCTGCGGCGGGGGCATTGAACACGAGCAGGTAAAGGCCGGCTGCGAAGCGGTGGTAAAGTTCATACGGCTGGTCCAGCGCGAATACGTGGAGCGGCTGGCCTATGCCGGACTGGATCGCGCGAGCAGTTCACTCGCCCGGGTTGTTGCTCAAATTGCGTCGCAGGTGTTAGTGCCCCAAGCACGGACAACTACTCGATAATCTTTGGCACTTTAAAGAAATTGCGCGAGCGTGCAGGCGCGTTCGCCAGCATCTCTTCCGGCGCTGGCCGGTTGGTTACTTCGTCGTCACGTATGGGGGTGCCGGGCTCGCCGACCTGAGCCGTCGGTTCCACCTCTTCAGTGTTAAGTTGGTTGAGCGTGTCGACGTAAGTGAGAATCGCGCTGAGGTCGGACTGGAGACTTTGTTCCTCGGCGGCGCTGAGTTCCAACCGGGCCAGCCTTGCGACATGGCGTACCTGATCGATACTAATCCTGGTTTCGCCCATCGACTATGATCTTATCATCTCGAGATCGCCGAGTCAGGAACGGATAAGCAAGAAGCAGTCGCGAGCAGTCGCGCTTCAGGCTAGGATCACTGGGAGGTTAGTCGTCTTCGACGAACACCAGCATGCCGTACCGGATACGTCGAATGGTTCGCGCTCCTTACGTATACGTCGGTGCGATATTCGACCGCTGGTATGAGGAGATGCCGTGGCGCAAGCGGGTTCCGGCTGGCCGCCGCGGTGAGCAGGTCGCCGCGCGTCATTTGAAGCGATGCGGATACGTGATTCTGGCGCGGAATTACCGCACTGCCGGTGCCGAAATCGACCTGGTGGCACTGGACGATAGCTCTCTGGTGTTCGTCGAAGTCAAATTCCGCGCCGGGTCCGGCTTCGGCACACCCGCCGAAGCAGTGGACCTCGACAAGCGCGAACGTATTCGGCGCGCGGCACACGCGTTTGCCGAGTGGCGCGGAGTGCCTGATTTGCCGGCGCGCTTCGATGTGGTTGCGCTCAGTGGCGTTGGCCGCGCTTGCCGGCTGGAGCTGGTAAAGGATGCATTCTGAATGCGGATTGTGAGAGTGTTCATCGCCCGCCTTATGCGGCCGAATCATGCAATTCAGGGCCGCGACAGCGAAGCGGCGGCGCATGCCACTAGCGGAGGCCGTCTTCGGCCGCAGCGAGTAAACGAGTCCGCGAGGTGCGCATCAAAATAGTCGGTGAAAAAGAATGCTTGATATCAGGCTGATTCGCGAACGCACCGATTTCGTTAAGAGCGAACTGGCCAAATCTGGGGTTGACTCGGCTGAAATCGACGCGATCGTCGCGTGCGATGCCGAGCGCCGGCGATTGCAGTTCGAACTCGATGAGATGCGCGCGCGCCGCACTCGCGAGTCAAAAGAGCTGGGCCGGATGGCCCCCGATGCGCGCGAGACCAGGCGAGCCGAAATGCGCGAACTCGGCGACCGCATCACCGCTGCTGAACGTACGCTGAGCGAAATCGAGCAGCGCTGCTCGGCACTGATGCTTGGTATTCGGAATATTCCGCGGCCCTACGTACCGGCTGGAACGGGCGAGGCTGATAATCAAATCATCCGTCAGGAGGGCGAGCCGGCGACGCTCGATTTTACTCCATTGCCGCATTGGGAGCTTGGCGAAAAGCTCGGAATTATCGATTTCGAGCGCGGCGTGAAGCTGTCGGGGACTCGTTTCTATGTGTTGGCAGGGCTCGGCGCACAACTGCAGCGGGCGCTCATCACCTTCATGCTCGACCTGAAAACACGCGAGCAGGCCTATCTTGAAGTTACGCCGCCGCTGATGGTTACGAGCGAGACTGCCACCAGCACCGGCCATCTGCCGAAGAACGCCGATACGATGTACCACGACGTCGAAGACGACTTCTGGTTTATTCCAACTGCCGAAGTGCCGCTCACCAGTATGTATCGCGGTGAGATTCTCGAAGCGGAACAGTTGCCGATTTATCTCACTGCTTATACTCCCTGCTTCCGGCGCGAACGGATGTCGGCGGGACGCGATGTTCGCGGAATCAAGCGCGGTCATCAGTTCGACAAGGTCGAAATGGTTAAGCTGGTGCGGCCAGGGGCGTCCGACGACGAATTACAATCGCTGGTCGAAAACGCCTGCGAGGTTTGCCGCCGGCTTGAAATCCCGTTCCGCGTCATCCAGGTATGCACTGCTGATCTAGGCTTTGCGAGCGCCGCACAATACGATGTCGAAATGTGGGCGCCTGGACTTGGCGAATGGCTCGAAGTCAGTTCGTGCTCGACTTGCACAGATTTTCAGATGCGGCGCGCTAACATCCGCTATCGGCGAGAAAAGGGCGGCAAAACTGAACTCGTGCACTCGCTGAACGGTTCCGGCCTGGGCTTGCCGCGAACGCTTATCGCGGTGCTGGAAAATTATCAGCAAGCCAACGGCAGCGTGGTTATTCCCAAGGTATTACGCCCATACATGAATGGGGTCGAAACAATCCGCCCGGGACCAAGACTGTAGCGGCTGGAGACGCCCGGCGCAGATGAGGTTTCTGCCCTGCCTGCTGCTGTTCAATCACGGTCAGATGGACAAGTAGTTAAGCTCAACCGAAGCTCCCCGTCCGTCAGATTTCTCATCATACAAAGTGTTTCCGCTTCTCCCTTCCATTCCATTTGCTTTCTTTGTGACAAGAAGTCTAGCTTACCCCATCCTCAATGACCTGATGCCAGCTTTCACTTTGTGAAACGACATTACTTTTCATGAGCCCGTGAACAAACGGCAGCGCTGGTTGCCCAAATAGATCGGACCTAAAGCTTCGGCGAACGGGGGTGACGATGGCCGTTAAAAAACCGGGGAGAGTAAAGCATCGGGTTGCCGTTATTCTGGCTAGCGACCTGTTTCTCAAAGGCGCTTTGGATGGCGGCCGGCGCGGCGCGAAAGTCGCGGCGGAATCGGTCAGTCCATCGAGCGCGCATGACGCACGGGGCGCTTCAGGGAGCGCACCAGCGCACGCGCAGACTTAAAGGGCCTACTCATCCGCCCCCCCTTAACATCCGCCAGCGCTTCTTTGAGCGCGTTATTCAAGTCGCGGTCCACGAGCGTCTTGGGGCGGAGGAGGATGCCCTCGTTCGTCAAGTTGGCCTCCATATAGTCGCCAACGTGAAGCCCCGCCGCGTCCCGGATGGTCTTGGGAATCACGACCTGGTACTTGTGCCCGACCTTGGTTGCAGTTGCCATAGCAATCCTATTGTAGGACGGTAGGAAAATCTGTCAACGGCGGGTACTGGCCGGGCAAGCGCGGCATGCGGTTGGATGGTTACCACGGCGCGCTCCAGACTCACAGTACCGGCGTCGAGCGGGATTACGCGAAGCGGGTCAGCGGAACACCGGGCAGAGAGCTATGGGTCTGGGGGCTCGGGATGACGTTGCGTGGGCACCGATTAATCCCAATTGCCAAACTTTCGCGAAGGCCGACGCTCTAATGGCATGAGTTGCTGATCGGTCTGCGACCCAGCTGCTGGGCTTCTGCCCTGCCGCCTTCGTCACGAATCCTCGTCGGATGACGGCAGCGCGAGATTGGCGCGGAGAAAATCCCGCAGTGGCGGATCAACCACCGTGCCCAGGCGATGCGCTCCGTCGGCAAAAAAATGGGTCTCGACGTGAGCGCCGTGTTTCCGCAAGGCCTGGGCGAGTTGCTCCGCCTGTTTCACGGGAGTCTTGCGGTCTTGCTCACCGTGCAGAATAAGCACGTTGCAATCGAGTCTATTGGGCATATTCTCGATGACGCTGCGCTCTTCCAGCACCCGTTTGCTCGGCCACACCTGGCGCAGAATGGAAAGCTTGGTGCCAATTGGCGCGCCGGGCCAAAGTTTGAGCAGGTCGTAAGCGCCTGATTGCAGAATCACCGCACGAGCGCGCCGATCGGAATCCATCAGTAAACCAGCCGCAACCGCGCCGTCGGCAATGCCCCATATTGCGAGACGCGACGGATCGACGTCCGGACGAGCCGCTATCAAGTCGAGCGCACGGCGAGCGGCTTCGACTGACTGTGGACCGACGAAACGGCTGGGCCCCGATGATTTGCCATAGCCCGGCAAGCTGATGCAGCCGAGCCGAATCCGTAGCGCCGCAAACTGGAGGATGTGAAGAATACATTGGTGTGCATCGCCGCCGTCGCCGTTCAACACCAGCAACGCAGGCATCGGGCCTGGCTCCGCGCTATGCGCAAAGTAGGCATCGATTTGATAATGATCTTCGCCGGAGGAAATCTGGAAGCCGAACGGCTCAATCGCGACCTGCGGCGAGTGCTGCGTAGCTGTACGATGGCAGGCGCCCGCCATCGCCACCAGGAAAATCAACAGAAGGCAACTGGCATCAAGGCACGGTACCCGCATTCTCCGTTTGCCACGAATCGCGGGTGCATCGTCTCGGGCCGCGACGCGCAACGCCGGGTGCGGCCGCGCCATCCAGGTTTTCATAGATAGTTTAATCTACCTTCATCCAGGAATTTTGGAAACGGCGATAAGTAGGACGCGCAACCCGACTGGATGACGCCTACGTTGAATTGAGCTGGGCTTTGCTCAATACTCAGAGGCTTCTGTTTCTCCTCGGGTTAAAGCATGTTTTCCGGCGTCATAAACGCGCTTTGGACGTGGCGACCGCAGAGGACGCCGGCTAAAAAGGCTGGGGGGTAATCGGTAGGACCGCAGTTATGAGTGAGAAAATGCTGGAAATTGATTTCGACAAAGCCGGCGGCGTGGTGCCGGCCGTCACCCAGGATTATCGTAGTGGACGAGTTTTGATGGTCGCTTACATGAATCGCGAGGCTTTTGCCGAAACCCTCAAGACCGGCCGGGCGTGCTATTTCTCGCGCTCGCGTAACAAGCTTTGGCGCAAAGGGGAAGAGTCGGGCAATTTTCAGACCATACGCGAGATTCGGCTGGATTGCGACAGTGATACGATTCTATTACGCGTCGACCAGCATGGTGATGGCGCTGCGTGCCACCAAGGCTATGAATCCTGCTTCTTTCGTGTGCTCGACCGCGATGGCTGGGTCATCTCCGAGCCGCGTAAGGTGGATCCAGCCAAGTACGGTTCCAGTTACGGGCACCCGGCTAAGGCCGGTGCGAAGTAAAGCTTAGTGGGACCGGCTTTCTAGCCGGTCAGCTATGAGGATGACAGGCTGGAAAGCCTGTCCCACCAGGCATCAATGACCGCAGACAACAAACTTTTGAAATTTGGCATTCCCAAAGGGAGTCTCGAAGCTCAGACGCTTGAGTTGATGCGCAAGTCGGGATGGCGCATCTCTGTCGGCGACCGCTCTTACATTCCGCGCGTAGACGACTCCTCGCTGAGCTGCCGGTTGTTGCGGCCACAGGAAATGCCGCGCTACATCGCCGACGGCACCCTGGACGCCGGCATTACCGGCAGCGACTGGATCGTCGAGAACGGTGCCGATTTGGTCGAAGTCGAGAGCTTCATCTACTCGAAGACATCGTTGCAGCCGACCCGATGGGTGCTATGTGTGCCCGAGCATTCACCAGTTCGGCGGTTGGAAGACCTTGATGGCAAGCGGGTCGCGACGGAAATGGTCGCCTATACCCGGCGAGTTTTTGCCGAGCGCAAGGTTAAAGTTGACGTTGAATTTTCCTGGGGGGTGACAGAAGCCAAAGCCGCGGATGGTCTCGTCGATGCGGTCGTCGAGGTCACGGAGACGGGTGCATCGCTGCGCGCCAACGGCCTGCGCATCGTCGAGGAACTGCTCACTTCGACCCCGGTGCTGGTGGCCAACAGACATTCGTGGGCGGACGAATGGAAGCAAGCGAAAATCCGTCAAATAGCGGTGCTGGTCAAAGGTGCGCTCGACGCTGAAAACCGCGTCGGCATCAAGATGAACGTCCCGCGCGACAAGCTCGACAACGTGATTGCGCTGCTGCCGTCGATCACCGCGCCGACCGTCGCACCGCTCTACGCGTCGCCCAATCTGCACGGCAAGGAATGGTTTGCGATCGATACCGTAATTGATGAGCTGACGGTGCGTGAGCTGTTCCCGAAGCTGCTGGAGGCTGGCGCCGTCGGCATCATCGAATACCCACTCAACAAAATCATTTGACTGGCAAATCCCGGGCCCGTCAAAAATCTGGTAGAGCGAAGGCCGTCCGGCACCTTTCCTTCGTAAGCGGTGCCTCGATTATTTGTCCTTGATGAAATATTCGCCCGCGCCGAGCCCCTCAAGGGCCAAGCCCAGACTCAGGTTGTCAACCATCAGGCGCTTCAATTCCCGGGTCAACACGTGACGGGCATAGCGCACCGTCAGCGGCGGTTTCGCGATGATTGCCCGAGCGATTTCCCATGCGCGCGGCAGTAGCTGTTCCCGAGGTAACACTTCGCCCACGAGCCCCAACGTCCTGGCCTCGCTGGCCCCAATTTTTTCGCCGGTGAGCAGAAAGTAACGTCCCCGGTTAAATCCCAAGAGCAGGGGAAAAACCACGTGAACACCATCGCCTGGAACCAGGCCGCTGGGGAAATGCGGCAAATCCTGGAACTCAGCATTTTCCGCCGCCAGCACTACGTCACACAGCAGCGCCAACTCAGCATGAATCAGCGCCGGACCGTTGACCGCTGCGATGATCGGCACCTCGATATCGAGATGATTCATAATGAGCCGCCGCGCATCGCTCATCACCTCATCCCAGGCGGCCGCGGGAATCTTGTCGGCATCACCGAACGCGTGGCGCGCGATAAACTCGTCACCGGTACCGGTGATTATTACGGCGCGATTGGTACGGTCAAGGGCGATGTCGCCTAGCGCATGCGTCGTCTCGTGATGTGATTCGAAGTCCCAAATGACGGCGCCGTTATTTCGATGAAGCGTGACCTGTAGAATCCCATCCTGCCGTTCCATCTTTAGGTTCTTGTACTTGGTTGAATATTCTTCGAATTTGCTCATGTTACCGCTGCCTTAGAAAGATCTTCTGGTGGCACAAGGTTCCAGCCTCTGGCCGCTTCGAAGACCAGAAAAGCACATAGGCCCGGAGCCTGTGCAGTACAGGCTATAGCCTGTGTGTCTCCGGCGCTGAAGGCGCCCGGGGGATATAGCCCAGGGCAACGCCCTGGGGTTTGACGCTTCCGTTTTTGGCGCCCTGAAAGGGCGCTAGGAATTGATCATGTTCGCAATCGGTTCCCATTTGGCGCTAGTCATCGTTCGGACCGAACAGCTCAGCTCCGCCCCTTCGGGGCGGATTTTCCTTATCGGTATATCTCCCAGGGCGTTGCCCTGGGCTGGTTTCCTTCCCGCCTTTGGCGCGCAAGAGACTGACTCCGCGTCCAATTATCGTGTTGAGACTGTCATCACAGGCTGGAAGCCTGTGCCACCGCACTAGGTCCCTGGCTGTCATTCAGATTACCTCTTTATAGCCGCCGCTTACTTCTTCAGGTTCCCGGCAGGCCAGTATTCGGAGGTTCCCAGCCCTTCAAGTGCAAGCCCGAGTTCAAGGTTGTCGACCATCAGGCGCTTGAGTTCGCGGGTAAGTGCTGCCCGCGCATAACGAATCGTCAGCGGTGGCTTTTGCGCGATCTGGCGTGCCAACTCCCATGCGCGCGGCAACAATCCCTGGCGCGGCAATACCTCGGCCACCAGTCCCAACTCGCGGGCCTCCTGGGCCGCTATCTTCTGGCCGGTGAAGAGGAAGTAACGTGCGCGATTCATTCCCAGCAGCAATGGATACACCGCATGGACGCCGTCGCCCGGCACCAGACCCTGGGGGAAATGCGGCAGGTCCTGGAAGACCGCATTTTCCGCAGCCAGCACGATGTCGCAGAGCAACGCCAATTCGGAGTGGATGAGGGCAGGGCCGTTAACCGCAGCGATAGTCGGAACTGCGATATTCAAGTGATTCATGATCAGGTAATAAGCGTCCGACAAGGTATGATCCGAGGCCAGCGGCCGTGCTTTGGTCACTGGCTGGGTATTTTCCGTGGCACGGCCCCAGATGATATCGGCGCAGAAGCTCTCACCGGTACCGGTGATAATGATGGCTTTGTTTTCCCGGTCCCGGGCTACCTCGTAGAAAGCGTACGACGCCTCTTCATGCGGCCGCCCGCCCCATAGCAACTCCTTTCCCTTGCTATGGAAAGTCATCTGCAGAATGCCCTCGCTCCGCTCCATTTTGATGTACTGATATTTATCGCGGTATTCTTCAAACTTGCTCATGTGTGGGTGCAGCCTCGGGGCTTTCAGCGTTCAGCGCTGAGCTTTTGGAGAAGAGCGGTCAGCATCCATTGGTGCATCGTTACCTGGCTATTTGCCGACCGCTGATCGCTGACTGCTTATTGCTCTATCCTTTCGGCAGGCCGAGCACGCGCTCGCCGATGATATTGTGCTGAATCTCGTTGGTGCCGGCCGCGATCGTCCCCCGTCTGGCGGCGAGCATGCGATGTGACCATTTGCCATGATCGATGGCCGCCGGTGCGCGGTACTCGAATTGGCTATACGGTCCAAGCAACTCCATTGCAAACATCTGGAGCCGCAGGTTCAGGTCGCTGATGCCGAGTTTCATGATCGAGCCTTCAGGACCCGGCGGTAGACCTTTCAACTGCCGCGTCAGTTGGCGGAAGCTGGTGTACTTCAATCCCTCGGCCTCGCACGCGAACCGCGCGATGCGTTGGCGCACGTACTCGTCCTCCCATGCGGGCCGGCCATCGCGCTCCACCTGCTTCGCCAGTTCGGCGAGTTGGCGTACTTCGACCATCATCTCGGTGCGGCCCCCGTGAATCGTCCGCTCGAACATCATATTGGTCATCGCGACCATCCAGCCCTGGTTCTTCTGGCCGACCAGGTTGGATTTGGGCACTTGCACATCTTCGTAGAACACCTGGTTAAAGGCGCGCTCGCCGGTAATTTGCACCAATGGATGCACGGTGATCCCGGGACTTTTCATATCGACCAGCAAATAGCTCAAGCCTTTGTGTTTCGGCAGGCTCGGATCCGTGCGGCACAGCAGGGTCGAGAAATCCGCATGATGGGCATTGGAAGTCCAAACCTTGCTGCCGTTCACCACGAAATGATCGCCATTGTCGACCGCGCGAGTTTCAACCGCGGCCAGGTCTGAGCCGTGATTCGGTTCGGATAACCCCTGGCACCAAATTTCCGCGGCCGACGGAATTTTTGGAATGTAACGTTTCTTCTGTTCGGGCGTGCCCCACTGCATTAGGGTGGGCCCCACTCGCGCGATGCCCTGAAAGTTGACGGTGGGCGGCGCCTTAGCCCGTTCAAGTTCCTGCTGATAGACGATCTGCTGCAGCAGGGTGGCGCCGCGTCCGCCGTATTCCTGAGGCCAATGGATGCACATCCACCCGCCATCATGGAGCTTACGATGCCATGTGCGGCGCCGCTCGAATTCTTCTTGGGTATCGGGATCGTGCAACTCGCCGTCGTCGCGCCAATCACGCGGCAGGTTAGCTTCAAGCCATCGCTTGAATTCCTGGCGAAAAGCTTCGTCTTCCTCGCTGAATTTGAAGTCCATTTTTTCACCGGCCTATTTATGCGCACTTCGCGGACGTTTTTAGGTGCGCACCTCGCAGACTCGTTTCCCTTCGGCAAGCTCAGGGCTTCGGCTCACCGGCTCCACTCCGTTCCACCTGGTGACCCTCCGGCTTCGCTCGGGGCTTCGGCCGGCTGCGCTCGGCCTCGGCTCACCGCTGCGGCCGAGGCGGCCGCCACTAGCGGCATGTGCCACCGCTCCGCTGCCGCGGTTCGCTTTCTCTCGTGCGCGGATCCTGTCGCGCGGGAGTCATTGCTGCCGAACCAGTGTCCGCGTCTGGATCCAGCGCGTCCGTCTCTTGAGAGTTGAGCCGGCGCTCCAGCGCATCCGATAATGGTTCTTTCGCAGGAATCTGCGCCGGCTGTCAACGCTGGCAGGGGCGAATGCTCGCACGGGTCGAGCTCTAGCAGGGTGCGGAAGGCCTTTTTCCGCAGCCTGCTTGTGGTGCTTGCATCTGGCGCCTGCGGGATGCTTTAAGATCGCAAACGCTGGTCAGCCCCGGATGGGATGAAGCCTCCGGGTGATTGGCGATGCGCCCAAAAGACATAGAAGCGACGAGAACTCAGCGGGGGACACGGCGAGTCGGTGAAAGAAATGGAATTTCGTAGTCTTGGCAAATCTGGCCTGAAAGTCTCGCTCGCGGGACTTGGCTGCAACAACTTTGGCATGCGGATCGATGCCGAGCAGGCGCGCGGGGTGGTGCATAAGGCGCTCGACGAAGGTATCACCTTTTTCGACGAGGCAAATATCTATGGTGGCCGCGGGCGGTCAGAGGAGATGCTAGGCAAGGTACTTGGCAATCGCCGCCACGAAATTGTGCTGGCCAGCAAGGTTGGGATGGCGATGGGCGAGGGCCCGTATAATAGCGGCGGCTCGCGCCGTCATATTATTGCATCCTGCGAGGCGAGCTTACAGCGGCTTACTACCGATTATCTCGACCTCTATTACATCCACACTCCCGATCCCTCGACGCCCGAACAGGAAACATTGGAGGCGTTTGACGCGCTGGTGCGTTCCGGCAAGGTGCGGTACGTCGGCTGCAGCAATTACGCCGGCTGGCAGTTGGCCGACGCGCTCGGTATTTCACGCGAGCAGGGCCTGGCGTCTTACGTATGCGCGCAGAATCAGTACAGTCTGCTCGACCGCAGCGTCGAGCGCGAATTAGTCCCCGCCTGCCGTCACTTTAATGTAGGTATCGTGCCGTTCTTCCCGCTGGCCAGCGGTTTTCTAACTGGCAAATATCGACCGGATAGCCCGCCGCCGAGAGGGACCCGCCTGGCGACGACCCAGCGGCTCGCCGATCAGGTCCTGACGGAAGGAAATTTTGCGATCCTTCAGAGGCTGGAGCAATTCGTCAACAAATGCGGCCATAGCTTGCTTGAATTGGCGGTCAGTTGGTTAGCAGCCCAGCCGCAGGTGGCAAGTGTGATCTGCGGTGCTACTAGCCCCGAACAGGTAACCGAAAACGTCAGGGCATCGTCATGGAAACTCAGCAGCGATGAGCTCGCTGAGGTTGATAAACTCACGCGACGCTGAGATGCACGGCCTGCGGGCACAACGCGGCCGGCCTGGACTTCGCTAGTTAGACGCAGTCTGCCGGTACGCAGGCGTTTCGTGTTCGAAGGGATAGAGCGTGTCCTCCCCGAGCATGCTGAAGGATTGACGCAGGCGAAGCCCACGCCAGCTTTCTCTCCGCATCATGTATGGCCGGAAGCCGGCGTTCGCGCAGCCCTTGAGCGATGGGACGTTGTCGTGCTTGACGTATGTGAGTGCCCATCGCGCGCCCAACGGCAATCCCTGCTCGGCAATTTCAGCCATCGCCGGGGCCATGATGCCGCGGCCGCGAAACCGCTCAAACGTATAGGCAAACTCCAGTAACACCGTATCGCCTTGGTAACCGGCGAGCTCTCCTTTGAAGTACGGGCGCAAGCGATCTTGTTGATCTGCCCCAATTAGCCACTGCATATAGCAGATCGAGCCGCCGTCTGTTGTAGCGACGTAGCAAGTTGGTATTTTCGCGCGGAGCGCCGGCAACCGGCGCGGGCGTTCCGCGACGATCTGGGGAAAATCGCCGGGCTCCATCGGCCGGACGCTGATAGGTATTTTTGCAACGGGGCGGGGCAACAGCGGACGCGCAAGATCGCGACGAAGGACGTACGAAGCGTCGTCGGAGTATAACCGACTCGCCAGCTCGTGCAAAATCTCCGCCCTTTCACCGCGCCGAAGCATCAGCAGCGTTGTTTTGGCTCTGAGCGCAGGGTTCATTCCTATGCTCCTCGAGTGCGCAGATGCGCCTTCGCGCCGGAACGTCTTTATTCCCATTCCCAGGTTCGCATAACGCCTCAGAAATGCAGAGCTAGACTTCGGCCAGCGAGCGGAATGGTTCGCCTGCGATAAGCAATTCTATCGCGGTGCACAGAGTCCGCCGTTGCATTTCCCAAGCTATGGCCTTTACCACCTCGGTGGCCCGCTCGGCCAGACGTTGGCGTTTTTCCGGGTGGAAATACAAATCCAATAATCCCTCCGCAAAGGACTGCGGGCTTCCGGATTGGCAGTAGCGAACCGCGTCACTTGGAAAATAATGACGGATGGTTCGCAAGTTCGACGCAATAACTGGAATTCCGAGGCCTACATATTCAAGTAGCTTAACCGGCAACATCAACTCAGTTGCCGCGGTAGCTTCGTTGGGCACCACGCCTGCCGACGCCCCCTGCAAGGCGCTTGCCAAGGCTTCGACGGGCACTCCGTCTTCGAACTGGATAACGCCGCCGAGAGCCAACCGCTGCACATGCTCTTGTACATGCTGCCGGTGTTCGCCCGGGCCGATGACACGGAACTTAATGTTCGGGATTTGATGGCGAACGAGGTTAATCGCCTCGACGGCCGTATCAAGGCCCAGCCGGCGATTGATGGTGCCGTGCGTGACCACGGTAAAAGGTTCCCCCGTATTCCTGGCGGGACGGTCGAGCGCCCGGAAAAGCCGGGGGTCCGGGGTATTGAGGATAACGACAATCTTTTCGCGAGGTATGCCACTCGCCTGCAGGCGCTCGGCATGAAGATCATGAACGGCGAACACCAGATCAGCCATCCACGCGCTGACGCGTTCTTCCACTCTCAGCGCCGCAGCCCCGATTGCGCCGAAGGTACCCGGAAATTTTTCCCGATACAGTTCAGGCATCGTGTCGTGGATGTCGAGCACTAATTTGCTGCCGGCTAATTTTGGGATCAGACCCGACACGATCGCAGCATCCGGAATTGAGCAAACTATTACTACATCATAACGCTGCTTGCGGTTGAGCTTCGCTGCTGTGTAGGTCGCTTTAGCGAAAAATCTCAGGTACTGGCGAAGGTACTCGGCGCGGCTGCGGCCGCGATAGCGCGGACCGGGTACGCCGATAACGTTCACCAATCTTTGCTGTTCATCCGCGTCAGCCAAACAGATCACGTCAACCGCGTATCCTTGCTGGGACAATGCTTCGGCGTGCCGCTTCACGCGTGCGTCAAAGATGTAATGGGTGTAAGCAACTATGAGTACGCGCCTCATCGGTTCACGGCGCGGCAAGCGCTCCGGCAGGATGCCGGAAACTGCCGGCGACAGTATCGAGTTCGCATGTTCAGCCATGACGCTAGTCATTATATCACTCGATGCAGCCTCTCTAGCAGGGTGCGGAAAAACCAATTTCTTAATGAAACATCTTTCCACACCCTGCGATTAAACTGGCTTCCTTCCTTTAGTTCTCCCCCTCTGGGGGAGATTACAGAGAGGGAAAGCAGGCTGTGGAAGGCCTTTTTCCGCAGCCTGCTAGACATGACGCAGGCGCTCGAGTTCAGCTTGAGCAGGTGCGCGGTTATAGCGGCGTATTGAGTCATCCTGATAACGCCCGCACCTTCGCCGCAACAGCGCCTCATCGAGGAAGAGGCAATCAATGCCGCAACCCAGGAAGGTCTCCAATGCCTGGCGTGGCGTATTAACTATTGGCTGTCCCTTTACGTTGTAGCTGGTGTTGAGTACCATCTCGCGCCCGGTCTTTCGGCCAACCGCCTCCAGCAGTGTGTGAAAGGCGCGATTGTCTTCAGGGGAGACCGTTTGCAGACGCGCGGAACCATCAACATGAGTAATCGCCGGAAGTTGAGAGCGGTATTCTTCGCGCACGTTTACGGTGGTTATCATATAAGGCAGTTCGCTCCCCGGAGCCAGGTCGAACCAGCGCGACGCTTCCCGCAGCGTTACAGCCGGCGCAAATGGCCGAAAGGCTTCTCTCATCTTGACCATCGCGTTGATCCGATCGCGCATCTCGGGGTGCCCCGGATCAGCCAGAATGCTGCGATGGCCAAGCGCGCGCGGCCCAAACTCCATCCGTCCGCGATACCAGCCGATCACATAACCCTCGGCGATCAGGCGGGCCGCTTCTTCGCAAGCATCGAAAAGATTCTCGAACTGTACAACTTCAATTCGCTCGCTAAACTGTTCCAGGGTCTGGGCGACGACCCGCTTGGTGTAGGCAGGACCGAAAAACGGTGCCGGAATCCGAACATTGCGAATTTCACCATGCAGCGCTGCTCGAAATGCGGCAGCACCCAAGGCCGAACCGTCGTCGCCCGCGGCGGGTTGCACGAAGATTTCGTCAAACGCACCGGAACGCAGGAGGCGGCCATTTGCGGTGCAATTCAGAGCCACGCCGCCCGCCAAGGCCAGCCGGCGCAGACCCGTCCGTATGCCGAAGGAAGTACAAATGTGCAGCATGACCCGATCCAGACATTGCTGCAGCGCGGCGGCGGCGTCGCGATGGTCATCGGTGATGTCGTCCTCCGGCAGACGCGCTTTGACCAAATGCTGTTCCAGATAGTTTCTGGTTGCTGCGTAACTCTCTCGTTCAGAGCGTGACCGATTTATATGCAGGAGCGGCACCGAGATAGTACCGTCAGGATTTAGACGAACCGCTTGTTCGAACAATGAGCGGAACCGTTCGGGATTTCCATAGGGCGCCAGTCCCATGATTTTGTATTCATCAGCATTGAAGTCGAAGCCTAGATGGAGAGTCACGACTGAGTAGAGGATGCCGATGGAGTCACGCGCCGGCAGCTCAACTAACTTCTCGAGCTTGCCTGCGCGAGCCCGGTACACTGAAGCACTTTGGGTTTCGCCCATGCCGTCGATCACCAGCACCAGGCATTCTTCCCAGCCCGAGCAAAAGTAGGCACTGGCAGCATGCGCCAGATGGTGCTCGACATGGTACACACGTTGGGAAGGAAAACCGTCCAGTCGTTGCCTAACCTGCCCGACGACCGCCTCGCGCGAAAGTATCTCCCGATAGAGTCGAGCGCTGATCGGGTCAAGCGAGTAGGGCAATTTGTGAGGACTATAATCGAATCCGTGAACCACCTCGTCGAGCGCATCGAGGGACAGACCCGCCTCCGCCAGACAGTATGAAATTGCGCCCGAGGGAAAGTCGCCACTATGTTTTTTGCGATTAAAGCGCTCTTCGGCTGCGGCTGCGACCAATTCACCGTCGACCAACAATGCGGCGGCCGAATCCAGACCCTGAACGATGCGACATTCGCGTTCCGACAAACTGGGCCAATGGGTTCGTTTGAATCGAATTGAATCCGCGAAACCGCTGATTCCCAGGATCTTCATAAAGCTCGTGCCTGACATTCAGAAGATTTAAACTGGCAGACCAACTCAAGCCGATAATCGGGAACGCTAACCTCCAAAGTTATCTCCATTTAGTTTGGGGACTCCGTTGCGAAGCGCATCAGCCGAATTGGCGGCGAACTCGCTGCGTTCGAGCGGTTTCAAGTTCAAATAGAACGTCTTGAGCGGGATTTCCCAAGTCAACGGAACGCCGCAACGAGCCACCGGCTGCGCCGGGTTTCCCTGTACCATGACCATGGTGGGAACGGAGCGGCTGACCACGCTTCCAGCGGTCACCACGGCGCCGCGGCCAATCCGAACGTTGGGCAGAATAATCGCGCCTGCGCCAATATAGGCATCATCCTCAATCCGCACCGAGACGTAAGTGTTTAGTGCACTCCTGCGCGGTGGCAGAGAATGCATATGAGCAAGAATCAGACAGCGAGTGCCTAATTGAACGTTGTTGCCGATTGAAACCCACTGCGGATATGCGGTTTCGATCATCACATCAGGTGCGATATGAACTCGGGTGCCAATGGTCACCCCGCGCATTCGATGAGCCCAGACGCGGAAGGTGAAGGCCCCGGGCATCGACCGCGCCAGGGTTTGCAACAGACGATTTCTCACGCCCGCAATAAGGCCCTCACCAGGCATCTCGCGTTGCTCACTGTCGCCTTCTGCGCCTTCGAGCGAGTTCATCGCGATTCTCCCATAGCTGCGAACCCCCGCAGGTCAGGCACTTCGGCGCATCTGCGCTAACTGTAAATACTGAGTCTCAATGTAACGGGACAATGGTCCGACGATGGTCAGACTTTCCGGATCGAGCTCCGACAGGTCGATGACAATACCCAATTGCTGTTCTATCGTGCTTATCAGCTCGACAATACCCAAAGAGTCAATTACACCCGAGGTGAGCAGATCGAAATCGTCGGTAATTGCCGCCGGCTCGAACCCCATTTCGACAATCGGCTGCTCCAGCCGAGCGAGTATAAGAGACCTCACGTATTCCCCGGAACCGGCACTCATAACCCTGCCTCCAGCAACCTTAGCAGCTGTCCGCGATCAATCTTGCCGTTGCTGTTAAATGGCCAAGAGTCGATTACATGTATCTTGCGTGGCACCGCATAACGCGGCAGCCTTGCCCTGAGCCGTTCACGAACCGTCTCAACATCAACCGGAGCAGAGGTCATGAAAGCTTCGATTCCGCCGGCACCACTGGCTGTCAAGGGCCAACCGACCGCAATCGCAAGATCGACGCCAGCCTCCTGCTTGAGCAGCGCTTCGACTTCTTGCAGTTCAACCCGGTAGCCTTGCACTTTGATCTGATGGTCCAAACGTCCGCGGAATCGAAGCGGACCGTCACCCTTGGGCTGGCACACGCGATCACCTGTCCGATAGTAGGTCAATGGTCCGTCCGGCGGGATCACGAAAGAAGCCGCGGTCTTTTCCGCGTCATGCCAGTAGCCCAGCGAGACTTGCGGCCCTGCCATCAAGAGTTCACCTTCTTCACCAGGCAGCACTTCCTGCAAGTTGTTATTGGCAACTAGAGCCTTCATGCCGGCGAGTGGATAGCCGATTGGCACTACGTTGTGTTCACATTCCGCCGCCGACTGCCGGCCCTTCCAACGATAGGCGGTACACGCGATCGTCACCTCCGTGGGTCCGTAAAGATTCTCGACCGTACTCTGGGGGGCAGCATCCGCCCAGGCAGCCGCTAAATCAGCCGGCAGCGGTTCTCCACAGAACAGACTCCAACGTAATGCTGGAAAAGCGGCCGGCCTTAATGCCCCAAGCTGTCTCATCATCAATGCGACCGATGGTACCGAGAACCACACGGTCAATCGTGAGTCGCGAATGAACTGAGCCGGATTCAACAGAGCCTTACGCGAAGGACAACAAACGCAGGCGCCCCGTTCCCAGGCCACGAACATGTCGAATGCCGAAAGGTCGAAGGTCAGGTCGAACGTCTGAGAAAAACGATCAAACTCGTTGATTCCATACCGCTCAACCGCTGCCTGAACGAAGTGAACCACGTTACGATGAGCTACTGCTACACCCTTTGGCACCCCGGTCGAGCCAGAGGTGAACAACAGGTAAGCGACCGAATCTTCAGCGGCAGAAGGCCACATGGGTACTTCTGTGGAGACGCATTCGAGCTCGTTGGCACCGACAAACCTGTGTTGCGGCCATCGAGCTGTGTATTCGTTCACATCTATTATCGAGTCCGGCAAGATAACCAGCAGCGGCGCGCTTAAATGCTGGAGCACGTCGGTCAGTTGAGACTGCGCCGCCGCATCGACGATGAGCGAACGGCATTCCGAACGCCGCAACATCGTATTTGTCCTCGCCGGTGGAAAGGTCGGGTTCAGCGGCACGTACCCATGCCCTGCAACCAGGCTACCGAGAACACCCGCATAAGCGGTAGCGGAACGATAGGCGAATACTGCCGTTAACGGCGGACCATCCTCTGGCGGGTTGCGCGAGATAATCTCCGCGATCGAGTTCGCAGCACGATAAAGAGATTGATAGGACAGCTTAACGTTTCCTACCTCGAGCGCCATGCGGTGGGGATAACGTTCAGCCGAACGCAGAAAACCGAGCGCCAAATTGCGAAAATCATCGGACATATTTCATCCAGACTCAAAGGCAGCTATTTCGGCTTGAATAAAGCGGCTAAACATTGGCAGAGTACCTTTGAAATTGTTTATGCCCGCTCATGCGCAAGCTGCCCGTCCTCCATGCACTTCGCCGCGGCGAGCTCGAACGCCTCGGCAGCTTGAGGCAAGTCGGACTCCTCCAGGGGTATGTCCAGAATGTACGTTCTGAATCCTGCTGCCATATACTTCGCCAGTTCGTCCGAGACATGCTCGCGGCTGCCGACGAGGTACGGGCAAAATGTATTGTAGTTTTTAAACGGCCATAACCAGTAAATCCCACTGTTGCCGTCAGAATCGGTATCGATGCGGGACAATTGCTTATGCCACTGGGAATCCGACACTCTCATCGCGACCAGATGCTTCAGTTGACCAGCTCGATCGCCGGGGAACCGGCGGTGTGCAATTTGCCAGGCGTCATCCGCGCTTTCCCCCGTTATTATACCTATTCGAATACCGCTATTTTTACGTGGCGTTGATTGACTATAGTGCGCGCCCGGTTCCGGATACTCTACCGCGACTGCTCCCAAAGCTTGCGCTGCATCGCGGCCAGCCTCGGAGGAGCCGGATATCAGCAGGCGAGGAAACAGCTCTGGCGCGAGGGCGGGTCTAAGCATCAGGTTATTCACCCGGTAGTATTTCCCAGAGAAACTGAAGAGCCGCTGCTGCGCGAATAAACCTTTGATGATAAGAGTATATTCGGTTAGCCGGTTGTATCTTTGATCGTGCGGAGTTTCGTCGCACAAGGCGAGCAGATCGTTGCGAAAGCCACCGGCAATCATATTGAGCGATATCCGGCGACCGTATAGATAAGATAACGAGGCGACCATTTTTGCAGCGCTGAACGGATGCATATAAGCGGGTTGGAGGGCTACTAAGGGCGAAAGCTGGTTCGTTCGCTCCATGACGAACTGAGCTGCCAACCACGGATCGACCAGTGAATTATCGGAATAAATCAGCATACCTGTGCAGCCGGCCTCTTCGCTCCAACGCGCGACTTGGGCTAACCGAGTAGTGAAACGGTCAGCTTCATAGTCCGCTGACTGGGGAGCGGTCGAGAATAACTCCACCGACAAGGCGGCCGCAGGTCCGGTACGAAATTTTGCTTCCATACGGTGGCCCCAGACCAATTAATTCATTCCCGATGCATCGCAAATTCGCGAAGCCCGTCGGTCCGTGAACGGGAGAGGTCGCTACCAGCCCTCGCCCATCTCTCCGTGCACAAAACTCCGCCGGACCATGGCCGTACGAGCGAAAGGAACGCGCCGCAGGAAGGAGCGCGATTCGACGGCTTGTGTTTGATAACGATGGGCAACCCTTCCGCGTTACTCGACTCATTGGGTGTTTCGAGGAGCAAAAAGTGAGCCTGTGAACCTTTTACGATTGTTTCGGCCCAAAATATGGATTAAGACGGAATTATCGTCCGGTTGACGCTCGGACGAGTGTAGTTTTTTTTACAGAACCGGTAGTCCAGATGAAGCGCTCCACCCTATCCTGGGCGTGAATCGAGCTTTACCTTTATTGCGCAACCTAACCGGGTCCCTACCCTGCGATAAAACTGGCTTCCTTCCTTTTTATGCGCACCTCGCGGACTCGTTTGCTCGGCTCCGCTGCGCTCCGCCTTTCGGCTCCGCTAGGGTTTAGTTCTGCCCTCTGGGGGAGATTACAGAGAGGGCAAGCAGGCTGCAAAAGGTCTTTTTCCGCAGCCTGTTAGTCCCTGGAGTGGGTTCGAGACCGCAAGATCAAAGAGATCAAAAGTGTTCGGGTTCGTGCACTTTACGGTTGTCTCGCTCGAGTTGCACAGTCATATGACGAATATTGAATTTGCGCTCTAGTAAGACCGATATGTCAGACAGCACGCGATCTTGATCAGCATCCTTCGCCACTACCGCGTGTGCCGATAAAGCAAATTGGTGGCTAGTCAGGCACCATACATGCAAATCGTGCAATTCCCGGGTACCGCTGATGGCAAGCAGGTCTCTCCGCAGTTCGTCGAGGTTGACGTCCGCCGGCACGGATTCCATCAGGATATCCACACCTTCACGAATCAGTCCCCACGACCCGTAGATGATCAGGCATCCGATTAAGAAACTGACACCCGAGTCGGCCTGACGCCAACTCGTGAAATAGGTGAGAGCGCCAGCGACCAAAACTCCAATCGAGCCAATCAAATCTGACAGGACGTGCGCGACCACTACACGCAGCGCCATTCCGGCGGACAGCTTGCCAGACCCCAGGGTTATCCGCGCAAACATCAGGTTCATCACGATTCCGGCCGCCGCAATCACCATCACGGGCAGGCCGTCGACCGCTTGTGGGTTGCGCAACCGCTCAACCGCTTCGAACCAGAGGAAGGCGACCAACAGCCAGAGAAAGAGTCCATTAAACAGCGCACCGAGAATTTCCGCGCGCAGATACCCATAAGTCTTACCCGCGGTAGCCGGCCGCGACGAAATCCACAATGTGAACAGGCTGAGGCAAAGCGCGGCAATATCCGTCAGCATGTGTACGGCGTCGCTGAGCAGCGCTAGACTGTTGGCGTACCAACCACCCGCCAACTCGGCCGCAAAATAGACCGCGCTAATCGTCAGAACGAGCTGAAGTCGCCCTCGCTCGTTGCGCAGATTGTGAGGGTAAGTCGATTCCACGGTTTGCATGAAGAGCCGGGGAACGCGGCCGCCAGATTGCGGGCCGCGGGTTCTGACCCGGCCCGCTTGAGTTCAAGAAGATATCGGAGAACGTCGAGAAGAGCAGAAAACTAATGCGCCACGGGTCCTCCCTCGCCGTCGCCCGGCTGGTTTCTTTGCTCGAGCCGAACTAATCAAAGCTCGCCCTTCTCATTGACAATGGCCAACCGATGATTGCTCCGATGCGCTTATTCCCCAGCCCGCGGTGCGGGCTGGCACCACTGAGTTAATCATTCATATTGTACCAGTGAGGAGCAGGTGCACGGTTCGAGTCGTTGACGGCCACGCAACGCCGACAATTCGATCACAAACGCACAACCCGCCACTTGCCCACCCAGTTTCTGCACCAGCTTGACCGCGGCCAGCGCGGTTCCGCCAGTCGCGAGAAGGTCATCGACGATCAGCACGCGCGAGCGGCCGCCGAGTCCGTCCTGATGCACCTGAAGGGCTGCCGTGCCGTATTCCAGTTCATAACTTTCAGCAATCGTCAGATAGGGCAGCTTCCCCGGCTTGCGCGCGATCGTTAATCCGACTCCCAGCCGATATGCGACCGGTGCTCCGACTATGAATCCGCGTGACTCAATGCCCAGCACCTGGTCGATTTTACCCAGCCATGGCTCGGCAACCTGATCGATGATCGCGGCCAGCCCGTGGGCATCGCCGATCAACGGGGTGATGTCACGGAAGAGAATCCCCGGTTGAGGGAAATCTGGAATATCGCGAATCATTTTTTTGATTTCGTTAGCAGTCATAATCAGCCCAATGAGTCCGGCACGTTAATGTCGCAGCCGAGCAAGATACCAGCAGGCTGCGGAAAAGGCCTTCCGCAGCCTGCTTTCCCTCTCTGTAATCTCCCCCAAAGGGGGCGAACTAAGGGAAGGAAGCCATTTTTATCGCAGTGCGCGGAAAGATTTTTCATGAAGAAATAGGTTTTTCCGCACCCTGCTAGGAGCCGCCGTTGCGGGCGAAGCGTATGCCGCTGGTGGGTGGCGGCGCCGGCAGATAGGCGAGGGGGTTTCGCGGTTGGCCTTGAAAGCGCACCTCGAAATGAAGGTTCGGACCGGTGGTCCGGCCAGTCGCCCCCAGCTCTGCGATTACCTGACCTCGTACGACCTCTACCCCGTAACGCACCAGATTACGCTGGTTATGTCCATAAACGGTAACGTAGCCGCCCGAATGCTGCAGGATCACCGCATTGCCATAGCCGCGCAAGTGGCCGACGAAGATCACGCTGCCATCGTCGGCAGCACGGACCGCAGTACCCGCCGGGGCCACGATGTCCACTCCATGATGCATCACGCCGTTTCGGATGCCGAAGGGCGACGAGACCAAACCGGCCGTTACCGGCCATGCGAATTGCCGATCGGCCGGTGTCACCGCCCATGTCGTGGAAAAGCCGAGCGCCGGTGCGGTTCTGCTACTCAGTGGAATAACCAATATTTGGCCAGCCGCCAATTGGCGTGGATCATTGAGCCCATTGGCAGCCATCAGACGCGCGGGACTTACCGCATAAATGTGGGCGATATGGTAGACGGTCTCCCCGGGCTGTACTGTGTGACTTAGAGGGCCTACGGCCGCGGTGCCGGGAGCGAGCGGAGTTGGCTCCGGGCGTGGACTAAAGCAGGCCACAAGTGACACCGCTGCAAGCGCGAAAGCAGCCATCCCGACAGACAGTTTTTCACGAAATTTTTTTCGGTCGCCCAACCACCCGCCTCCGCACTGCCTCCAGCACCGTGGCTAGCGTTTGTTAAATTCACGCCATCGGTCAAAACCCATGCTTGCCGGTCATCCTGACGAAACGGCACTCGCCAAAATATTCTTCTTGCCAGGAGTTATTGATCCGCTGAAGCCGGACCAGTGTCTGCAACTCCTCCTCGCCGATTGGTGCGACGAGTCTTCCGCCGGGACTCAATTGCTCGAGCAGCGGACGCGCAACCCCCGGCATTGCCGCAGTCACCAGGATCGCATCGAAAGGCGCCTTTTCCGGCCATCCAACGGAACCGTCGCCGCAGCGCAGATGCACATTGCGGACGCCCAACGTGTCGAGGATCAGCCGTGCATGATCGTGCAGCGACGGAATTGACTCGATCGAGTAAATTTCTGGCGCCAGGCGGGACAGAATCGCGGCCTGATAACCCGAACCGGTGCCGACTTCCAGCACCCGCTCGTTTCCATCAAGCGCCGCTGCCTCGCTCATTAGAGCAACGATGTAGGGTTGAGAGATAGTTTGTGACGAGCCAATCGGCAGTGGGCCGTCATCATAGGCGTGCTCAGCATACTCGGCTGGAATAAAGCGATCACGTTCCACCGAACGCATCGCGGCAAGAACCCGGAGGTCTTTGATTCCTCGCCGTTCCAGCTGTTCGCTAACCATCCGTTCCCGTGCTTCGCTTAAATCCACGCTAAGGTCACGCCTGGGCCGATCGGTCCCGTCCATTATAGCCTCCCCGCCCGGTTCCGGGTAGCCACGAGTCCTTCGCTAGGTTGCTGACAGATGGTCGATCACGTAATCCATCCCGATCCCGCGCGAGCCTTTTACCAGGAGCACATCGCCGCGACGGATGATGCCGCGCAGGATGGCTGTCGCTTCTGCGCTGTCGCGGGCAATGCGAATCTTCATTCGCATGCGGTCACTTTGAGGCAGATTCTTGATCGCCGGGATAAATTCGCGGCCCACTGCGATGAATTGTTCGGGCCCGGCAGCGAACACCTCGCGCACGATAGCTGCGTGCATCACGGGCGACAATTCGCCAAGTTCCAACATGTCGCCCAACGCCACCACCAGACGCGTATGCAAACCGTCGGCAGTTTCGCGGGCGGCGGCGAGCGCAGCGCGAACCGAACGGGGATTCGCATTGTAAGTATCGTCGATAATTACGATGTCATTCAGTTCACGGGTCGATAAGCGGCCTGGCAGGCTTCGTACCGAAGCCAACGCCTGGCTAAGCGCCGCGATTTGATCGCCCCCGAATGGCTAAGCCCATGTGGCTGCGGTTGCAGCAATGGCGGCGGCGGCATTTTCCGCGATCGGACCCCCGAGCAGATTCAGCGTCGCCACCAGATAATTCGGCACCGCCGTCTGAACCATCCAGCGCGCCATCTCCAACTTGATTTGTTGGCAGCCTGGCGCAATCACCATGCGAGAAACAAGCCGCACGTCGGCGCTCGTAGCGGTGCCGGTCGTGTCGGTGCCGAACGTGAGCGTGCGCATCCCGGTCGGAATGCGTGTAATCAGTGCTTCCTCGCCGATGGCGACGATCGCGCAATGTGCTTGAGAGAACAACGCCGCTTCCTCGTCGGCCACCCCGTCGAGCGAACCGAGCCCTTCGGTGTGTTCAATATCGATGTTCAGCACCAGGGCGACGTCGGGTCTTACAATATCGCCAAGACGGACAATCTCGCCCCGCTGGTTGGTGCCGCATTCGAGCACTGCCGCGCGATGCCGGTCGGTAAGCGTCAGCAGCGTCATCGGGACCCCAATCAGATTGTTCAGATTTCCGGGCGTGGCCAGTACTTCACCGAAAAGCGCGCCCATCAGCGCGGCGGTCAGTTCCTTGGTTGTGGTCTTGCCCGCGGCGCCGCCTATAGCGACGACAGGCAGCGAGCGCAGAGCGCGAACACGTTCCAGGTGATGATGGGCGAGTGCGCCCAACGCCCGAAGCGTGTCGTCAACCTCGAAGCAAGGCAGCGCATGGTGGCGCCGTCCACGTTCGACCATTGCCGCGGCTGCGTTCTTCCGGGCGGCGGCGTCAATGTATTCATGGCCGTCGCGCATACCGCGCAGTGCTACAAAGAGTGTACCGGGCTCGATATTGCGTGTGTCGATGCTGACGCCGTGAACTCGGAGCTCAGGCTCGCCGCGAAAGACCGCGCCAGTCGCTCGAATAATTTCGGACGCGTCGAAACCACATCGGTTTACCGGAATCGGCGTCGCCATCTAAAATTCCCCCATCACGCCGCCAGTCAATTTGCCGCCTGGTGCGGCTTGCCGGCGCCCGTCACCGTTATCGAGAGCGACATAGAAGGGCCAGTGGACGAAACCAGCAGCGAACAACATCGCGTCGGCTCCGCCGCTTTCTCGCGATTGGTTTTCTGCATCCTCCTGAGCGCTCTCCTTGTATGGCTCAATCCGCTTCGCTGCAATAGACTGTACGCGTTGGCAGGTCGGTTGCACCAAGACGCTTAGAATAGGCAGTGATTGTAGCAAGTTCGACGGAGGCGCGTGCTTATGGCCACGGGAGGCATGCCGCTGGTCGGTGTCATCATGGGCAGCAGAAGCGACTGGGATTACATGGCCGCGGCCGCCGAGGTGATGGAGGAACTTCAGATTCCGCATGAACTTAGGGTGTTGTCGGCGCACCGGACCCCCGAGCAGACACTCGAATATGCAGCGGCCGCGAGTGCGCGCGGGCTCAAAGCGATAATTGCGGGGGCTGGCGGCGCAGCGCATCTGGCCGGGGTAATCGCGGCCAAAACCATCTTGCCGGTTATTGGCGTGCCAATACCGTCAACCACCCTTAACGGTATCGATTCGTTGCTCTCGATCGTGCAAATGCCAAAAGGGGTTCCGGTGGCGACCATGGCGATAGGCAAGGCCGGGGCGGCGAATGCCGGATTGTTCGCCGCCGCGATCATCGCGCTTGGAGATGCTGGGTTGGCAGAGCGGCTTCGAGAGTGGCGTGCGGCGCGCGCGCGAGAGGTGCTGGAGCAAAAGCTCCCATGAATGAAACCAACCGCCGATTGCTACACGGCCTGCTGTCTTATGGCTTGGTGCCTTCCGCCCTGCCATATCGGAGCGGTGATGCCGCGCAGCTTTTCCCCTGGAGCCGTTGCGCGCGGTTCAGAATATCACACTGGCTAGTGGGATTGGCGTGGGGGAGCGCGTTGGCGGCGCTGCTGGTTTCCCCGGCTTGGGTTTTTGGTTTCGAAATCAAGCAGGCCGGCAAACTTCAGGTTGCGCATGGCGCGCAGCTTTTTGCGTTCTCAACCGATCCGACTATCCAGGAAGTCCTGAGCCAGGATTTCAGCGCGGCCGCCCGTAGTATAGATACAGGCAGCGGCTCGACCGTTACCGTTTCCGTTAACGTCACTCAGCAGATGCTCCGACCCGGCGTTTCTCTGACGCAACTCGCACCAGGCGATCCCCAAGTCGCAGATTTGATGAGGGCGGCAGGTGCTAATCCGCCTCCACTAGGAGATACTGGCAGTCAATACGATGAGACGGCGCTGGCACGCCGAATGGCCGCCCGAGACTACATGCCGCGCGACACCCAGAGCGATCGGCTGATCAATTCGATGTCGAACCCGGGAGGTTATTCGGAGGGATTTGGTCCACCAATTCCAATTCCATGCGCCGCGCAGAGCGTTGCGAGGCCTGGATGCCCACCAGCTCCGGAAACGAGCCCCGCTGCAACTGCGACTCGCTCGGTCGGCGACGCTCAGCAATACGTCGAGCGCAGAAAGCAAGCTCAGGGCTTGTTCGGTTCTGCGAGCAACAATGATTACGATACGGTCGTTATCGCCCGTGCATCGGCAAGTGGTGCGCCGGAGGAAATGACGCTGGTCGCAGTCTCTCATCCGGGCGAGGACGTAAACGACGCCAAGAAGCATATCGCCGAGCGAATCGCCAACAGCATCCTGCATTGACATTGCGGTTCGGCGGGTTAAATTGCAGCGCCGCTCATCACGGCGCCACGAACATCCGGCGTTTGCCAACTCTTTCCGGAGCTTGGGTTCGCGCGTTAATTAGCGGGTCAGCGAAATTATCGACAGACGAGATTCACGATTTGGCCGGGCTGGACCCTTCAACTGCGCCGGCCGATTGAATCGGAACCTTGCGCGTGCGTGACTGCTCCGGCAGCGGCACCGTCAATTCCAGTACGCCGTTATTGTAGGAAGCTTTAATCTCGTCCGGATTGACTCCGCCTGGCAGTTTCAGCGTTCTCTCGAAGCTCCCGTAAGCGACTTCGCGATGAATAAAGTCGCGGCTTTTCTCCTCGCGTTGTTGCTCGCGTTTGCCGCGAATTGTCAGTTGATCGCCGGTCGCGGTGATTTCAACATCTTTCGGATCAATGCCCGGCAAATCCGCCCGTACAATAAGTTTGCCGCTGTCTACATACGATTCGAGCGCCGGTCCGTGGCCGGGTGATTGCCGAGCGAGCCGGCCGCCAAGAAAGCGGTCGAACAGATCATCGAAATCGCGCTTGAACCGGTCCAATTCGCGAAACGGCGACCATGCCGGAGGCTCATTCGCCATGATGATTTGCTCCCTCCTTTAAGATCCTGAATGAAAATTAACCACCGGGTCAGCTTCGGCAAGCGTGACTCTAGCGGGCTGCTGAAAAAGTCTTCGCAGCCTGCTCCCCCTCTCTTATCTCCCCCTGGTCAGGGGCTGACGATTATTGTTTGTTCCCCCTTCCCATGACAGGGAAGGGGGTGAGGGGGTTAGGTCGGGCGCGCGCACCAACTGGGATGTTCTCTACCCGTTCAAGGTGAAAATAGCCAGCGCTGGCGGGCTTTTTCACCTCGAACGGGTAGAGAACTCTGGAAACTACTGCGCTGCGACCCATCCCCCTGGCCCCCTGTACCTTTTTGGTCGTGCGTACGCGGGGCTGTTCGAGAGCAGTCGGGCTGAGGCTCACGGCTAATAAAAGATTCTGTGACGCGTTGTCCACAAGTCCACAGGCGGGATGTTTAACGCGATCCCAGAGCCTGTGGACCTTGTGGGCAACGCCTTCCGCCAGGTTTTGGTCTGTGTTTAAGCTCGCGTTGGAACTCGGCCGCCCGCCGGGAGCGCCTTGCGGCCCCCTGCGCTTGTAGCGCCTGGAAAGGACCCGCGCCCCGGCCGGGCTGGCCATTGGTGCACGTCCAGTGGGGAGTCGCGCCGCGAGCGCCAGTACAGGGGCGATGAAGCATCAATCGGCGGCCGAGCCGGGTGGAGCAAGCAGTGATGGAGGAAGAGGAAACGGATGGTGGAGAACGAGTATCAGATATATGTGGGTATCGACTGGGCGACTGAGGCCCATCAGGCCTGCGTGCTGGACAGCCGCGGGCGCATCCTGGCCGAGCGCTCTTTTGCACATACCGGCGACGCCATTGCAGCCTTCGCGCAATGGTTGCACGAAGTGGCCGGGGATGAGCCCGGACAAGTCGCCATCGCGATCGAGATTCCGCGTGGTGCGGTAGTCGAGACCCTGGTTGAGCGTGGGTTTCACGTCTACGCCATCAACCCCAAGCAGCTCGACCGCTTTCGCGATCGCCACAGCGTGGCGGGCGCCAAAGACGACCGGCGCGACGCCTTCGTGCTGGGTGACTCGGTGCGCACCGATCGGGCCTGCTTTCGCCGGGTGCGTTTGGATGATCCGCTGGTAATCCAGCTGCGGGAACTCTCGCGGGTGCATGACGATCTCGGGCGCGAGGCCAACCAGTTGACTAACCGCCTACGTGAACAGTTGCACCGCTACTACAGCCAGGCACTTGCGCTGTGCCCGTCGGCCGACGAGCCGTGGTTGTGGGCATTGCTTGAGCTGGCGCCCTCGCCCAGCGTCGCGCGCCACCTGCGACCTCAACGTGTTGAGCGGCTGCTGCGCCAACACCGCATTCGCCGCTTGAGCGCTCATGAGGTCGTTGCCGCGCTGCGGGCTTGCGCTCTACAGGTCGCGCCCGGAGTAGTCGAGGCTGCTAGCGAACATATCGCCTTGCT
>WNFC01001880.1_pt1 | contig 36685 bp, 35 predicted proteins | sample 5400541 | NCBI WGS metagenome assembly WNFC01 (sample SAMN13153342, study PRJNA577476) | soil metagenome | isolation source: 120 cm saprolite under Douglas fir tree site 2 hole 2 replicate 1 | place: USA:California | collected 2015-04-18
CTGCTGGAGCATCACCCCGGCGGAAAAATCGGCGCGCTTTATCAGAACGACGATTACGGCAAGGATTATCTCAAAGGGCTCAAAGACGGCATTGCCGGCCGGATGCCGATCGTCGAGGTGCCCTATGAAGCCACGGCGACCACGCTGGATTCCGAGCTCGTTTCCTTGAAGGCTTCGGGCGTGGACATTCTGTTCGACGTGGCCGGCCCGAAATTCGTCATTCAGATGATCCGCAAGCTGGTCGAGCTCGATTGGCGACCCGTGCACGTGCTCAACAATGTCTCGATCGCGATCGGGTCGGTGCTCAAGCCTGCAGGTCCGGAAAACGCCCAGGGCATCCTGTCCACCAGTTATCTCAAGGATCCGGCCGATCCGACGTGGAGCAACGACCCCGGGCTCGAGCAATGGCGGGCGTTCATGGCCCGATATTATCCCGAAGGCGACAAGACCAACGTCTTTACGGTCTACGGCTACAGCGTGGCGCAGACGCTGGTCGAGGTCCTCGGGCAGTGCGGCGACGATCTCACGCGGGAAAACGTGATGAGGCAGGCGGCGAGCCTGCGCGGTTTGCAGCTTCCCATGGTGCTGCCCGGGATCGCCATCAACACCCGCCCGGACCAATACGCTCCGATCGAGCAGATGCAGATGATGCGTTTCAGCGGAGAGAGCTGGGCGCTGTTCGGTCCGATCCTCAAGGCCGAGGCCGGCGGCAGCTGAGCCAGGCGCAACGGGAGCGGAACCTTGCGACGACCCCGGTCAGTTTCCCTCGATGAAATTCCGCAGGTCGTCGAGGCTGATGTCCCGCGGATCGAACGCCTGCACGCCGTCCGCGCGCTCGATGCCCAGCAAATAATGGTTGGGACCGTCGCCGAGAAAATAGAACTTGCCGATCGAATCGAGCTCGAAAATTTTCGCCACCTGGGCCGAGACCGAGATGTTCTCCAGGCGGATGCGCATGCCGGCCGCCTTGGTGATCTCGACGAAATCGAAGGTAACGCGGTCCGCCTTGGGGATGCCCGGGCTCAATGCGCTCACGACGCCGGTCAGCAGAAAGATCCGCATGTGGCCAAAATGCCTTGATGCAAAGCTCGAATGCGCCGTCCCGCGCGCAAAACCCTAGGTGAACAGGGAGATTCTGTATGTACCCTCGGCAGCACAGGGGTGTTCCGTTAAATGAACGCCCCGTACATGAGCGCCCCGCCTCCGCCTCCTGCAGGGCCATGCCGGACTGGGAGAACGTCCGCACCTTTCTCGAAGTGGCCCAGTGCGGCAGCTTCCGGTCGGCGGCGTGCAACCTGGCGCAATCGATGAATGCGCTGCGGCGCCGCATCAATGAGCTCGAGGCGCAGCTCGGGGTGACGCTGTTCACGCGCCATGTCGACGGCCTTCGCGTCACCAGCGAGGGCGAGCAGATCCTCGCCGCGGCGCAGCGCATGGAAGGCGCCTATTTCGATCTGGTGCGGGCCCGGCAGCGGGCGGTCCCATCCCTTGCGGGCGAGATCCGGCTGGCGGTGACCGAGGGCCTCGGCACCTTCTGGCTGGCGCCGCGACTACCGGAGTTCCAGCGGGCCTATCCGATGCTGCTCGTCGATCTTCACTGCGGCATGCGCTCGGTCGACCTGTTGCGGCTCGAGGCCGAGGTTGCCGTGCAGCTGACGAAACCGACCGCGGCCGATCTCAAGATGATCCGGCTCGGCCGCCTGCATTCGATGCCGTTCGCGGCGCCCTCCTACCTCCAGACCTACGGCGTTCCCGCGAGCGTGGCCGAGCTGAAGAGCCGCCACCGCATCGTCTATCAAGTCTCCGAGCAGAGCGGCGGCAGCGAATTCTACCAGCGCTGGTTCGGCGATGTGCCGCGCCCGGGTTTTCTCGCGGTCCGCACCAACTCCAGCACCGCCCATGCCGCGGCCATCGCCAACGGCGCCGGTATCGGCTGGCTCGTCACCTATGGGGCGGCGCTCGGCACCAAGATGGTTCCGATCGATCTCGACCTGCGCTCCACCCGCGACGTCTGGCTGACCTATCACGCCGATGCCGGCCGCATCCCGCGGGTCCGCCACGTCATCGATTGGCTGGTCGATTGTTTCGATCCGAAGAAATTTCCGTGGTTCCGCGACGAGTTCATCCACCCCGGCGAATTTCCCAGGCTCTATCGCGGCGGCGCGCTGCCCAATCATTTCGAGGGCTTCGGCGTGGCGATCGCGACCGAGGCCAATCCGTTCGCCTCGGCTTCCGGAGCGGCCGCGCGGTCGCCGGACGGCGGCCGGTCCGGGATCCGCGGGCCTGCGAACCCAGATTGATCTCGCGCAGACAAACGAGCCCCGGCATCGGCCGCCAATCGGCCAAGCTCGCGCGCCTCACGCCTGCCGGAACCGCGAGCGCCATCGGTCGGTTGTACCGGACATGCCGCAATCGTCCGGGAGCCTGCAGAAAAAGCTCAAGACCGCGCTCAACGAGACTCGTCTGCTCGTCCTCGGCGGCCAGATCCTGCTGGGGTTCCAGTTCCAGGGCGTGTTCCAGGAATCATTCGGCGAATTGAGCTCGCTGGCGCGCGGGCTCGACGCGGTCGCGCTATTGCTGATGGTCACCACGCTCGGCCTGTTGATCACGCCCTCCATGCAGCATCGGATCGTCGAGCAGGGACGCACCAGCGCGCGGATTTTTCGCGTCACCGGCACGATGGCGGGGGCCGCATTGCTGCCCTTTGCGATCAGCCTCGGCATCGACCATTACGCGGTGTTCGAGCGGCTGTTCGGGCCCGCCGCCGGCTACATGGCCGGCGCCGCGTTTTTCATTCTCGCGCTCGTGTTCTGGTACGGCCTCGAATATCTCGTCAAACGCCCCAAGGAGGCACCGATGTCCAAATCCGAGCCGGAGGCGCACACGCCACTGTCCACCAAGATCGAGGAGATGCTGACCGAGGCGCGCGTGGTGCTTCCGGGCGCGCAGGCGCTGCTGGGGTTTCAGCTCGTGGTGACGCTGACCCGCGCGTTCGAAACGCTGCCGTTCACATCGAGGCTCGTGCATGCCGCGGCCCTGGTGCTGGTGGCGCTCGCGGTCATCCTGCTGATGGCGCCGGCGGCCTTTCACCGCATCGCGTTTCGCGGCGAGGACACCGAGGATTTCCACCGCATCGGTTCCTGGTTCGTCGTTGCCGCGACCGTGCCGCTCGCCGGCGGCATTGCCGGCGACGTCTACGTCGCCGTCGGCAAGATCGCCGAAACGCAGGTCCTCGGCATCGCGGCGGCGCTAGCAGTCCTGATCGTGCTGATTGCGCTCTGGTACGCCCAGCCGTATTTGCTGCGCCGGAAACTGGCGGCGCAACGCGTCGCGCGGCGGGGCTAGATCCCAGGCGATCGCGGGCTCGCGGCGGCCGAGGAGGTCTGCCGACGCGCCTGTCGGGCTCGGGCATAAGCCGTGGTCCAAACCAGCAGTCCGACCACGCTGGCGATGCCCAGCGCCGGCTCCGCCACGATCGCGGTGTGCACCGGGAGCAGGAACGCGGCGGCAAACCCCAGCACCGCTTCCAGCACGCAGACCAGACCCCAGACCCTGGTGATGACGCGCATGGCGTGGCGAAAGCCCGCAACTTCCATGCGCGCGTTCCATTCGGCGGCCCTCGCCGGATCGCCTGCGGTCTGGAAATGGCGGGCGACGAAGAACATCAGCGGCCGCGGCATCAGGAGGGAGGCGAGGCAGGCGAGACCGAACAGGCCGAAGGCGGGCGCCGCCTTCAGGAGGCCGAACCGAACCTCGTCGCTGATCAGCGCCATCGCGATCCCGAGCAGGATGGTGACGAATACCGCGATCCCGATCGCCTCGACGCGCCGCCCGTAGACCCAGCTCATGAGGGTCGAAGCCCCGGGGAACAGCGCGGCAACCGCGAGCGCCCACACCGTCGGCACGCCGTAGGCTTCCAGGATCCGCACCGTCAGCCACGGCAGCGCCACGTCGACAAAGAGACTGCGGCCGAGAAATCGAAACGGGCTCACCGCGCCGACAGATTCTCCCGTCTCGGTCATGATCTCCTCCGCCATGATCTCCTCCGCGATTGCGTCCACCGGCTCGCTCGTTCCGTAGAGAGGGGCCATCAAGCTTCCTATCCAAGATGAGCGATGTACCAAAGTTTAATCACGAAACCATGCAGATTTCAATTTGAAACTATTATGCTCCGGGACTATCCTACGGATCCGAATCATCGGCAGCCCAGGCTGGCTCGGTCTGCGGCGAACGGGAGAGCGGATCCGTGAGACGCAAGAGTCTGGCCCATGCGCCATGTCCGGTTGCGCGCTCGCTCGATTCGATCGGCGAATGGTGGTCGCTCCTGATCGTGCGCGACGCCCTGATGGGCAAGCGCCGGTTCGGCGAATTTCAGCAGAGCCTGGGCGCCGCCCGCAACATCCTCGCGGCCCGGCTCAAGAAGCTCGTCGCCCGGGGCATCCTCGAAAGAACCGCGGCGGCCGGTGGCGCCCGGCACGAATACGTCTTGACCGACCAGGGGCGGGAGCTCGGCATGGTGCTGCTCGCGCTGCGGCTCTGGGGCGCCAAATGGCTGTTCGCGGCGCACGAGCGCGAGGCGCTGGTCGATCGGGCGAGCGGGGAAGCGATCGGGCTCGAGCTGCGGACGCAGGCCGGCCGCCGCGTGCGCCCGGCCGATCTCGCGCTGCTGCCCAAGATATCTCACCGCGTGAAGGCGCCGAGCACGAAGGCGTGAGAACTGTAAGTCTCACCCAAGCTGACGCTCGGACGCGGCGTCGGCATGGTGTAGCCTGCGGGTACGCAGACGCGATGACACGGAGATCTACTCCAAGTTCCCGGTGCGTCTCGATGCGCCGCCGCGGCCGAACCAGCGCTTGCGACGAACGATACGGACACGGGCGCCTTGGGATTGAGTTTTTGGCGCCGGAGCCCTTCGCCGATAGCGCGATCCGGAGGTTGCCGGCAGGTCGCGAGAGGCTCGTACCAAAGCCACTCCCATCGCCCACGAACGCGAGTCAGCCGTGTCGCTGGTACTCGCGCCACTTCGCCGGCGGAGAGCCGAATTCTCGCCTGAAGGCTCGGTTGAAAGCGACCTCGGACTGGTAGCCAACAGAATGGGCGATCTGGGCGATCGTGCCGCGCCCATCGCGCAGTTGCAGCTTGGCGGCCTGCAAGCGCCAAAAGATCGAGTAGCGAATAGGTGGCATTCCCATGAGCAAGGTGAACCGGTCGATGAACGCGGTGCGTGAAAGCGCGACGCGGTTGGCCAGCACCTCGACCGTCCAACGGGTGCCGATATTCCCGTGAATTAATGCGAGCGCGCGTCCGACGTGGGGATCCCTAAGTCCCCTGAGCCAACCGGCCTTCTCGTCTCGCAGTTTCGACGCGTGGCTCCTCACGGCCTCAACGAACAACAATTCCGACAGCCGCGACATGACGCTCGACGAGCCGAATCGGCCCTCGGCCAATTCATGGGCGGCGAACTTGACCGATGCTTCGACCCAATCCCGCGAAACGACGTCGTTGACATCGAGCTTCAGCAGCCGCGGCAGGTTCGCGATCAGAGGATTGTGGCGCTCTTCGCTGCCGAGGAAACCGCAGACGATATGCGTCGGTTCGCCTCCGCCGCCGAACGAGATCCGCGCCAGACCTCCTCCGACGGCAGGCTCGATAAGACTATGGGCGTTCACCGACACGAGCCCCGGAGCGCTGGCAAGCGTGTGGGCATCATTGCACGGCAGAAGCACGATCTCGCCTGCTTCCGCCGCGATGGGGTCTTCGGCCTCGAGCCAAAGCAGGAGCCGGCCAGCGATGACATAGTGGTAAGCGATAAGCTGGGCCGGCGTTCTGAGGAACGGGGCGCAATCCTCCGGGGTAATCCCCGATATTACCGAGAACGGTGCTGTGAAGTGCGCGTCGAGGAATACGCCGCCGATGAGGCGAACCGATCGAAGCACTTCTGAGAGCGGATCGGTCACGTTATCCCCTCCTGTCGGATTTGGACGATCGGTCAAGCGATCCGGCCGCACGGTCATTCACTCCTGTGTCCTTTAAGAATACGTTCCGCGGTGAGGCAGACCGGATTGCCCCGCACAGCGTGGGGCGACATTGCGCAGTACCGAGCGCCGGTCCAGGATCATAGACTAGACGAGGAGCATAGCGATGGCCTCCCTCTCCCGCCTCGCGTGGGGAGAAGGGAATCGAGCTGCCAGCCACACGCGATAATCCGAATGGGGCAAAGCTGGTGAAGTGAGGACGGGCGCTGCATTTGACGTGTACGGCGTGGTGCCGTTTGCCACAATTGCTTTGAGGAAATGCTCAAATGGCCGAAAGACCCATTATCATGGTCGTCGATGATGAGCCAGATGCGTTGGCCGCCATGCTCGACGCCCTCGCTCGACGGTTTGGTGGAGACTATCGCGTCATTCCCCACCTTTCCCCACGTGCTGCGCTCGACGGCATTGCCAAGATCAAGGAAGAAAACGAAGAGGAAGAGATAGCGCTGATCATAGCGGACCAGCGAATGCCCGAGATGACGGGCCGTGAATTTCTCGGGCGGGTCCGGTCTATCGTGCCAATGGCGAAGCGCGCACTATTGGTCGGGTGGGGCGATCACGAGGCGTCCTCGACCATCCTGCAGGCTTGCGCGTTGGGCGAGCTCGACAATTACCTCTACAAGCCTTGGGCTCCCGCCGAGGTGCATCTGTATCCGCTGATGAGCGAGTTTCTGGCGGAATGGACGCGGATTCATCGCCCAGGCATGGAGCTGATCCACATCGTGGGAGACGAGCAGTCGCCGCGCTCTAATGAGATCCGCGAGCTGCTCAATCGCAACGGAATCCCCTTCGGTTTCCATCAAGCGGGGTCCATCCCGGCGAATCGACTCGTCCAGGAGCGCGGCGCCGAGCTGACGACGTTGCCGGCCGTCTTTCTGCATGATGGGTCCGTTCTCGCGGACCCGACCGACGCGCAAATCATGGATGCCATCGGCGAGAGCCCGGGCGAGCTTTCATGCGATGTCGCAGTAGTCGGTGCCGGGCTCGCGGGGCTTACGGCTGCAGTTTACGCCGGATCGGAGGGTCTGCGCACGCTGGTGATCGAGCGCCACGTGGTTGGCGGGCAGGCCGGCGCCAGTTCGCTGATCCGGAATTATCTCGGTTTTCCACGCGGAATAAGCGGCGCGGAGCTCACTCAGCGGGCTTACCAGCAGGCTTGGCTGTTTGGCGCAAAGTTCGTGTTTGCACGCGAGGTGACCGGGCTGCGTTCGCGCGGTACGAAAAAGCTTGTGATGTTGTCGGATGGCCGCGAGATCGTCGCCCGGGCTGTTGTCGTCGGCACCGGCGCGAAATACCGCCACCTTGACGTTCCGGCTCTCGAGCGTTTTGTGGGCAGGAGCATCTTTTATACGACGTTTGGCGAGACGCGAATTGTGCGCGACCTCGATGTGGCGGTGGCAGGAGGCGGAAACTCGGCCGGACAGGCTACGCTTCACCTCGCTGCTTTCGCGCGCCGGGTCACGTTGATCGTGCGGGCAAATTCACTCGAGAAGGGCATGTCCGATTACCTGGTGCAACAAATCCGTCGAACGCCCAACATTGAAGTTATGCTGCAGGCGGAGGTCGTCGGCGGCGAGGGTGGCGAGCTCCTGGAACGATTGGCGATCGAGGATGAGGCACGCAACGTCGTCGAGACCATACCGGCAAAACTGCTATTCACGCTAATCGGAGCGACGCCGCACACGGACTGGCTGGCCGCTATTCTTCAGCGCGACGCCAAAGGCTTTATCGCCACGGGGCACGATGTCGATCTGAGTGCTTGGCCATTGCACCGAGAACCAATGAGCTTTGAGACGAGCGTGCCGGGAGTGTTTGCGGTCGGCGATGTCCGCCAGGGGTCGATGAAGCGCGTGGCCTCGGCTGTCGGCGAAGGGGCGGGAGCGGCGCAAAATGTGTACCAATATCTGAACGAAGCGGACCAACCGGTCGTGGACAAGGAACAGCGCTCGCTCGCTGCAGCAGGTATGAGGGCCGCATAACCCCGAGCCATGCAATCAGTGTATGCTCGGTAATCCAGCATCTTAATTGCGCATCGATGCGTCGCCTAATCCGCGTCGAAGGGCCGTGACCGGAGACCCAACGATATGGCCATTTCGCCAACCGCGATCGCGTTTACCGTCATCCTCGTGCTCTACATCACCGTCGGTGTCTTGGCCGCTATCGGGACGGCCTATGTTTCAAAGGCCCTGCTGCCGCCGAAGTTCGAACAAGCCTTCTACGCCGTGTACCTGGCCATGATCGCCGGCTTTTATCTTGCGTTCACCGCGTATTTCGGAAATGAGCAGGCTTGGCGGGTTGAATCGACTTCAGTCCTCTGCTTTGCCCTGATTGCACTGGTAGGAATACGGGTGCCGTACGCTCTCATCGCCGGGTACCTCTTGCATGGATTGTGGGATGTGATTCATGAGCTTCATGCGCACGCCGGACTTTCGGTCTTCGAGCCTGGACAGACGACTGCGATTCCGCTCGCCTATGGTGCCTTCTGCGCCGCGTATGACTCCTGCATGGCAGGATATTTCTTCACCCGGCGCGCTCATTGGAATGCCGCCTGGACTGGAGCCTACAGTCGCTCGGAACGTGCTAAGGTAGCGTTTCCGCCAGAGACGTACGATGGGAGGCCGCCATGACCTGGAGACCCGATCCGAGCTTTTATCCATCGCCGCGCATGGCCATGAAGGCGCCGCCGGAAAAATTCGCCTATGTGGCCGCGTTCGATCCGACGCGCAAGAAGCCGGACGCGATCGCGGTCGTCGACGTCGACCCCGGCTCCAAGAGCTATGCGAAAATCCTCGGCAACGTGGAAATGCCGAGCGTGGGCGACGAGCTGCATCATTTCGGCTGGAACGCCTGCTCCTCGTGCCTGTGCCCGAACGCGCCGCATCCGCATGTGGAGCGGCGCTATCTGGTGGTGCCGGGCTTGCGCTCTTCGCGCATCCACATCCTCGACACCAAGCCCGACCCGCGCCAGCCGAAGATCGTCAAAGTCATCGAACCCGAGGAGATCGCTGAGAAGACCGGCTACACGCGGCCGCATACGGTGCATTGCGGGCCCGGCGGCATCTACGTGGTCGCGCTCGGCAACCAGGACGGCAAGGCGCCGGGCGGCATCTTCATGATCGATCACGAGAGCTTCGAGCCGCTCGGCCGCTGGGAGGTCGAGCGCGGCCCGCAGCGGCTGAGCTACGATGGCTGGTGGCATCTCGGCTACGACACCCTGGTGACGAGCGAATGGGGCACGCCCGACACCTTCGAGAACGGGCTCGTGCCGGAAATTCTGCTCGGCGGCAAATACGGCCGGCGCCTGCATTTCTGGGATTTCACCAAACGCAAGCACCTGCAGGAGATCGACTTCGGCCCGGAGTACCAGCTCGTGTTCGAGCTGCGCCCCGCGCACGATCCGACCAAGGCCTACGGCTTCGTCAATTGCGTCATCAGCCTCAAGGATTTGTCGTCGTCGATCTGGACCTGGCATCGCGCCGGCGACAAATGGGCGGTGACGAAGATCATCGATATTCCGGCGGAGCCCGCCGACCCCGACCTCCTGCCGCCGGTGCTCAAGGGCTTCAAGGCGGTTCCCCCGCTCGTCACCGACATCGATCTGTCGATGGACGATCGCTTCCTCTACGTCGCCTGCTGGGGCACCGGCGACCTGCAACAATACGACGTTTCCGATCCGTTCAAGCCCAAGCTCACCGGCAAGGTGCGCATCGGCGGCATCGTCTCGCGCGCGAGCCATCCGGGCGCCAAGAACGGCGCGCTCAGCGGCGGACCGCAAATGGTCGAGATCAGCCGGGACGGCAAGCGGGTGTATTTCACCAACTCGCTCTACGGCGCCATCGACCCGCAATTCTATCCCAATGGAATCGACGGCTGGATGGTGAAGCTCGACGCCAAGCCCGCGGGCGGCATTGCGTTCGATCCGAAGTTCTTCGTCGAGTGGCCGAAGTCGCATCGGCCGCACCAGGTCCGGCTCGACGGCGGCGACTGCTCGTCGGATTCGTACTGCTATCCGTGAGACGGACGACGGAGCACAGAGAACACACGAACGGATGCTCAGACCGTCATCCCGGCCAAGCGACCCCGCACCGGATGCGCGGGAGCGCGAGCCGGGACCTATGAACACCGGCTTCAGGACTGTAGATGGAACGACGGGTTCCGGCTCTCGCGCTCCGCGCTTGGCCGGAACGACGGTCCGATCCTTCCTCGCATGACCAGCGTACCCACCGAAGCATGGCCCTGGCTGGCGCTGGCCGGACTGGGTTTCTTCCACGGCATCAATCCGGCCATGGGCTGGCTATTCGCGGTCGCGCTCGGGCTGCATCGCAAGAGCGGCGCCGTCGTGCTGCTGTCGCTCCTGCCGATCGCGCTCGGGCACGCAGTGGCGATCGCGGTCGTGGTGTTTGCGGTTCTGGTGCTCGGTCTCGTGCTCGACCACGGCATGCTCGGCCGCATCGCGGGCACCATCCTGATCGGATGGGCGGCCTGGCACGCGATCTACGGCCATCGCCATCGCTTGCGGGTCGGCATGCAGACCGGCCTGGCCGGACTGGCGCTGTGGTCGTTCCTGATGGCAAGCGCACACGGGGCCGGGCTGATGCTGATCCCGGTGCTCATCCCGCTGTGCCTGTCCGGCGCCCCGGACGGCATGACGGCCGCGAGCGGCTCCATCGCACTAGCTGCCATTGCCCTGCATACGGGTGCGATGCTGGCGACGATCGCCTTGGTTTCCCTCGTCGTGTACGAATGGGTGGGGCTGGCGTTCCTGCGCGCCGCCTGGATCAATCTCGACCTGGTCTGGGTGCTGGCGCTGGGTATCTGCGGGGCTGTTCTGCTGGTCATCTGACGCTGCCGCGCTGCGCGCATGCTGCGCCGGGCGACCGCTCGGATGTTGCCCTGCCCCGGGGGGGGCGCCGAGCCGGGGTGGGACCGACCCGGTGATCTTCAGCGAGGGACCCATCCGGGGCCGCTGCGCGCTCGCGCGCAAGGCGAAACCACCGGCGGCGGCGGCCGACGCAGGCTACGCAGGCTGTAGTGCTCGCCGTCTCCAAAAATATTTTCTCATTGAAATCGAGGACCGCATGGCTAGGTTACGGCAAATTCATCGAGGGAGGTGTATCATGGCACTGGCGATCAACGACACGGCCCCGGATTTCGAGGCGCGGACGACCGAGGGGCCCATTCGGTTCCACGATTGGATCGGCAATTCGTGGGTGGTGCTGTTCTCCCACCCCAAGGATTTCACCCCGGTCTGCACCACCGAGCTCGGCTACATGGCCAAGCTCAAGCCGGAGTTCGACCGGCGCAACACGAAAATCATCGGGCTGTCCGTCGATCCAGTCGACAGCCATGCCAAATGGGCGAACGACATCAAGGAGACCCAAGGACATGCGCCGAACTATCCGATGATCGGTGACCCCGACCTGAAGATCTCGAAGCTCTACGGCATGCTGCCCGCGAGCGCCGGGACGAGCTCGGAGGGGCGCACGCCGGCCGACAATCAGACCGTGCGCAACGTGTTCATCATCGGGCCGGACAAGAAGGTGAAACTCATCATCGCCTACCCGATGACGACGGGCCGCAATTTCGACGAGGTGCTCCGCGTGCTGGATTCTCTGCAGCTCACCGCCAAGCACAAGGTCGCGACCCCGGTGAACTGGAAACAGGGCGACGACGTGATCATCGCGGGCTCGGTCTCCGACGAGGAAGCCAAGAAGACCTATCCGCAAGGCTGGAAGGCGCCGAGGCCCTACATCCGCATCGTTCCGCAGCCGAGGACGTGACCGCGTTCCGCGTTGCGGTTACTCGCGTACCGAACCGTTAACGATCCCCGCAAGCCGGAGAGAGAGATCCGGCTTGCGCGATTTCATATCGGCATCGCCGCCGCTTTCGCCGCTCGGCTGCCATCCGTGTACATTCGCGCGCTGCCGGACAGCCGAACGCACCCACGCCAGCCGGGGCGATTTGCCGCGACGGCATCCGCCGATGGCTTTCGTGGTCGCCGGCGTGATTTTACCGGGCAAGTCGTTGAGGCCGTGATGGTTCCGACCGGGGCCGAGCCGTGTCACCGCCACGGCGGAGAGGCCTCGAGCACGGCGTTCGCGCCCGGCGGGAACCAGGAGGAACTGCGGATTGTTCAAAGGCAAGGGGCACACCCCCGCTGGTCACAGCCAGAGGAGAACCTTCGATGTGTGACTACAGTCTGCAACACGTCGCATCCCGGCCCGCCAAGGTCGGCGACGAACTCGTATCGACGAAATTCCACAATTCGATCACCCGCGGCTTCGCCGCCGGCGACGACCCGAACGTGGCGGTGTGCCTGCTTCCGGGCACCGAGCTCGCGTTCGAGAGCGACGTGGAATACGACCCTGCGCTCGGCTCCTTCCTCCCGAACCGAAAAGTGGGGGAAAAAGTCGCGCGTTTCCGCAAGGTCAATAACGATCAGCCGCACGTCCATCATGACGCGCTGGAATTTCCTGGCGGCCAGATCGTGCTGCTCACGCGTTTGTGCGAAGGCCAGCGCGCGAAAGTGCTGCAATTGCCTGCCTCCCCGCAGGTCGCAATCGAGACCAACGAGGCGAGGCCGGTTGCTCTGGCCGAGACCTGATCGGCTGCGTGCCGGCGGGTTCTCCATGCAGAAGAGCCTTTCGGGTGGCCGAGGGCTCTTCTGACACGCGCTTGGGTCGAGCGCCGGGGGCTGCCCCGGCTGCGCGGGCGGGTGCGTACATGGCGGCGCGCTCGTAGCAGGGCATCGAAACTGCCAGAATTCCCTTCCGCTGCCGCGGACCGGATGGGCCGCGGCTTCCATGTGCCACGAAAATTTTGCCTGACCGGCTGTTTTCGGCCGACACGGGCCGGCGTTGCTCCCGTCCTGGGCGGGCGAAGTGTTTTGCACCGGCGGCGCCGATCCCCGCCCGACCTCCCGATGCTCGCGGCAGGCCAGGAAACAAAAACCGGCTCTGGCCGAGGCCAGAACCGGTTCCAGTCGAATGGTCCAGTTATGGACTCTCCTTAGCCCGCTCGCGGTTCCCGAGCGCTGTGCCGCAACGTCGCAGGCATGAGCCGGTTCGCGGACGGCCATGGTCGATGGCGCCGTCAGCCGCTCTCCGGACACGCGATTCGAATCCGCCGCTCCCCGTCCCGGAAGCGTTAACCGCGTTTGTTAGTTCGGATGAGAGGGTCAAAGCGCGGACAAGCCGGCAACAACAAGGCCCCGGTTGAGAGTTGCGCCCGCCTCACGCCGCGCGGCGTACCTCGTCGACCAGCGTCCGGTACGACAGCGCCTCGGCGAGGTGGATGCGGCCGACGTTTTCCGCGCCGTCGAGATCGGCGAGCGTGCGCGCGACGCGCAGCACGCGGTGATAGCCGCGCGCGGAGAGCCGCATCGCCTCGGCGGCGTCGCGCAACAGTTTCAGCCCGGCGCCGTCGGGCGTCGCGATCGCCTCGAGCACGGGGCCTTGCGCCTGGGCGTTGGTGCGCACGCCCGCAAGCCCGAGCGCGGCATAGCGTCGTGCCTGGAGTTCGCGCGCGGCGGCAACGCGCGCGCCGACTTCGCGGCTGCCCTCGGCGGGCGGCGGCAGGATCAGGTCGGCGGCGCTCACCGCCGGGACCTCGATGTGCAGGTCGATGCGGTCCATCAGCGGCCCGGAAATGCGCGCCTGATAGTCCGCCGCGCAGCGCGGGTTGGGTCCGCGGTTGCAGGAGAACCCCGGCTCGTTGGCGCGCCCGCAGCGGCACGGATTCATGGCAGCGATCAGCATCAGGCGCGACGGATAGGTCACGCGGTGATTGGCCCGCGAGATCAGCACCTCGCCGGTCTCGATCGGCTGGCGCAGCGCGTCGAGCACGTGCGCCTGGAACTCCGGGAACTCGTCCAAAAACAGCACGCCGTGGTGCGCGAGGGAGACTTCGCCGGGCTTGGCGCGTAAGCCGCCGCCGACCAGCGCCGCCATGCTGGCGGAATGGTGCGGGCTGCGGAACGGCCGCCGGCTCGACAGCGCGCCTTCGGCGATCTCGCCGGCGACCGAGGCGACCATCGAGACTTCGAGCAGCTCCTGCGGGGCGAGCGGCGGCAGGATCGAGGGCAGCCGCGCGGCCAGCATCGATTTTCCCGCGCCGGGCGGGCCGACCATCAGCAGATTGTGGCCGCCGGCCGCCGCGATTTCGAGCGCGCGCTTGGCGCTCTCCTGGCCCTTGATGTCTTTGAGATCGAGCGGCGCGTCCTCGATCTCGCGCACCTTCGGCGCCGGCCGGGACAGCACCTGGGTTCCCTTGAAATGATTGGCGAGCTGGATCAGCGATTGCGCGGCGATGATCTCCATCTCTGGGCTCGCCCAGGCGGCTTCGGGTCCGCACGCGAACGGGCAGATCAGGCCTTCGCCGCGGGAATTGGCGCCGATCGCGGCCGGAAGCACGCCCGCAACCGCCGCGATCGAGCCGTCGAGCCCGAGCTCGCCGAGCACGGTGAAGCCCGCGACCGCGTCGTGTGGGATCGCGCCGATCGCCGCCATCAAGCCGATCGCGATCGGCAGGTCGTAATGGCTGCCTTCCTTGGGCAAGACCGCCTTGTCGGGTAAGCCGACGATGATGAAGGCCGGCAGCCCGGGCGCGACCCCGACCTGGACATCGACGGCGCGCGCCTCGATGCCTTCGAATGCGACGGTAGAAACGCGCTGAACCATGCGGGCCCCCCGGAGGCCAAGAGTAGCGGAGGATGCAGGGGGCGGCAAGAACAATCCGAGAACAAGGCGATCCGAAGGAGCCGGGATTACGGGGTTCGTGTGTCCGATGGATCGACGGGGAATTCCGTTGCGGTCCGAACCGCGCGCCGCGGCCGAACGCGCATTTCACCGACCGTGAGCAAACTAGTAGAAAACCCCATGAAACGGCGGCGCAATGAAAATACGTTCTTTTGATCGCGCTGTTATTGCACCTATGGAGAATTATGTTCTAATCCGCATTAGATGTTAGGTGCCGGGCCGATCGGGCCCGATGCCCCAAGCGAGCCGCGGCATGAAAATTTCCCCGATCCCGAAGACCGCGCCCTTTGCCGAGGACGAGATCGAGGTCCTCAACCGGGTCGTGGGACCGGCGAGCGCCACCCAGCGCGCGTGGCTGGCCGGATTTTTGGCCGGGCTCGACGCCGCCCATGCGGCGCCGCAGCCCGCCGCGCCGCCCCAGGCCGCGGAGCCGCTGACCATCCTCTACGCCACCGAGTCGGGCAATGCCGAGCGGCTCGCCTCCGACGTGGCGAAATCGGCGCGCAAGCTCGGCTTCAAGCCGATGCTCGTCGACATGGCCGTTCTCGAGCTTGCGAGCTTGGCAAAAACCCGCCGTCTCGTGGTGATCGCGTCGACCTGGGGCGAGGGCGAGGCGCCGGCACGCGCGGTGCACGCCTATGCCGAGCTGATGAGCGAAAAAGCGCCGCGGCTCGACGGCGTCGAGTTCGCCGTGCTGGCCCTCGGCGACACCGCCTATGCCGAGTTCTGCGCAATCGGCAAGGCGATCGACGCGCGGCTGGCAGCGCTCGGCGGAAAGCGCGCGGTCGATCGCATCGATTGCGATCTCGATTTCGCCGAGCCCGCCGCGGGCTGGATCGATGCGACGCTGCACGCGCTGGCGCCGCCGCCGGAGGCGCGCGGCACGGTGATTGCGGTGGATTTCGCCGCGCGCCAGCCGAGCGCGCCCGATCTCGGGATGGTCGAGGCCGAGATCACCGAGAAGATCGATCTCAACTCGTCGCGTTCCGACAAGGAGACGGTCCACCTCGAGCTCGCGCTGCCCGCGGGCTTTGCCTATCAGCCCGGCGATTCGCTCGATGTTTATCCGCAAAACGATCCGGCCTACGTCAACGAGCTGCTGCAAGCATCGGGGGTTTCCGCCGACGCGGCGCTGCGCGAAAAACTGATCGGATCGCGCGACGTCACCACGCTCTCGCTCAAGACGCTGCAGAGCTTCGTCGCGGCGACGAACCATGCGGATGCGAAAGCGCTGCTCGATTCCGGCAATGCCGCTTCCTGGATCGCGGGCCGACAACTCATCGATCTCGTCGAGGCATTTCCGGCGGCGCTCTCGGCCGAGGCGCTCGAGAAAATCACGCGCCCGCTCGGCCCCCGCGCCTATTCGATCGCCTCCTCGCAGCGCGAGGTCTCCGACGAAGCCCATCTCCTGGTCGCTGCGGTACGCTACGACAGTCTTGGCCGGCAGCGGGCCGGGGTGGCATCGAGCCACATCGCCGACCGGTTGACCAAGGGCGAAAAATTGCGGGTAAAACTGCGGCCGAACCGGCATTTCGCGCTGCCGGCGCCGGATAAGGACATCATCATGGTCGGGCCGGGGACCGGCGTTGCGCCGTTCCGGGCGTTCGTGCAGGAGCGCCGCGCGACTGCTGCCGCCGGGCGCAGCTGGCTGTTCTTCGGCGACCGCCGCTTCACCCATGATTTCCTCTATCAGCTCGAATGGCAGGATGCGCTCGAGGACGGCGCGCTCACCCGCATCGATCTCGCCTTCTCGCGCGATGCGCCCGAGAAGGTCTACGTGCAGCATCGCATGTGGGACGCGCGGCGCGATCTCGTCGATTGGCTCGACAACGGCGCGTATTTCTACGTCTGCGGCGACGCCAAGAACATGGCGAAGGACGTGCGGAAAACCCTGGTTCGGGCGTTCTCCGACGTGAAGCGGCTTGAGCCCGATGCCGCCGAAGCCGCGGTGCGCGAGCTCGAAAAAAGCCGCCGCTACATTCAGGACGTCTACTGAGCCACGCCGGCGTTCCATGAATTCCGCGAAGGATCCCTCGCGCGTCGAGCGCATCAAGGAGGCGAGCGCGTATCTGCGTGGCACGCTCGAGGAGGGGCTGCGCGCAGAGGTCACCGGCGCCATCTCCGAGGACGACGCGCAGCTCGTGAAATTCCACGGCATGTACCTGCAGGACGACCGCGACCTGCGCGGCGAGCGCGCCAAGAAGAAGATGGAGAAGGCGTTCGCCTTCATGATCCGCGTGCGCTTCCCCGGCGGGATCTGCACGCCGGTGCAATGGCACACGCTCGCGGGCATCGCGCGCGACTATGGCAACGGCACGGTGCGGCTCACCACGCGGCAATCGGTGCAGCTCCACGGCGTGATCAAATCGAATCTGAAATCCGCGCTCGCGGCGATCGATGGCGCGCTGCTCACCACCATCGCCGCCTGCGGCGACGTCAACCGCAACGTGATGTGCAATCCGAACCCGTTCCAGTCGCGGGCGCACGCGGCGGCGCTGAAAACCGCGCGCGCCATCTCCGAGCATCTCACGCCGCGCACGCCCGCCTATCGCGAGATCTGGCTCGACGGCGAGCGCATCGCCGGGGGCGAGCCGGACGTGGTCGAGCCGATCTACGGCAAGACCTACCTGCCGCGGAAATTCAAGATCGCGGTCGCGGTGCCGCCTTCGAACGACGTCGACGTCTACGCCCATGATCTCAGCTTCGTCGCCATCGCGGACAAGCGCGGCGACGTGGCGGGCTTCAACGTGATGGTCGGCGGCGGCATGGGCATGACCCATGGCGAGCCCGACACCTATCCGCGCACCGGCGATCTCCTCGGCTTCTGCCGGGTCGAAGATGCGGTCGCGGCCGCCGAGGCGGTCGTCACCGTGCAGCGCGACTGGGGCGACCGCTCGAACCGCAAGCATGCCCGGCTCAAATACACCGTCGAGGATCGCGGTCTCGGCGCGTTCCGCGCCGAGGTCGAGCGGCGCACCGGCCGGCCGCTCGATCCGCCCCGAGCCTTCGCGTTCACCTCGACCGGCGACCGCTACGGCTGGACCCAGGGCGAGGACGGCCGCTCGCATCTCACGATCTTCGTCGAGAACGGCCGCGTCCGCGACATCCCGGGCGGGCCGCAGCTGCTCACCGGGCTCGCGCGCATTGCCGAGCGGCACGATGCTGATTTCCGCTTCACCGCCAACCAGAACCTGATCGTCGCCAACGTCGCGCCCGATCGGTGCGAAGCAATCGATGCGCTGGTCGCAGAGCATGGCTTCGCGAACGGCATTTCCGGCCTGCGGCGCAATGCGATGGCCTGCGTCGCGCTGCCGACCTGCGGCCTGGCGCTCGCCGAGAGCGAGCGCTATCTGCCGGACCTCGTCACCGCGCTCGAAGCGCGGCTCGACGCGCACGGGCTTGCCGATGACGACGTCGTCATCCGCATGACCGGCTGCCCGAACGGCTGCGCGCGGCCGTACCTCGCCGAGATCGCCCTCGTCGGCAAGGGCCCGGGCCGCTACAATCTCTATCTCGGAGCCGCGTTTGACGGCTCGCGCATGGCGAAGCTCTACGCCGAGGATCTCGATCACGACGCGATTATTGCCACCCTGGAGCCGGTGTTTGCCGCCTATGCGCGCGAGCGGCAAAACGGCGAGCATTTCGGCGATTACGTGATCCGCGCCGGCTTCGTTTCCGCCTCCGGCAACGGCCGGGAATTTCACCACGACACCGGCGCCAAGCGCCGGGCGTAAGCGCAATATCCCGGCGAAAGCGCTTTTCACTCATCGCTCGATGCGAGCCGATCGATCGGATTCGGCCTCACTTCCCCCGCATCGCCTCGATCTTGTCCCAGATCAGCGCCGCGATGTCGGGGCCGCCGAAATTCTTCACCGCGCGGATGCCGGTCGGCGAGGTGACGTTGATCTCGGTGAGGAACCCGTCGATCACGTCGATGCCGACGAACAGCAGGCCGCGCTGGCGCAGGGCCGGGCCGAGCCGCGCGCAGATCTCGCGCTCGCGCGCGGTGAGCTCGGTTGCTTGTGCGGCGCCGCCGCGCACCATGTTGGAGCGCAGATCGTCGGCCTGCGGCACGCGGTTGACCGCGCCCGCGAACTCGCCGTCGACCAGGATGATGCGCTTGTCGCCCTGCCGCACCGCCGGCAGATAGCGCTGCACCACCCAGGGCTCGCGAAACGTCGCGGCGAACAGGTCGTAAAGCGAGCCAAAGTTCATGTCCTCGCGGGCGAGCCGGAACACCGCGGCGCCGCCGGCGCCGAACAGCGGCTTCATCACGATCTCGCCCTGCTCGGCGTGGAACTGCTTGATCTCGGCGCGGTCGCGGGTGATCAGCGTCGGCGGCATCAGGTCCGCGAACTCGATGACGAACAGCTTTTCCGGCGCGTTGCGCACGTGCCCGGGATCGTTGACCACCAGCGTGCCCGGATGGATGCGTTCGAGCAGGTGGGTGGCGGCCACATAGGCGAGGTCGAACGGCGGATCCTGCCGCATCAGGACGACGTCGAAGCCGGCGAGCTCCACGCGGCGCGCTTCTCCCAGCGTGTAATGCTCGCCCTGCCGGTCGACCACGGATAGCGTCCGCACCCGCGCGAACAAGGTGCCGTCGCGCATCGCCAGCTGGTCGGGCGTGTAATAGGCGACGGGAAATCCGCGCGCCTGCGCCTCCAGCAACAGGGCGAAGGTCGAATCCCCGCGGATGTTGATCCGCTCGATCGGATCCATCTGCACTGCCACCTTCAGGCCCATGGCTGCCGCCCGCCTTTGCCGTGCTGCGGGAAGGCGCCCGCAAACGACGATTTATTGCATCGAATTGTCTTCAGCCGAAACCCCTTGATGAACGGTGTACTTCGCTCATGGGCTCGCGTCGAACGCCGCGATGATGTGGCGAGGCCATCGCCGCGGCATGACCAGCACCGCGTCGAAGCGGATCTCGGCGGATGCGTGTTCGGGATGAATGGCGAGCCAGGCCTGGGCCGCCGCGGCAATGCGGCGGCGCTGGCGTTGGCTCACCGCTTCCGCGGCATCGTCGAGCCGGGCGCGGGCCTTGACCTCGACGAAGATGAGGACGCGGCGGCGCCGCGCCACGATGTCGATCTCTCCCACCGGGCTCTGCCAGCGCCGCGCCAGGATGCGATAGCCCTTGACCACAAGCAGGAACGCGGCGCGGGTCTCGGCCGAAAGCCCGCGGCGAAACGCCGCCCGCCGCTGCGGACTGGGGCCCAAGTTTCGCGGCCGGACCGAAATTGGGCGCTCAATCCGCCGGGTCATGCCTGCTGCCTTCTCGAAGGGCGAGCGCCTGCCGATAGAGCTCGCGCCGGGGACGCCCGGTCAGCGTCGCGACCTCGGCGACCGCGTCTTTCACCGATCCGCGGACGAGCGCATCGCGCAGCAGATCGCCGATCTCGGCAGGCTCGGCATCGCTGGCCTCGCCTGCGGCCGGCGCGATCACCAGCGCGATTTCACCGCGCTTCTCGCCGGCATGCTCATAGTGCCGCGCAAGCGTCGAGAGATCGCCGCGACGGACTTCCTCGTGAAGTTTCGTGAGCTCGCGACACACGGCCGCCTGCCGCGGGCCGAGACCTGACGCAAGGTCCTGGAGCGCCGCCGCGAGCCGCGGGCCGGTCTCGAACAGGACGAGCGTCGCCGGAATACGAGCGAGCTCGGCGATGCGCGCCCGCCGCTGGGCAGCTTTGGCCGGCAGGAAGCCGTCGAACAGGAAGCGGTCCGTCGGCAGCCCGGCAAGGACGAGCGCGGTCAGCACCGAGGACGCGCCCGGTGCGGCCGTGACCTTATGCCCCGCGCCTTGCGCCTCGCGCACCAGCTTGAATCCCGGGTCGGACACCAGCGGCGTTCCGGCGTCGGAGATCAGCGCCACCGCCGCGTCTTCGGCGAGCGCGCCGAGCAGTTTCGGCCGAGCTTTTTCCGCGTTGCGATCGTGATAGGGCGTGAGCGGCCGTTTGATCCCGTAGCGATCGAGCAGCTTGCGGCTCACTCGGGTGTCCTCGCAAGCTACGAGATCGGCGGCGGCCAGGATTTCGAGCGCCCGCAAGGTCACGTCACGCAGGTTTCCGATCGGAGTCGCGACCACATACAGCCCGGGCGCGAGCTTCGGCGCATCGATCTCGACCCCGGCGAGAGCGTAGCGCTTCGACGTTTCATGACGAGCCGGGCTGCCCATCTTGTTCATGGCTGCGCTCCGGATCCCTTCCGCCAGTCAATCCGACCATGCAGGCAGATTGGTCATGATCAGGGTAATCCGCCATTCCCTGGAGTCTCGCGCGCCTTCGGCGCGATCTGCCGCCGATGCCGGCCCTTGCCCCACGATTGTGCGGAGCGCTTCGCCGGACGATCAAGCTAGCTTTTAGGACGGTGTCCGCGCGCCCGCCACCCCGCTGTGCGTGCTTTGACTTGCCTGACGTTCGCCCACATTATGGCCTTTATGAACGGGCGCCGGCGTTGGCGGTAGGAGGGCGGCCGTGTCCGGGAGAGCGCACGGGGAGATGCGGCACGCCGGGGCGACAAGGCGCGCTTTGCTGGCCGTTGCGCTGGGGTTCGCCGCATTGGCCGCCGGCTGCTCGGGGTTTCCGGGCAGCAGTTTCTGGAGCGGTGCCCCGCCCCCGCCGCCGGCCCAGTCCGGGACCGCGATCGGCACGGGTCAGGTCAAGGTCGGCCTCATCCTGCCGCTTTCGGCGAGCGGCAACGCCGGACTCGCGGCGCAGTCGATGAGGAACGCCGCGGAATTGGCGCTCTCCGAGTTCAACAATCCGAACCTGCAGCTTCTGGTCAAGGACGACGGCGGAACCGCGCCCGGGGCGCAGCAGGCCGCCCAGCAGGCGATCGGCGAGGGTGCCGAGATCATCTTGGGCCCGCTGTTCGCGCATTCGGTCGGAGCCGCGGCCCAGATCGCACGGGCGCGCGGCGTGCCTTTGATCGCGTTTTCCACCGATGCCAATGTGGCCGCCAACGGCGTCTACTTGCTGAGCTTCCTGCCCGAATCCGATGTCGACCGCGTGGTCGATTACGCGACGAGCAACGGCAAACGTTCGTTTGCGGCGCTGTTGCCGGATAATGCCTATGGCAGCGTGGTCGATGCGGAATTCCGCCAGGCCGTGGCGCGCAAGGGCGGCCGGGTCGTGGGCCTCGAGCATTATCCGGCCGACAGACAGCAAATCCAGGAACCGGTGCGGCGCGTGGCGGAAGCGGCGCGCCAGGCCGATAGCATTTTCATTCCCGATACCGCCGATGCGGTCACCTCCGTCGTGCAGGGGCTCGCCGCCGGCGGGCTCGATCGCAAGCGCGTTCAGCTCATCGGCACCGGGTTGTGGGACGACCCGAAGATCTTCGCCGACGCCTCGCTCCAGGGCGCCTGGTTCGCGGCTCCCGACCCGGCTGGGTACCGCGCTTTCGCCGGGCGCTACCGCGCGAAATTCGGCCAGGATCCGGTGCGCACCGCCACGCTCGCCTATGATGCCGTCTCGCTCGTCGCCGCGCTGGTCAAGACCCAGGGCGCCCAGCGTTTTGCGCCGGAGATATTGACCAATCCGTCGGGCTTCTCGGGAGTGGACGGAATTTTTCGTTTCCGCGCGGACGGCACCAACCAGCGCGGGCTCGCCGTGCTGCGCGTGGCTCCCGGAGGCCCACAGGTGGTCAGTCCGGCACCGCGCGCCTTCAACGCCGGGACGTGACAGCGATCAAACTTTGGCGGGTTCCGGTCAGGCAGCGAGATCGGCCACCACCGCATCGAGCAGCGGAAACCCTGCCGGCGTGACGCGCAGCCGTCCGCAGTCATCGATCTCGAGCAGATGTTGCGCGCATAGATCGGCAATGCGGCTCGCATCGAGCGGGCGGCCCGCGGTCGCGGCGAACCGGGCCGGATCGATGCCTTCGGTCAGTCGCAGCCCCATCAGCAGCAGTTCGTCCGCCTGCTCCTCGCGGCTCAGGGTCTCCTCGACCACAAGGCCGTGGCCGCGGCTTTCGACCCGCAGCAGCCAGCGTTCCGGATGTTTTTCGGTTGCGGTGGCGATGCGGGCTCGATCGACCTGGAGCCGGCCATGGGCGCCCGGACCGACGCCGGCATATTCGCCGTAGCGCCAATAGATCAGATTGTGCCGGCACTCGGCGCCGGGGCGGGCGTGGTTGGAAACTTCGTAGGCGGGAAGCCCGCGCGCGGCGGTGACTTCCTGGGTCGCATCGTAAAGCGCGCGCGCCGCATCGGGATCGGGAATTCGCAGCTTGCCCGCCGCATGCAGCGTTGCGAACGGCGTGTCGGCCTCGATCGTCAACTGATAAAGCGACAGGTGCTCGGAATTCTCGTCGAGCGCCCGATCGAGTTCGGTTCGCCAGGCGTCGGCGGTCTGCTCCGGCCGCGCATAGATGAGATCGAACGAAAATCGCTCGAAGGTTTCGCGGGCGACCGCCACGGCTTCGAGCGCTTCGCGTGCCGAGTGCAGGCGGCCGAGCTGTGCCAGCGCGGCGTCATCGAGCGATTGCACGCCGAGCGAGACGCGGTTGACCCCCGCGGCCCGCAACGCGCGGAACCGGGTCGCCTCGACGCTGGTCGGATTGGCTTCCAGCGTCACCTCGACGTCCGGCGCGATCGGCCAGTGCCGCGCAATCGCATCGAGGATGGTGCCTGCCGTTTGCGGGGCCATGAGCGAAGGCGTGCCGCCGCCGAAGAAAATGGTGGATACCGTGCGGCCGGGCGCCCGCGCGGCCGCATGGGCGATCTCCGAGCAAAACGCCCGCACGAATCGCGCTTCATCGATCGCCGCGTGGCGCACGTGCGAGTTGAAATCGCAATAGGGGCATTTCGACAGGCAGAACGGCCAATGCACATAGACGCCGAAGCCCGGCGCAGCGGCGTCGATGCTCGCGCGGGCGATCGTCGCCGCCTCAGCGTCGGTCAAGGCACGCCTCTGCAAGCTTCAGAAACGCTCGTGCGCGGTGCGAGAGCGCGCGGCCCTTCGGCGGTGGGCCGTGCTTGTCCTCGCTCGTCATCTCGCCGAACGTGAGCGCGAACCCGTCGGGTCGAAACATCGGGTCGTAGCCGAAGCCACGCTGTCCGCGCGAGGGCCATACCAAGGTGCCGTCGACCCGCGCCTCGAATTCCTCGGCGAGCCCGTCGGGCCAGGCAAGACACAGCGCGCAGACGAAATGCGCGCGCCGATCGGCCTCGCTTGCCGCGCCTTGCTCCCGCAACAGGCCCTCGATCTTCTGCATCGCCGCGTGGAAATCCTTGTTTGGTCCCGCCCAGCGCGCCGAGTGGATGCCCGGCGCGCCGCCGAGCGCATCGACCACGAGCCCGGAATCGTCGGCAAACGCCGGCAGGCTCGCCGCGGTCGCCGCGGCCGTCGCCTTGATGCGGGCATTCTCGCCGAAGCTTCGACCGCTCTCGGCCGGCTCCGCGAGGCCGAGCTCGGCGGCGGACACCGCCTCCACCCGGTAAGGCGCGATGAGCTCGCGCATCTCCTCGAGCTTGCCCGGATTGTGCGTCGCGATCACCAGCGGGCCCGACAAGGCTCGGTGCATCTTGGTGGCGGAAGCCGCCGCAAGATCGCGAGGCATTGCGCTCACATCACCGCGATCTTCTGCAGCTCGACCAATCTGGCAACGCCGGTGCGCGCCAGCGCCAGCAGCGTAGTGAGCGCCTCCTCGCTGAAGGGCGTCTTCTCGGCGGTCGCCTGGACCTCCACCAGATTCCCGTCGCCGGTCATGACGAAATTCGCATCGGTCTCGGCTTGGGAATCCTCGACATAATCCAGATCGAGCACGGCGGTTGCCCCGCAGATGCCGCAGGACACCGCGGCGACGTGATCGCGCATCGGGTCGCGGCGAAGGATCTCGCGCGCCCGCATCCAGGCGAGACAATCGCGGAGCGCGATCCATCCTCCCGTGATCGCCGCGGTGCGCGTCCCGCCGTCGGCCTGGATGACGTCGCAATCGACGGTGATCTGCCGCTCGCCGAGCGCCTCGAGATCCACCACCGCGCGCAAAGAACGGCCGATCAGCCGCTGGATCTCCAGCGTGCGGCCGCCCTGGCGTCCGCTCGATGCCTCGCGGCGGGTGCGCTCGAGCGTGGCGCGCGGCAGCATGCCGTACTCGGCCGTGATCCACCCGCGCGCCTGGCCCTTGAGCCAAGGCGGCAGCTTGTCCTCCAGCGTCGCCGTCACCAGCACATGGGTGTCGCCGAACTTGACCAAGCAGGAGCCTTCGGCATGTTTCACCACGCCGCGCTCCAGCGTCACGGCCCGCAGCTCGTCGGGCTGCCGGCGGCTCGGCCGCGTGAATCCGGCCCGGCCCGACCGGGACGGAGGTGTGGATTCGATCTTCAACGACATGACGAAGACGGCCTCGTCTCGGTTGCGGCAAGCGATACAGGAAGCCCCGGCCGAACGCTACCGGGAAGATGTTCGACCCCGGCCTCACCCCGAACCGAAGGCGACTTGAATTCCGCATGCCGAATGGACAATTCTGTGGTGCCATGCGCGAGATTCGTCCGATCTTCCACGACGTGCCGATCGGCTCGACCGAGGTCAGCCTGGGCCAGCTCAATGAGCGGTCGCGCGAGATCTTTCGCCGCATCGTCGAGAGTTATCTGGCGACCGGCGAGCCCGTCGGCTCGCGCAATCTCTCGCGCCTGATCCCGATGACGCTCTCCCCCGCCTCGGTGCGCAACGTGATGTCGGATCTCGAGCAGCTCGGGTTGATCTATGCGCCGCACACCTCGGCAGGACGGTTGCCGACCGAGCTCGGGCTGCGCTTCTTCGTCGACGCGCTGATGCAGATCGGCGATCTGACCGAGGAGGACCGCCGGTCGATCGAGGCCCAGGTCGCGGCGAGCGGTCAGGGCAGGTCGCTCGAAGCGGTGCTGACCGAGGCCTCGGTGCTGCTGTCGGGCCTGACCCACGCCGCCGGCGTCGTGCTTACCGCCAAGTCGAACATCCGCCTCAAGCATATCGAGTTCGTCCGGCTGGAGCCGGGGCGCGCCTTGGTCGTCCTGGTCGCCGAGGACGGTCAGGTCGAGAACCGGATCCTGAGCCTGCCGCCGGGGCTGCCGAGCTCGGCCTTGACCGAAGCCACCAATTTTCTCAATGCACGCATTCGCAACCGCACTCTGGCCGAAGCCAAGGCCGAGCTCGAACGGGGGCTGGAGGCGGGCAAGGCCGAGCTCGATCAATTAACCCAGAAGATCGTCGCGGCTGGGCTCGCCAGCTGGTCCGGCGGCGAGAGCGAAGAACGCAAGCTGATCGTGCGCGGCCACGCCAACCTGCTCGAAGACCTCAAGGCGCTCGCCGACCTCGAGCGGGTCCGGCTGCTGTTCGACGATCTGGAAACCAAGCGCGATGTCATCGATCTGCTGGGCAGGGCCGAGCAGGCCGATGGCGTGCGGCTCTTCATCGGCTCGGAGAACAAGCTGTTCTCGCTCTCGGGGTCCTCGACCATCATCGCGCCCTATCGGGACGGCGCCGGCCGCATCGTCGGGGTCATCGGCGTGATCGGGCCGACGCGGCTCAATTACGCGCGGATCATTCCGATGGTGGACTACACCGCCAAGGTGGTCAGCAAGGTACTCTCCGGCTGATCGGAACGGGCCAAATCGCGCCTTCCGTGGCTTGGACCCGCCGCCCGGACCCCGGTTCCGCGGCTTGATTTTTACGTTGCGAGCCCTGATATGCGGGGCGCACCCATCCATGATCGATACGGGATTGAATGGCGATGACGGACACGCCCGCGCGCGCAGGAGAACCGGCGAGCGAAGCGCAAGAGGGCGCCGCACCCGCCACTGACGCAGCCGGCGACCCCGCGGCAGTCGCCCAGGAGGCGGCCGAGCTCAAGGATCGCTTGCTGCGGGCGCTGGCCGAAATGGAGAATTTGCGACGCCGCACCGACCGCGAAGTCGCGGATGCGCGCACGTACGGCATCAGCGGGTTCGCCCGCGATCTTCTGGCGGTCGCCGACAACATGCGCCGCGCCCTCGATGCGTTCGGCGCGGAGCCACACGAGGCCGCCGATGCCGGCACCAAGGCGCTGCTGGAAGGCATCGAGCTGACCGAGCGCGAGCTGCTCAACGCGCTGGAGAAGCACGGGGTGAGAAAGCTCGACCCGGAAGGCAGCAAATTCGACCCGCACCGGCACCAGGCCATGTATGAAGTGCCCGACGAATCGGTCCCGGCCGGGACGGTCGTCCAGGTGGTGCAGCCCGGCTATACGATCGGGGAACGGGTGTTGCGCCCGGCTCTGGTCGCGGTCGCCAAGGGCGGGCCGAAGGCCTCGGCTTCCGAGGCAGCCGGCGAGCAGACGGCGGCGGCCTCGGCCAACGACAATTCCGCTCCGGAGGAGTCTCCCGGCGCAGGGTAAGCCGTTCGCCCGTGACCGTGTCCCGCGCGCAACGCAGCCGTGGTGGCGTGCTGCGGAAAGATCAAGTCCCGATCGGCGGCTGCTGGACGCCGCACCGTCTCGGGAAAGCATCGCACGCATCATTTCGGCTCGATGGCGTCCCGCACGGCGCGGAACCGGGGAAACACCTGGTCCCATTGGTCCTTGCGCACGACGCCGAGCACCCGCAGCGATCCGCCCGGTCCGAAACGCAGCCATTGCACCACTCTCAGCTCCGTCTCGGTCTTGGCCTCCTTGGCGTCGACCACGATCTCGTGGCCCGGTTGGCCGGCGATGCGCATCGCCTCCGAGCGCACGATCCGCATCTCCTTGACGCCCGGCGTTCCGGAAATCGCCCGGCGGGCCATGCTGTCGCGATCGGAAACCTGATCCCCGGCGCCCGGCAGGAATGTGATCAGCAGCAGCGGCTGGTCCTCGAGCTCAATCGCGTCCTTCGGTCCGTCGGTGAGCAGCGCCGCCCCGCTGGCGGCAGCCCGCACAATGCGAAAGCCGGCGAGATCCTTGAGCGAGAACGGCAGCAGATCGAGCTGCTCCTGAACCGGAACGGCGGCACGCGTGGTGAATGTCGCGAGCGAGGCGCGCAAGGCGGCATCCGGATAAGTGTCCTGCGCCGTATCCGGAACCTGGACGCTGATGACCGCCGTGAGGTCGTGCTCGGTGGCGACCAAGACCCATTTCCGCGTCGGGGTGCCGGCGGCGGCCAGATGAGCGATCACCAGGAAGCCGTGGCCGTCCTTGAGCGGAAATTCCTCGCGGGCCTGGACATCGATTCCCTGCGCTTTGAGCGTTTCGACCGCGAAGCTCTTCTCGATCTCCGGGTAGGCCTCGCTCGAGAGCTCGACGAAGATCACGCTCGCATTCTTCTCCCGATCCTCGAAGCCCTGGAACAGCTGGCTCACAATCATGCCGACGGGCGGCACCAGGCCGATGCGGGACCCCGGCGGGAACACGGGCTCGGCCGCATCGGCAGCCAAGCCGAACAGCAGCATGAAAACCAGAATCGTCCAGCGGATGAACATGGGTGCCATGGATCGCAATCCATGCGGTTATCGTCCTGCCGGACCTGCGGCGCAATGCGCACGCTCGGTTCCTGTCGTCGCAGGGGGCGGGATCTCGGCTCAGGGAAGCGTGACGCGCCGCATCGTCAGGTTGATGCGGCCACGCTGGGGCAAGACGGTCGAGGTTCCCGCCAGGATGCGATCGACGCCGTGGAACGCGAGCCGCGCTTCCCCGCCGAGTACCAGGGCATCGCCGGATTGCAGCCGGATCGACCGGGTGGGGTCGTTGCGCCGGAGTCCACCGACCCGGAACAGGCACGTGTCTCCCAGGGAGAGCGAGAGCACCGGCGCGGAGAAATCCCGCTCGTCGCGATCCTGGTGCAGGCCCATCCGTGTTGCCGGCCCATAGAAATTGACCAGGCAGGCCTCCGGCGGATGCGGATAATCGGCGAGATCCTGCCAGGCCTCGAGCAAGATCCGGGGAATCGCCGGCCACGGTCTTCCTGTCTCCGGATGGGTCGGCTGGTAGCGATAGCCGGCCTCGTCCGAGACCCAGCCGAGCGCGCCGCAATTGCTCATGCGCACCGAGAACGGCTTGCCGGAGCCCGGCATCCGCGGCGTGTACAGCGGCGCGCGTTCGAGCACCGCCGCGACCGCCGCGGCGAGCGCGTCCTGGGCGGGAGGGTCGAGGTAACCGGAAATCAACCGAAAGCCGGACGGGCAGGCTGAGAGCATGATCTCAAAATAGCCACCGGGCGGGCCAACTCCAGACCCAATGATTGGCAGCATCCGCGCCGCCCCGGCATGACGGTAAACCTCGGCGGTAAGCCTCGTGCCTTGCGGGTGAAAATGCCGGTCCTTATATCAGCCGCGGACGCCGCATTCGCGGCGGAGCAGTTCGTAAGGGGGTCGGACCGGGGGCAGCTGCGGGCATGACGTGACCCGCGCGAGCTTCCTTCCGAGCGCTTGTCAGGCTCGGCCGGCCTGCCGGAAAGAGAGGACTACCATGGCAAAGGTCATCGGCATCGACCTTGGCACGACCAATTCCTGCGTTGCGGTCATGGATGGCGCGACGCCCAGGGTCATCGAGAATGCGGAGGGCATGCGCACCACGCCCTCGATCGTGGCCTTCACCGAGGATGGTGAGCGGCTCACCGGGCAACCGGCGAAACGCCAGGCAGTCACCAATCCGGAGCGCACCTTCTTCGCCGTCAAGCGACTGATCGGCAGGCGCTATGACGATCCGATGGTGGAGAAGGACAAGAAGCTCGTTCCCTACAAGATCGTCCGCGCCGCGAACGGCGACGCCTGGGTCGAGGCCGACGGCAAGCAATATTCGCCCTCGCAGATCTCGGCGTTCGTCCTGCAGAAGATGAAGGAGACCGCCGAAGCGCATCTCGGGCAGAAGGTCGAGCAGGCCGTCATCACCGTTCCGGCGTATTTCAACGACGCGCAGCGGCAGGCGACCAAGGACGCCGGCAAGATCGCCGGGCTCGAAGTGCTGCGCATCATCAATGAGCCGACCGCGGCCGCGCTCGCCTACGGGCTCGACAAGAAGAAGACCGGCATGATCGCGGTCTACGACCTCGGCGGCGGCACCTTCGATATCTCCATCCTCGAGATCGGCGACGGCGTGTTCGAGGTGAAATCCACCAACGGGGATACCTTCCTCGGCGGCGAGGATTTCGACATGCGACTCGTCAATTATCTGGCAGACGAGTTCCAAAAGGATCAGGGCATCGACCTGCGCCGCGACAAGCTGGCCTTGCAGCGCCTCAAGGAGGCGGCCGAGAAGGCGAAGATCGAGCTGTCCTCGACGACGCAGACCGAGATCAACCTGCCGTTCATCACGGCGGACGCTTCCGGTCCCAAGCACATGACCATGAAGCTCACGCGCGCCAAGTTCGAGGCGCTCGTCGACGACTTCGTGCAGAAGACCATCGAGCCTTGCCGCAAGGCGCTGAAAGACGCCGGCCTTTCCGCGGCCGAGATCAACGAAGTGGTCCTGGTCGGCGGCATGACCCGCATGCCGAAGATCCAGGAAGTGGTGAAGCAGTTCTTCGGCAAGGAGCCCCACAAGGGCGTCAATCCCGACGAGGTGGTCGCGGTCGGCGCCGCGATCCAGGCCGGCGTGCTCCAGGGCGACGTCAAGGACGTGCTGCTGCTCGACGTGACCCCGCTCTCGCTCGGCATCGAGACCTTGGGCGGCGTGTTCACGCGCATCATCGACCGCAACACCACGATCCCGACCAAGAAGAGCCAGGTGTTCTCGACCGCCGAGGACAACCAGACCGCGGTCACCATCCGGGTGTTCCAGGGCGAACGCGAGATGGCCGGCGACAACAAGCTGCTCGGCCAGTTCGATCTGGTCGGAATTCCCCCGGCGCCGCGCGGCGTGCCGCAGGTCGAGGTCACCTTCGACATCGACGCCAACGGCATCGTCAACGTCTCGGCGCGTGACAAGGCAACCGGCAAGGAGCAGCAGATCCGCATCCAGGCCTCGGGCGGCCTGAGCGAGGCCGACATCGAGCGCATGGTCAAGGACGCGGAGAGCCACGCCGAAGAGGACAAGAAGCGCAAGGCCCTGGTCGAGGCCAAGAACCACGGCGAAGCTTTGATCCACGCCACCGAGAAGGCGCTCACCGAGCATGGTTCCAAGGTCGGCGAGGCCGAGCGCTCCGCCATCGAGAACGCCATGGCGGATCTGCGCGAGGCGGTTAAAGGCGATGATGCCGAGGCGATCCGGGCGAAGACAAACGCGCTCGCCCAAGCCTCGATGAAGCTCGGCGAGGCGATGTATGCCCAGGCCCAGGCCGGGGCCGCCGGCCACGAAGCGGGCCCGGACGCCGGGGCAGCCCAGAGCGAAACCAAGGAAGACGTCGTCGATGCGGAGTTCACCGAGGTCGATGACGACAAGAAGAACAAGAAGTCGGCCTGACGCCGACCGGGAGACCGGCGCGATGGCTGACCGATCCTGAACCCGAAAGGCCCGGTGCGGACGCGCGCCGGGCCGTTTGTTTGCCTCTCGCGCGAGAGGGCGGAGCGGCCGAATAGGGGCGGCGGCGTTCCGCAGGCAAATGCAAAGTCCGCCCTGCCCGCAGCGGAGCGAGGCATGCCGGTAATGGCCAAACGGGATTACTACGAAGTCCTTGGCGTGGGGCGCGGAGCGAGCGAAGCGGAGCTCAAGGCCGCGTTCCGCAAGCTCGCGATGAAATACCACCCGGACCGCAACCCCACCGACAAGCAATGTGAGCCCCGCTTCAAGGAAATCAACGAGGCCTACGACGTGCTGAAAGACGGCGACAAGCGCGCCGCCTATGATCGCTTCGGTCATGCCGCCTTCGAGCACGGCGGGCCCGGCGGCGCATCCGGCTTCGGCGCGGATTTCGGCACGACCTTCGCCGATATTTTCGAGGGCATTTTCGGCATGGCGGGAGCGCGCGGTCGCCCGTCCGGACGCGAGCGCGGGGCCGACCTGCGCTACAACATGGAGATCGGCCTCGAAGAGGCGTTTGCCGGCAAGGCCGCGCAGATCCGCATCCCGACCTCGGTCACCTGCGAATCCTGCTCCGGCACCGGCGCCAAGGCGGGATCGAAGCCCAAGGCATGTCCGACCTGCGGCGGTTATGGAAAAATTCGTCACGCCCAAGGCTTCTTCACGCTGGAGCGGACTTGTCCGGGCTGCCACGGGCGCGGCGAGGTCATCGACAATCCCTGCGCGGCCTGCGCCGGATCGGGTCGGGTCACGCGGGAGCGCACGCTCGCCGTCAATGTGCCGGCCGGGGTCGAGGACGGCACGCGCATCCGGCTCGCCGGCGAGGGCGAAGCGGGCATGCGCGGCGGCCCGCCGGGCGATCTGTACATTTTCCTGTCGATCGCTCCGCACGCGTTCTTTCAGCGCGAAGGCGCCGATCTGCACTGTCGGGTGCCGATCTCGATGATCACCGCGGCGCTGGGCGGCGGCTTCGACGTCCCGACCATCGACGGCGGCCAGACCCGGGTGAAGGTCCCGGAAGGTACCCAATCGGGACGGCGCTTCCGGCTGCACGGCAAAGGCATGCCAGTCCTGCGTTCGCGTGGGACCGGCGACATGTACGTCCAAGTGGTCGTGGAGACGCCGCAGAAGCTCACCAAGCGTCAAAAAGAGCTGTTGGCCGAGTTCGAGAAGCAATCCTCCAGCGAGACCCACCCGGAATCGGCGGGCTTTTTTGCGAGAGTCAAGGAATTCCTCGACGGCCTGGGCAGAGGCACCAGCGGCCCGTGGGACCGGCCGGGGGCCGGATAGGCTTGACCCTCGGGCAAACCCGATCTACCCGTGATCGATGCCCGTGAATCGAACGGGTCCCGCCGTTCCTGCGTTCGATGATCATGCGCCCTCAGCCGCTTCGGATCCCCGCACGAAAGCCGCTTCGCCTCGACGACGAGGTTCATTTCATCCGCTCCTTGTTCGAGCGGCCGCTCGCCACCGGCGCGGTGACGCCGTCGGGCCGAATTTTGGCGCGCACCATGGCGCGCTACGTCGAGCCGGAGCTTCCCGGTCCGGTGGTCGAGCTGGGGCCCGGAACCGGACCGGTGACGGAGGCGCTGGTCGAACATGGGATCGATCCGGCGCGCCTCATCCTGGTGGAGTTCAATCCGCGTTTTTGCGTCTTGTTGCGCACGCGCTTTCCGACCGCGACCGTGCTCCAGGGCGATGCCTACCGGCTGCGCGAGATGCTGGCCGGGGTGCTGCGCCAGCCGCTCGCCGCGGTGGTGTCGGGCCTGCCCTTGTTCACCAAGCCGCTGCGCATGCGGCTGAGGCTGTTGCGCGAGTCGCTCTCGATGCTGCGTCCGGCCGCGCCCTTCGTCCAATTCACCTACGCGGTCGTGCCGCCGATCCCGAAGGCGCTTTCCGGCGTGCATGCCGAGGCCTCCGAGCGGATCTGGATGAACCTGCCGCCCGCCCGCGTCTGGGTTTATCGCAAGGGCTGATCGCCGGTCAGCCAGCGCCAGCGTCGAGCCGAGCGATGCCGCCCAAAATCCTGGTGTTCGCCGGCTCGATCCGCACCGGGTCCTTCAATGCGCGGCTCGCGGCGCTCGCCGCCAAGGAGCTGATGCGGGCGGAAGCCGACGTCAGCCTGATCTCGCTGTCCGATTATCCGCTGCCGCTCTACGACGGCGATCTCGAAGGGCGCTCCGGGCCGCCGGAGTTTGCCCTGAAGCTCAAGCGCGCGTTCTGCGCCCATCACGGCATCTTCATCACCAGCCCGGAATACAATGCTTCGCTGACACCGCTGCTCAAGAACGCGATCGACTGGATTTCTCGCGTTCGCGAAGCCAAGGAACCGCCACTCGCCGCCTTCAAGGACCGCGTGTTCGCGCTCGGCGCGGCCTCGAACGGCACCTACGGCGGCATGCGCTCGCTCATGGCGTTGCGTCACGTGCTCGAGCTCGGCTGCGGCGCGCTGGTGCTTCCGGAGCAGATCGCGGTGAGGGGCGCGAGCCAGGCGTTCGACGACATGGACGAGCTCAAGGACGAGGCGATCGCCGCGCTGCTCAAGCGGGTGGTCGGCCGCCTCGTCGAGATGGCGGGACGATTCGCGTGAGGGGAGGCGGCATGCAAGCCCGCGAGAAGCTGATCGTGGCGCTCGATGTCGACGACGTCCGCGCCGCCGAGGCGATGGTCGAGCGCCTCGGCGATGCGGTGGTGTTCTACAAGGTCGGTTATCAGCTGGCGTTCGCGGGCGGGCTGCCGCTCGCGAGCGCGCTCTCGCGCGCGGGCAAGCGGGTCTTTCTCGACATGAAGCTCCACGACATCGGCAATACGGTCGCGCGCGGCGTCGCCAACGTGGCGCGGTTGGGCGTGCATTTCCTCACGATCCACGCCTATCCGCAGACGATGCGGGCGGCGGTCGAGGCGAAGGCCGGCTCGGATCTCAAGCTGCTCGCTGTCACGGTGCTGACCTCGTACGACGACGGCGATCTCAGCGACGCGGGCTATGCGCTCGGCGTCGATGCTTTGGCCCAAAAGCGCGCCGCGCAGGCGCGCGCGCTCGGCGTCGACGGGCTGGTGTGCGCGCCGCGGGAAGCCGCGGCGCTGCGCGCCGCGATGGGTACGAGCATGCTGCTGGTCACGCCCGGCATCCGGCCGCAGGGCAGCGCTGCCGGCGATCAGAAGCGTGCGCTGAGCCCGGCAGCTGCCATTGCGGCCGGCGCCGATTATCTCGTCGTGGGCCGGCCGATCCTGCAGGCGAGCGACCCGAAAGCCGCAGTCGAGACCATCGTGGCCGAGATCGCCGCGGCGGAAAATTCGTAGCCCGCATGGAGCGAAGCGGAATGCGGGGAATGTGGAATCCCGGATTACGCTGCGCTCCATCCGGGCTACGGGCCTTACCTTGGAACGAGACATCAATGTGAGGGAGGAGAAAGCATGCCCAAGGGATATTGGATCGCGCACGTCGATGTCACCAATCCGGACGGCTACAAGGCCTACGTGGCGGCGAACGCCGAGCCGCTGCGCAAATACGGCGCGCGCTTTGTGGTGCGCGGCGGCAATTCCGAGACGATGGAAGGCGAGAGCCGCGCCCGCCACGTCGTGATCGAGTTCAAGGATTACGCGACCGCGCTCGCCTGCTACCGCTCGCCCGAATATCAGCGGGCGATGGCGTTGCGGAAGGGCCATTCGGTCGCCGACATCGTCGTGATCGAGGGCTACGACGGCCCGTAGCCGACGGATTCCTGAACGCCGGCTGACCGGAGCCGGACGCGCCTCGCTCGCCCACCTTTGCAGCAGACGCCGCGCCCCGTTATACCGGCACCCTCGGAGGGCAGGAATGCCGGACATGCGCCTGATCGTGGTCGGTGCCGGCGGGCGGATGGGCCGCATGCTGGTCAAGACCATTGCGGAGACCGAAGGCGTCGCGCTTGCCGGTGCGGTCGAGCAGGCGGGGGGACTCATCGGCCAGGATTCCGGCGTGCTCGCCGGTCTTGCCGCCAACCAGCTCCCGCTGGTGAGCGACGCCAAGCCGCTCATTGCCGGCGCCGACGGCATTCTCGATTTCACCGCGCCGGCGGCGACGCTTGCCTTCGCCGCGCTCTGCGCCGAGGCCGAAAAAATTCACGTCGCCGGCACGACCGGTCTTTCCGCCGAGGACGAGGACAAGATGAAGGCGTTCGCGCGCAGGGCGATCATCGTGCGCTCCCCGAACATGAGTCTGGGCGTCAACCTGATGGCGGCGCTTGTGAGACGCGCAGCGGCAACCCTCGATGACGAATTCGACATCGAGATTCTCGAGATGCATCACAACAAGAAGGTCGATGCGCCGTCCGGCACCGCGCTCTTGCTCGGCGCCGCGGCGGCGGAGGGCAGGGGGATCGACCTTGCCAAGCGCAAGATCGCGGCGCGCGACGGCATTACCGGCGCGCGAAAAAAGGGCGACATCGGCTTTGCGTCGCTGCGCGGCGGCAGCGTGGTCGGCGACCACAGCGTGATTTTCGCCGCGCCCGGCGAGCGGATCGAACTCGTGCACCGGGCCGAGGACCGAGGCATCTATGCCCGCAGCGCGGTCAAGGCGGCGCTGTGGGCCCGCGGCAAGCCGCCCGGGCTATATTCCATGGCCGATGTGCTAGGCCTGAAGAGCTTCTGAACCGCAATTCGAGGACCCCCATGCCCGATCGTCTTCTCGTGCTGGTGCGCCATGGCCAGAGCGAATGGAATCTCAAGAACCTGTTCACCGGCTGGCGCGACATCGATCTGAGCGAGCAGGGCATCGCCGAGGCGCGCACCGCCGGCCGCAAGCTCAAGGCGCAGGGCTTTCAGTTCGACATTGCCTTCACCTCGGCGCTCATCCGCGCGCAGCGCACCCTCGACATCATGCTCGACGAGCTCGGCCAGCGCGGCATTCCCGTGCTGAAAGACCAGGCGCTCAACGAGCGCGACTACGGCGATCTCGTCGGGCTCAACAAGGACGACGCCAGAAAGCGCTGGGGCGAGGAGCAGGTGCACGTCTGGCGCCGCTCCTACGACGTGGCGCCGCCGGGGGGCGAGAGCCTGCGCGACACCGCGGCGCGCGTGCTGCCGTACTATATCCAGGAGATGCTGCCGCGGGTGCTGCAGGGCAATCGCGTGCTGGTCTCCGCCCACGGCAATTCGCTGCGCGCGCTCGTCATGGTGCTCGACCGCCATACGCCGGAATCGATCACCCAGCTCAACCTCGACACCGGCGCGCCGATGATCTACCGACTCAACGCCGATTCCACCGTCGCCGAAAAGCGCGATCTCGCCGCGTGAGGGAGTTCGTTCATGTCATGGCCGGGCTCGTCCCGGCCATCCACGTCCTTGATCTCATCGAATTAGTTCGTGGATGCCCGGCGCAGGGCCGGGCATGACGAACTGAGTAACTGCGGAATTCCTGATCATGCACACTGCCGCGACCGATCCCGCCTCGCTCCCCGCACACAAGCTCGCGCAAGCGATCGCGGCGCGGCGGCTGTCGCCGGTGGATGTCGTGGCCGCATTCCT
>WNFC01001002.1_pt1 | contig 36657 bp, 40 predicted proteins | sample 5400541 | NCBI WGS metagenome assembly WNFC01 (sample SAMN13153342, study PRJNA577476) | soil metagenome | isolation source: 120 cm saprolite under Douglas fir tree site 2 hole 2 replicate 1 | place: USA:California | collected 2015-04-18
GATCGTCTCGCCGATCCGGCCCATGGCCTGGGAGTCCGAGCCGATCATCGAGATCGCGCCCAGGTCGTGCAGGACGTCCTCCGCCGCCATCGTCGAGGGCCGGATGCGCGACTCGGCGAAGGCCAGGTCCTCCGGGATCGAGGAGTTCAGGTGATGGCAGACCATCAGCATGTCGAGGTGCTCGTCGAGCGTGTTGCGCGTGTACGGGCGGGTCGGGTTGGTCGAGGAAGGCAGCACGTTCGGGTGCGCGGCGACCCTGATGATGTCCGGGGCGTGGCCGCCCCCGGCGCCTTCGGTGTGGTACGTGTGGATCGGGCGGCCGCCGATGGCCGCGAGCGTCGACTCCAGGTAGCCGGCCTCGTTGAGGGTGTCGGTGTGGATCGCCACCTGGACGCCTGCGGCCTGGGCCACGGTGAGGCAGGCATCGATCGCGGCCGGCGTCGTGCCCCAGTCCTCGTGCAGCTTGAAGCCGGCCGCGCCGGCCCGCAACTGCTCCCACAGGCCCTCGCCGCTGACCGTGTTCCCCTTGCCGAGCAGCACCATGTTGACCGGCCACTGGGTCGTCGCGGCCAGCATCATCTCCAGCCAGAACGCCCCGGGCGTGATCGTGGTCGCCTTGGTCCCCTCGGCCGGGCCGGTGCCGCCGCCGATGAGCGTGGTCATGCCGGCCGCGAGCGCCACCGGGATCTGCTGCGGCGCGATCAGGTGCACGTGGCTATCGATGCCGCCCGCGGTAAGGATCAGGCCGTTGCCCGCGATCACCTCCGTCGACGGACCGATGACCAGACCCGGCGTCACCCCGTCCATGGTGTCCGGGTTGCCGGCCTTGCCCAGGGCGACGATCCGCCCGTCCCGCACGCCGACGTCGGCCTTGATCACGCCCCAGTGGTCAAGCACGACGGCCCCGGTGATCACCAGGTCCGGGGTGCCTTCGGCGCGGATGGCGACGGACTGCCCCATCGACTCGCGGATCACCTTGCCGCCGCCGAAGATCGCCTCGTCCCCGGCCAGCGGGCCCGGGCCGCCGCAGCGGTCCTCGGTAACCTCGATCAGCAGGTCGGTGTCGGCCAGCCGCACCCGGTCACCGGCGGTCGGGCCGTACAGCGCCGCGTACCTGGCGCGGGAGATGTCAGTCATCGAGCCCTGCTTGAGCGGGAGCCGGGCCATCCAGCGGGCCGGCCGACTCGGGCCGCAGGCCCGGGACCACCCGGGCCCCGGCCAGTGCCACCAGCGACACCTCTCGCGACACGCCCGGCTCGAACCGGACCGACGTCCCGGCCGGGATGTCCAGCCGGTAGCCGCGGGCCGCGCGGCGGTCGAAGGACAGCGCCGGGTTCGCCGCGGCGAAGTGGTAGTGCGAGCCGACCTGGATCGGCCGGTCACCGGAGTTCTCGACGGTCAGCGTGACACGCTCGCGGCCGGGAGCGAGTTCAATCGTCTCGTCAGGGGTGAGGATCTCGCCGGGGATCACTGGCTCCCTCCGTCAGCGGATCGGCCGGTGCAGCGTGACCAGCTTGGTGCCATCGGGGAACGTCGCCTCGACCTGGACGGAGTCCACCATCTCGGGGACGCCCGGCAGGACGTCGTCGCGGCGCAGAACCTCGCGGCCACTGGACATCAGCTCGGCTACCGTCCGCCCGTCGCGGGCACCCTCGAGCACGAAGGACGTCAGGATCGCGACGGCCTCGGGGTGATTCAGCTTCAGCCCCCGGCCCCGGCGGCGCTCGGCCACATCCGCGGCCAGCGTTATGAGCAGGCGTTCCCGCTCATGTTCGGTCAACCGCATAGCTGCACCATATGGCAAACGGTGTTTCGCGTGCGTTAACTAACACACCGGGGTCACGCGAAGAAAAGCCGCGAGCTCACCGCGGTGAACTCAACGGCGTCGGGGGGCTCCGCTGTTGCGGGCGTTCTCGTGGTGCTGGGTCCGCGGGAAGGAGCGGTGGTTCGGGGCATTCTGGGTCGGGGCCGCTTCGGCGTCCGGCGTATCGCGGCTGGTATACGTGTCCCCGGCCTTGAGACTACCGAGCTCTATGTCGAAGCGTGCGTCGAGCGCCGTGGCCAGCGCGGCCAGCGTCCGCAGCGTCAGGTTCTCCCCGCCGCCGAGGATCTGGCTGACCCGCCCCGGGGAGACGCCCATCCGGGCCGCGAGGTCCGCCCGGGTGAGGCCGCGCTCACGCATGTGCCAGTTGACCTCGTTGGTCAGCTGGGTGACCAGGGCGTACATCTCTTCGTTGATCCGGGCCTCCGCGGCCCGCTGGTCTGCCGAAACACCTAGTCCGAAGCCCATCAGTGCCTCCACCTGCTGCTGCCAGACCCGGTTGCGCCCGGACGGTTGTAGCTTCCAGTCTACTTAGCCTTAGCTAAACGTATAGCTATGCCTAAAGTCTCGCCGACGCTAGGGCCCGAAAACCCGCCAGCGCGGATCGTTATAGAAACGTTATCTCTACGCCCGCCGGAGGGCCGGCGGGCTCGCCTCCGTAGAGGCAGCGGGCGGGCATGCGACCCGGGAGGCTGGCCGGGCCCGGCAAGTTGCCGCGAAGAATGACGAATGATCCCAAGTTTAGGCGTACAGGGAAATAAAGCCTAGATAGATCACCTATGACCTGCAAGCATATTTCTCGGGACGACGGCCGTTGCCTGCGCTGGCGCAGGCGCAAGGCGAGGGGGCTGGGACATGCTTAGCTGGATCGTAGATGTGGTCGGCACATTCGCCCTATCGCTGGCTTTCGCCTCCTGGTTCCTCCAACTCCGCTGCCGGGGGATCGGGCCGCCGTTCGGGCCTCGCGCCAAGCCCTGGGCCGTCATCATCGTGGCGGGCACGGCAATAGTGTCCACCGGCCTGGGGCTGGTTCTCGTCGCGGCCAGCCACCACATCCACGCCGCCTATGCCGGGCTCATCGTGCCGGGCGGGCTGTGGCTCACCAACGTATCCGCCCCGCCAGACAGGCCGGGGGCCAGCCCGATCCCGAAGCTGCTAACCGCCTGGCTGACGCTGCCGCTCGGGCGCCTATACGAAGCGATGGGCGAGGACATGCAGACCTGGTGTGATACCAGGCGCAGAGCGGCGGCGGGCAATCCGCAATGGATATCGGACGCCGCGAAATATTACTACGCCCAGGTGGAAGGCCGGCTAAAGGACCGCGAGGCGCAGGCAGAACTTGGCCGCTGGCGGGAATCCATCCTGCACAAGATCAACATCGTGCAGCTGATAAACCTGGACACCACCCCGGCCCGGCTCAGGTCTTCTCTCCAAATGCACTCCTCCACGCGGCACATACGTAAGTACGCTGACGACGATCTGCTGCGCCTGGTCCGGCGGCTGGAGACCGAGGCGCTAAACGAGTTGCACCTGTTCCTCGCGTACGTATACCGGCTCGGATATCACAAGCTGCTGATCTATCCATTCAGGCCGTCGGCTCAGCGGGCGCCCAGGCCCAGTACGCATGAGCCCAGCGTGCCTGAGCCCGGTCGGCATCCAGACGTGAAATAGCCGCGGCCTGCACGGGGTTGCATACGTGGCGGCCCGTACGCCCGCAACCAGCGGGCGGCACCATCGGCGAAGGAGCTGACGTGGCGGACACCTACCGCAAGGACCCCGAGGCGGTTTCCCGGCTGACCCCGGAGCAGTACCAGATCACCCAGCAGGCTGGGACCGAGCCGGCGTTCAGGAACGAGTACTGGGACAACAAGGAACCCGGCCTCTACGTGGACGTCGTGTCCGGCGAGCCGCTGTTCGCCTCGGTCAACAAGTACGACAGCCACTCCGGCTGGCCGAGTTTCACCGTGCCGATCGAGCCGGGCAACGTGGTTGAGCACAAGGACCGCGGCTACGGCATGGTCCGGACCGAAGTCCGCTCGACCCACGGGGACAGCCACCTCGGCCACGTATTCCCGGACGGCCCGGCCGAAGCGGGCGGCCTGCGCTACTGCATCAACTCCGCGGCCCTGCGCTTCATCCCCCTCGACGACCTGGAGCGCGAGGGTTACGGCGCCTACCGCAAGCTATTCGACCAGGCCGACGACACCGGGAGCGCATCATGACGACCAACCAGACCGAGCAGGCCATCCTGGCCGGCGGCTGCTTCTGGGGCGTGCAGGACCTCGTCCGCAAGCTCCCCGGCGTGATCTCGACCAGGGTCGGCTACAGCGGCGGCGACGTGCCGAACGCGACCTACCGGAACCACGGCACCCACGCGGAGGCCCTCGAGGTCATCTTCGACCCGGAGAAGATCTCCTACCGGGACCTGCTCGAGTTCTTCTTCCAGATCCACGACCCGACCACGCGGAACCGGCAGGGCAACGACATCGGGAAGAGCTACCGGTCGGCCATTTTCTACCTCAGCGACGAGCAGAAGCGGGTCGCCGAGGACACGATCGCCGACGTCGACGCCTCGGGCCTGTGGCCGGGCAAGGTGGTCACCGAGGTGGAGCCCGCCGGGCCCTTCTGGGAGGCCGAACCGGAACACCAGGACTACCTCGAGCGGTACCCCAACGGCTACACGTGTCATTTCGTCCGCCCGGGCTGGAAGCTGCCGCACCGCGCGAAGCAGGTCACGCCGTAACGGATGAGATCAGGCGGTCAGTACTGGTTGTCCCTGCTCAGCGTGGACACCAGCTGGCGTCACGGCGCCGTCGGTGTAGCTGACCGAGTTCGTCGCGACGGCCGGGATACGCGGGCCGGGCAGCACGATGCCGGTCAGGTTCAGCGGGTCCGCGGCGGAGAGCTGGATCGTCTCGCCGTTCCTCGGCCGCTTCCTGATCTCACGCAGCATGCCCACCGCGTCGGGGTGCGCGAACTGCTCGCCGCTGAACCCGGCGACGAACCGTCCGCCGCTGATGGTGCCGCGGGCCTCCATGCGCCGCAGCGCCCACAGCACCTCGCGCCAGGGCACGGCGAGGTTCTCCCCGGCCAGCAGGTCGCGGAACACGACGCCCCAGCGGGCGGCCAGTTGCTCTGCGACGGCTTCGGCCAGGTCGTCCGGGTCGCAGTCGGGCGCTGGCTCGGGCAGCAGCGACCACCGGCCGGCCGTCCTCGAACTGAGCTGGCTGCCCCGGCGGAGCCGGTGCCGGCCGGGAGCGTTCTGCATGGCGCGGCGGGCGAACAGCGATCGCACGGCGCGGAAACCGTCCGCGGTGACCAGCCCCCGGGCCACGCCGTCCCACAGCGCCTCCTCGATCTCGCTGGGCAGCCGCCGGGTCAGCATCTCCAGGTCCGGCGGGAACAGCGCGCCGCGGTCGCGCAGCGCCCCGATCACGTCGCTGGTGCAACCGGGCCCGGGCTCGGCGGGGCGGTGGTCGCCGCGGGCCGCCCGCAGCAGCCACGGCAGGTCGTCGCGGATCGTCAGGGTGACCGGTGTCGCCCGGGATGGGGTCAGACCGCCGCGGCGGGGTAGCTCGTCGGGGTCGCCGCGTACCGACAGCCGCCCCCAGGCGATGCCGCCGTCCAGGCACGCCTCGTCCAGCCATTCCCGGCGGTACCCGGTCACCCGGGCCGGGAAGATGGCCTTCTCCCAGGCTCCGGCCGCGAGCTCGAAGCCCTGCAGCTGCTCGACCACCGAGAGCACGCCGCGGCTGCCTTCCCGCCTGGTATCCGGGGTGACGTGCTGCCAGCGCAGCAGGAACCGCATAAAGTCCCGGGCCGTGACCGGCTCGACCTCCCGCCGTTTCCGCTGCCTGGTGTACGCGTGGATGCGGGTCAGCACCCGCCGGGCGCAGAACTCTTCATTTCCGTCTGGATGGGTAAAGTGGCCCCGCAGGGCGAAACCTTCGTTCTCCAGGCGGATGAGGGCGAGAGTAACGTCCGGCGCCCGCAGCGCGGTGGCCTGAGCCAGGTCCTCCGCCGTGGACGGGCCCCGGACCTCCAGGTGGCCGCGGAGCAGCTCGGCCGCGGTGGTTTCCTGGTCCATCGGTTTTGCTTGCGGGCTCCCGGACGTGAGTTGCACGCCGGGGAACAGCGGCGCCAGGACGGCTTGCCGTTCGGCGGCACACCACAGCGTGCCATCGGGCGCCTGGATCCCGGCCGCGCGGCCGGTGCCGGCCAGCTCAGCGAACCACCCGCGCCACGGCTCCTGCGGCCGCACGACGAACAGCGTCATCAGCAGGTCGTGCAGTTCGTCCGCGTCGCGCGGCTGCGGCCGGATCTGGTCCCGGACCCGCTCGATCGCGCCGGGATCGAGCCGGGCCAGGTCGCGGGCTTCCACCGGCAGCCCCCGGGGGACCTGCACCTGCCGGCTTCGCCGTTCCTCGAACGGCGCATCGTCCAGGTAGGTGAACGGCTGGCCGTTCAGGATCTCGTGGGCGAGCACCGACGGCTCTGTGGTATCGCGCGTGATGACGGTGATCCGGCCGGCCTCGATCCCGGCTATCAGCTCCCGCAGCCCGTCGATGTCCATCGCCTCGTGCAGGCAGTCCTCCAGCGTCTGCCGGACCAGAGGGTGGTCGGGGATCTCCAGCGGGCCCGGCGCCACGTTCTCCTGGCAGGCCGCCAGCGTCGGGAACACCGCCGCCATCAGGTCATCGGCCTCCATCCGCTGGATGGCCGGCGGGTTCTTGCGGCCGCCCCGCATCCGCAGGACGGTCAGCGAGGTGTTCAGGTTCCACCGCCAGCGGGCCTGGAACAACGGCGAGGTCAGGACGGCCTGCCGGACGACTTGTTCCACGGTCTTGGAGGCCAGGAACTTCGGCACCCGGTCGAGCGGGAAGCTGTGCTGCGGCCCGAGCGACAGCAAGATGGCGTTGTCGCTGGCCGCCGCCTGCAGCTCGAAGTCGAACGTCACGCAGAACCGCTTCCGCAGCGCCAGTCCGAACGCGCGGTTCACCCGGGTGCCGAACGGCGCGTGACCGACGAGCTGCATCCCGCCCGCCTCGTCGAAGAAGCGTTCCAGGATGATGGCGTTCATGGTCGGCAGCGCCCCGAGCGCGGCCAGCCCGGCCCGCAGGTAGCCGACGATGGTGTCGGCTGCGGCCTTGCCGATCCCGCATTCGGTCTCAAGCCAGCGCCGGGCCTCGGCTGGCTCCCGGTCGGCGACGGCCTGCCGCAGCGCCGAGACCTCCTCGGAAAGCTCCCTGGTGCGCCCGGGTGCCTCCCCTTGCCAGTGCGGCACCGAGGGCGGCGCCCCCTGAGCGTCCACCACCCGGACCGTTCCCGGTTCCACCCGGCGGATGCGCCAGGAGTGGGTGCCGAGCAGGAAGACGTCGCCCGGCCTGCTCTCCACGGCCCATTCCTCGTGGACCGTGCCGATCTGGACCTCGTCGGGTTCGGCGACGACCCGGAAGTCGCCGAGCTCGGGGATGGCCCCGCCCGAGGTCAGCGCGGCCAGCCGGGCACCCCGCCGGGCCTTGACGGTCCCGTTCACCCGGTCGCGGTGCAAGTAGTAGGCGCGGCGCCCGCGGCCGGTGCGGATCCCCTCGGCTAGCAGGTCGGTGATGTCCTCGAAGTCCTCCCGGGATAGGTCCCGGAACGGCGCCGCCTGCCTGGCCAGCTTGAGCAACTCGCCTTCCGGCCATGGCTCGGCCGCCGACTCGGCCACCATCTGCTGTGCCAGGATGTCCAGCGGCCTGGCTGGCACCCGGATGGCATCGAGCCGGCCGAGGCGCACCCCGCGCAGGAGCGCGGCGCATTCCACCAGCTCGTCGCGCGATGTCGGGTACAGTCGCCCGGAAGGCGTCCCGGTGCGAGTGTGATTCGAGCGGCCCACCCGCTGCAGGAAGGTGGCGAAGCTGCGCGGTGAGCCGATCTGGCACACTAGCTCGACCGGTCCCACGTCGATGCCGAGTTCGAGCGAGGCCGTGGCCACCAGGGCCCGCAGGTCCCCAGCGCGCAGCCGGGCCTCGACCCGCTGCCTGCGGCCCCGGGACAGGGATCCGTGGTGAGCGGCCACCTGCGCCCCGAGCTCATCCCCGAGCCGTTCTCCCAGCTGGTGGGCGACGCGCTCGGCCATGCTCCGGGTGTTGACGAACACCAGCGTGGTGCGGTGAGTGGTCACATGCCCCGCGATCAGGTCCAGGATCTGGGCCATCTGCCCGGTGGTGGCCACCGCGCCGAGCTCGTCGTCGGGAAGCTCCAGGGCGAGGTCCAGCTGCCTGCGGTGCCCGGAATCCACGATCGCGCACCGCGGCGACCCGTCCGGATGGTCGCGGTCCTCGCCCGAGCCCACCAGCAGCCGGGCGATGATCTCGATGGGCCGCTGGGTGGCGGACAGGCCCACCCGCTGCACCGGCTCGTCCGCGACGTGGGCCAGCCGCTCCATGGTGAGGGCCAGGTGCGAGCCGCGCTTGTTCGCGGCGACCGCGTGGATCTCGTCCACGATGACGGTGCGGGCACTGCGGAGCATGGACCTGCTCCGCTCCGCGGTCACCAGGAGGTACAGCGACTCCGGGGTGGTGATCAGGATGTCGGGCGGGTTCTTGAGCATGGCGGCGCGCTCTGCGGCGGCCGTGTCGCCGGTCCTGACCGCCACCCGGATCGCTGGCGCGGTGAGCCCGAGCTGGCTGGCCACCCCGGCGATCTCGCGGAGCGGTGCCTCGAGGTTCTGCTGGATGTCCGTCGCCAGCGCCTTCAGCGGCGACACGTACACCACCTGCGGCCCGGCGCCCACCTGGGCGGCGCCCACCTGGATTGCTCCCGCTGCTCGGTCCGGTGCTCCGCCGGGCGGCGGGCCGGCCGCGTGCGCGCAGTAAAGATCGTGCGCGCAGTAGTAATCGTGGGCGCGGTAGAACCGGTCGATGCAGACCAGGAACGCGGCCAGGGTCTTGCCGGACCCGGTCGGCGCCGCGATCAGCGTATGGCGGCCCGCGGCGATCTCCAGCCAGCCCGCGGCCTGCGGCTCGGTCGGCCCGGCCGGGAACCGGCCCTCGAACCAGGCGCGCACGGCAGGGTGGAACGACTCGAGCACCCGCTCACGGTACCTCTGAGGGCCGACATTCCTCGCGCTAACGGGACACCGGGCCAGGTTGGCGCGCGCCCGAAGGCAGCCGGGGCGGCCCGGGGAAATGGGTAGTTTGAGTACGTGACCACGGCCATCGCACAGTTCATGCATGAGCTGGAGCGGGTGTGGGACGCACACCGGGAGGCGCTGCTCGTCCGGCGCGACCTGGCGGCGGCGCTCGCGTCGCTGGCGGCCGAGCCGTCGGTCGTGCACATTCCGGCCATGACCGGCGCGGCCGGGCGCCCGGCCATTGAGCGCTTCTACGCCGACCAGGTCCTCCCGCACCTGCCCGGCGACCTGGTGCTGAGCAAGATCTCCCGGACCGTGGACCGGTGGCGGCTCGTCGACGAGACCACGGTGTCGTTTACGCACGACCGGGAGATCCCCTGGCTGCTGCCCGGGGTCGAGCCGACCTTCCGGCGGGCCGAGGTGCTGGCCATCGCCGTCGTCGGCTTCGAGCGCGCCCGGATCCGTTCTCAGCGAGTTCTGTGGGATCACGCCACCCTGGCCGCCCAGCTGGGCCTGCCCGGCTTGCCGGACGCTCGCCCTCACCGCGATGCGGCCGTACTAGGGTGGGAACGGATGCTTGATCAAACCTGATGAGGAGAACCGATGCCTACCCGAACCGCACGCACCGGCTGGACTGGAACCCTGGAGCAGGGCGTGGGCAAGGTCGAGCTGACGAGTTCCAAGATCGGCACCTATGACGTGTCCTTTCCCAAGCGGGCCGCCGAGGACGCCGGGGGATGGACCAGTCCCGAGGAGCTCATCGCGGCCGCCCACTCCGCCTGCTACGCGATGCAGCTGTCGGCGCTGATCGGCCAGGCTGGCGGTACCCCCCAGGCGCTCGACGTGCAGGCGGACGTATCGCTCGGGCCCGACCCGGCCGGCGGTTTCCGGCTGACCGGCATCAAGCTCACCGTCCGCGGCGAGGTGGAGGGCCTGAACGCCGAGCAGTTCGCCCAGGCGGCAGCGGACGCGAAGGCCGGCTGCCCGGTCAGCAAGGCGCTCACCGGCGTGGACATCACCCTCGACGCGCAGCTCGAGGGCTGACAGCGGGCTGCTCAGCGCCAGCCCGCCGTCGACGGGGACCTGCCAGGCGCGGTCCAGCTCGTCGCGGGACCCAGCGGGTACGGCACAGCCGGGTCGTCGGCGCACCGGTCCACCGCGACGACGCGCCGCCCGCCTGCCGCCAGGGCCTCGACCGTGGCCGCGCCGATACCGCGCGCCGCGCCGGTGACGAGCGCTACGCGGTGCCCAGGAGCGCTCATGCCCGCTTCCTCCCGTTCGTAGCCTGCCGGGCGGCCCCGGCGAACGCCTACCGGGATTGTCTCGCCCGCACTGCGCTGATCGTCACAGCTGTCCCTTGGCCGGCTCGCCGGCCGGCACCGCCGGCAGCACGATGACCTCGAGCGGCCCGTTGACCTTGCCCGCGAGCTGAGGGTTAAGCGCGGCCAGGGCGGTGCCCCGGCTGTGTGCGTCAAGACCGGCTCGACCCACGGGATGGGCAGGGCGTTCAGCTCCTGGAACCGGGAACTCAGCACCTCCCTGGTGCGCTCGTTCTCGGGCAGATCCGGCGCGAACAGCGCATACGTCGCGGCGTTCTGGATCATGTCGGTGTTCACGGTGGTCGGGTGCACGCTGTTCACCCGGATCATGTCCGGGGCCAGCTCGAGCGCCAGCGTGCGCATGAGACCGACCACTCCGTGCTTGGCCGAGGTGTAGTGCCCGGTATTCGGGATGGCCATCAGCCCGGCGGTCGAGCTGGTCAGGATGATCGACCCGCCGCCGCCCGCCCGCAGGTGCGGGATGGCCGCCTTGGCGGTGTGCCACACGCCTGGCCGCACAGGTCGACCGCGATGATGTCCGCGCCCTCGGCGGCCAGCCGGATCGCGTGCGATCGTCCCTGGCCGCGAGCGGCGCCGGTGACGAAGGCGACCTTGCCCGCTACTCGTCCTGCCATTTCCTGCCTCCAGACTTTGGTCGTCCTTTAACGGATCGCCGGTTACCTGGTCGTGTTGCCGGCGTCGACGGTGAACTCCAGGCCGGTGACGTAGCGGGCCTCGTCGGAGGCCAGGAACAGGACCGCGTTGCTGATGTCGCGGGGGTCCACCATCTCGACCGGCAGGGTGTTCATGAAGATCGGGCCGAGGTTGGGGTCGCGGTTCAGCAGTGGCTCCAGCCCGCCCAGGCCGGTGCCCATCGGCGTGTCCACCCCGGTCGGGTGCACCGTGTTGACCCGGATGTTGTGCCGCGCCAGCTCGTTGGCCATGGTCCTGGCGATGCCGACCACGCCGTGCTTGGCCGCCACGTACGGGGCCAGGTAGGGCAGCCCCTTGATGCCAGCGGTGGAGCTGGTGCAGATGATCGACCCGCCGCCCGCCGCGATCAGGTGCGGCGCGCTGACCACCATCGTGTTCCAGACTCCGGTCAGGTTGGTGTCCAGGGTGTCCTGCCACACCGCCGGGGTCACCTCGTCCCAGGACTGCACCGTGCAGATGCCGGCGTTGGCGCTGACGATATCCAGCCGCCCGAGCTGGGCCACGCCGTCGTCGACGGCGGCCTTCAGGGCGGCGGCATCGCGCACGTCGGCCTGCGTCGCGATGATCCGGCGGTCCAGGGCCTCGACCGCCTTCACCGTCTGCGCGAGGTCGGCCTCGGTCGCCATGCCGTAGCTCACCGTGTCGTAGTCACGGCAGATGTCGACCGCGATGATGTCGGCGCCCTCCTCGGCGAGCCGGATGGCGTGACTGCGTCCCTGGCCTCGCCCCGCTCCGGTGATGAAGGCCACCTTCCCCGCTACTCGTCCAGCCATGATGTATGTGCTCCTCAGCTTCTGATCGGTGCTGGCTATTTCTTGTTCGTGCCGTCGGCGGCCAGCCGGATGGCGTGACTGCGGCCCTGGCCGCGGGCCGCGCCGGTGATGAAGGCCACTTTGCCCTCAAGCTTCCCTGCCACTTACATTTTCTCTTTTCACTTTTGTCACAGCCGTTGACACGGCTTTAACCTGGTCCGGCCACGCCGCGGCGCGACACCGCCCGCGGCATGGCCGTGTCTTCATGTCCGCGCGAAGGGCATAGCCGCCGGGCGAACCAAGCTGAGCCGGATTACCTCGCCTTCGAGGATCCTCATCTCATCGCCCGCCGGGATCGAGGTGACCCGGGCCGAAGCCGGCCAGCGGGCTTTCGTCGCAGGCGCGGTCCGGCGGCAGGCCGTGACCGGCCGGCGGCCGGGCGCCGATCGACACCGGCACTGGGCGGGATCGGTGAGAGTGGTCACCCGACGGTCGCGGCGGGGACGCGCTGGCAACCGCGGAGAGCGCGCGCTCGCCATGGCCCTTGACGCACTCGGGGTCGGGGCCGTCGAGCGGCAGTCCGGTGAAGAACTTGGCCGCCATGCACCCGCCGCGGCACGAGTCGTAGGCCGAGCAGGAATGGCAAGCGCCGCCGGTCTGCGGTCGGCGCAGGTCGGCGAAGAGCTCCGAGTCCCGCCAGACCGCGGCAAAGCCCCCGGGGCCGCGGACGTTCCCGGCCAGGAAGCTGTCGTGGATGGCGAACGGGCACGCGTAGACGTCGCCGACCGGATCGATCAGGCAGACCACGCGGCCCGCGCCGCACAGGTTGAGGCCGGGCAGCGCCTCCCCGTAGGCCGCCAGGTGGAAGAACGAGTCGCCGGTCAGCACCTGCTCGCCGCGGGCCACGAGCCAGTCGTAGAGCTGCCGCTGCTGGCTGGCCGTCGGGTGCAGCTCATCCCACACATCGGCGCCGCGGCCCGACGGCCGCAGCCGGGTCAGTCGCAACTGCGCGCCGAACCGGTCGGCGATCGCCTTGAAGTCATCGAGTTGGGTGACGTTCTGCCTGGTCACCACCACGGAGATCTTGAAGCCCCGGAAGCCGGCCTCGGCCAGGTGGCGCATCGCCCGCAGCGCCGTGGCGTAGGAACCCGGGCCGCGTACCGCGTCATTGACCTCGGCGGTCGCGCCGTCGAGCGAGATCTGGACGTCGATGTAGTCGCTGGCGGCCGGGCGGCGAGCCACCGCCGGGGTGATCTTCACGCCGTTGGTCGAGAACTTCACGCCGACGTGGTGGGCGGTGGCGTAGTCGACAAGGTCCCAGAAGTCGGGTCGGACCGTGGGCTCGCCGCCGCCGATGTTCACGTAGAACACCTGCATCCGTTCCAGCTCGTCGATCACCGCGCGGCACTCGGCGGTCGACAGCTCGCGCGGGTCGCGGCGGCCGGAGCTGGACAGGCAGTGCACGCAGGACAAGTTGCACGCGTAAGTCAGTTCCCAGGTCAGGCAGATCGGCGCGTCCAGGCCGTACTGGAACTGCTCCACCAGCGGCAGGGTCACGAGCTCACCCGCGCACAGATCATCTGCGAGCTGGCCAGCGTCTCCAGGGCGGCGGCGTAGGCAGGCAGTTCGGCCTCGGTCACGCCGGCCGCCCGGCAGGCCTCCCGCGCGCTGGGCGCTTCGCCGAGCGAGCTGACCACGGTGAGCAGGGCCGGACTCTTCAGGAACGACAGCCGGCGGGTGCCGAAATGATAGAGCAGAGCCCCGAACCGCTCCGGGCGTACCGACACCTGCGGATGCAGCTGCCAGGGGCGGTCGAGGTCAAACCCGGCCCGCGCGCCTCTGGCCAGGGTCTCAGTAGACACCGCACATGCCGTCGATGGAAACCTCTTCCACCAGCAGGTCCTCCGTCGCGAGCTCAGGCTCCGCCACCTGCGGTTCAGTCACCCCGCGGTCGGTGGCCTTGGTGATGTCAGCGGTCGCGGCACGTTCGCTCATGACACTCTCCCTAGCTGCGCAGAGGGACAATAGTTCGTCGGCACGATTTCCGTCACACGGTGACGAATATACTTTGCATGTTAACGTCACCTTGTGACATAAGCAAGACGGGTCCGCGTGAACTCTTCCGGCTCGTTCTCCTAGGAGGCAGACAGTGTTGACCGGCAAGGCGGTGGCCGCGGTCGGCACGCGGCGCGGTCGGCCTCCTGGCACCAGCCGCCGTGAGCTCGAGCTGATCGCCCTGCGCCTGTTTACCGATCAGGGCTTCGACAGCACCACCATCGAGCAGATCGCGGCTGAGGCCGGGGTCAGCAAGCGGACGTTCTTCCGCTACTTCAGCTCCAAGGCGAGTGTTCTGTGGAGCGAGTTCGACAACGAGGTCTACGTTATTCGCGCGGCGCTGGCCGAGGTGCCGGTCGGGGTGCCGATGATGGACGCCATCCGCCGCGCGGTGGTTGCCGCCAATCACTACGGACCCCAGGACGTACCCGAGCTGCGGATGCGGATGAACCTGATCGGCTCCGTGCCCGCCCTGCAGTCCAGTGCCGCCATCCACTACGACGCGTGGGAGCGGGCCATCAGCGATTTCGCCGCGACCCGCCTCGGCCAGCCCGCCGACTCGCTCTACCCGCTCGCCGTCGGCCGCGCCACCCTGGCCGTCTGCCGCGCGGCCTACGACCGCTGGTCCGCCCGGGCCGACGCTGACCTGACCGTCTACCTCGACGCCGCGCTCGCCGCCCTCGCGGCCGGGTTCAACCCGGCCGTGGTCCGGGCCAGCGCGCAGGTTCTCAACGAGCACATCTCGAGGCGCGTCGCCACCTGACGCCGCCGCCGATGGCGAGGGTCGATCCCGGGCGGCTGGGGCGGTACGAAACGGCACCGGGTCCGGTGATCACGACCAGGATGCCGAACGGGCGCAGTTCGTGCCTGAGCGTCTCTATCAGCCCGCGACGACGAACGTGCTCGCGTCATAGCCCAGAAGGCGACGGCACGCTAGTCCAGAATCCCGCTCGCGAAACGGCGCACCGCGCCGCTGCTGTTAGACAATGTGAGCATGACTAGTCAATCCGGCTCCGGTTCGGTTACCGGCGGAACGGCCGTTCGCCAGCGGAACAAGGGGGGCCCCGCTCGCCGGGCCGCCGAGATCGACGTGGCCGAGGCCAGGAAGGCGTTCTTCCTGATGGTCGGGTTCATCGCGCTGATCTGGATACTCCAGATCGCCAACTGGGCTGACCACTATCACCTGGACGGCAGCTACGGGATCCTGCCGCGCAGCATAGGACGCCTCCCGGATATCTTCACGGCACCGTTCCTGCACTTCTCCTGGGATCACGTCGAGGGGAATTCCGGGCCGCTGTTCGTCTTCGGCCTTCTCGCCGCCTACCGCGGCGTGGTCAGGTTCCTCGGCGTGACCCTGCTCGTCGCGATCACCAGCGGCATGGCGGTCTGGCTCTTCCAGGGCAACAACCAGCTCACGGTGGGCGCCAGTGGCCTCATCTTCGGCTATTTCGGTTACGTTCTGTCCCGGGGGATTATCGACAGGAACCTCATCGACGCGCTCGCCGCGGTAGTCATGGCGCTGTCATACGCCTACATCCTGACGGTGGCGATCCCGGGCACCCCCGGAGTGAGCTGGACCGGGCATCTGGGCGGGCTGATCGGCGGGCTAGCCGCGGGCTGGATCTTCCGGACCAGGCGCGGCGTCCGGGGGGCGGGCCGGACGAAGCTACCCGGTGATTCCGGCGGCGGATCGCCGGACACCGCCGTGGCCGTGCCGACGAGTCCGGGCCATCCCCGCGCAGACCTGCACAAGGAACTGGACGATATGGGTCTCTAGGCCGCCGGGGCCCGGATCGCCCTCGGCGAGCCCGACGCCGGTCACGCCGCGCGCGGACGGGCAACGTCAAGCCGGGCGAGCGAGTCGGCCGAGGTAAGGATCCGCCACGATGTCATCGGCAACGTCACGAGGCACCATCGACAATGCGAGCCGCCGGCTGCTGGCGATATCGCCGCAGGTCAGCGACACTGTACCCATGGGGGATCATCGACTGGGGCCTGAGGCCGACCGTATTCTCGTGGCTCAGCTCACGGGCGAGGCAAGGCATCACGCGAAGTGGCGCCCGCTCACCGAGGACGAGGAAGCCATCGCGCTAGCCGGGCTCCGCGAGCTCGCGGGCGGCCGGGCTGACTTGCTGGCCGAGGTGGCCGGGATCTTCGAGGGCACGTCAGAGGGAGAGCTCGACGAGCCGCTCGCGAGGGCCGCCGCACAGTTGTGCCGCAAGGCCGGGGCCGACCCCGAGGCGATTCCGGCCTGGATCGAGGAAGGCCGCAGACGTTCGGCGAAAGCCAGGCGCCCGCCGTTCTCGGGCGGCCTGTCTCCGTGACGTGCGGACTGGGCAGGCTCCCTGGCCACGGGCCAGCCGGGGCATTAGCGTGATCGGAACCGCTAAGACTGGCCACGGAGGACGACGATGCTTCCACCCCGGCTGCCCGGCAGCGGAGCACACTGGGTCGATCACGTCGCCCGGCATGCTCACACGACCCCGGATTCGGTCGCGATCCGGTTTGAGGGTGACTCGATCACCTGGGCGCAACTGCGCGCCCGGGGAGGTCGGCGAGATCGTCTACCGCGGGCCCGCCCTCATGGCTGGTTACTGGAACAACCCAGCCGCCACGGAGGAGGCCTTCGCCGGGGGCTGGTTCCACTCCGGCGACCTGGTACGCGCCGACGACGAGGGTTTCCTGTACGTCGTCGACCGCAAGAAAGACATGATCATCTCCGGTGGGGAGAACATCTACTGCGCCGAGGTCGAGAACGTCCTGTCCGCCCATCCGGCCGTCGCGGACATCGCCGTGATCGCCGGGAAACACGAAAGGTGGGGCGAGACCCCGATCGCGGTCATCGTGCCGGCCGACCCGGCCACGCCACCTACGCTTGACGACCTGGCCAGCTGGGCGCTCGGGAAGCTGGCCTCCTACAAGAAGCCAACCGGCATCGTGATCGTCGACCAGCTGCCCCGCAACGCCGCGGGCAAGGTGGTCAAGCATGAGCTGCGCGCCAGATACGGCGCGGCTCAGAAGGGCGGTTCTTCGGAGTGGCCGCCGGGACTGCCGGTAGCCCACGGGTCAGAATCCCCGCCGTCTGAGTTGCCCTGGCCGCCGGGCGACTGGCCGCCGGAACCGCCCGCGCCGCCCGAACCGTTCCGCGCGACCTTGTTCACCTTCGCCGACGCGTTGCGCAGCGAGGGCCCGACGTCATCGACCTCGACCTCGTAAACGGTCCGCTTCTCGCCTTCCTTGGTCTCATACGACCGCTGCCGCAGCCGCCCCGACACGATCACTCGCGTTCCCCGGTGCAGGCTCTCCGCCACGTTCTCCGCCGCCTGCCGCCACACATTGCACGTCAGGAACAGGCTGTCGCCGTCCTTCCACTCCCCGGTCGAGTTATCCCGGAACCGCGGCGTCGAGGCCACCCGGAACCGCGCCACCGCTTGCCCCGCCGGGGTAAAACGCAGTTCCGGGTCATCGACAAGGTTGCCTGCCACCGTGATCTGGGTATCGCCTGCTGCCATCTCAAGTCTCCGTACGTGGGTCTTCGTGTGGTTCGCGATCTGCTACCACCCCCCTATCGTGCGCCGCGCCACTGACATTTTCGGCCGCTCTTGCGAGCACGTCGGCGTACCCGCAGGCGGTCATGTCCAAGACGGCGTTCTCGGCGGCGGCGGATCCGGGTTTTTCCGCGCTGCCCGCCGGGGCCGGCGAGGTGGTCGTCGCGGGCTGCGAGGCGCACGTCTGCGTCCTGCAGACGGTGCTGTTCGGGTGGCTGCGTGACTCGCAGCACCCGAATTTTCCGCGAGGTGCACAAGCTGCTCAGGTGAGCTGGTTCCCGGAGCCTAAAGCAGGCGCAGCTGACGGTCGCCGGTCTTGCGCGCTCGCTGCGGCGTGGCGCGGCCGAGCAGGTCCGGATCGATCGCGGCCAGGAACGGCGATCGGCCGGTCACCTCCTCTGAGCCGTGCCTGGTCCGGCGCGCCGAACAGGTGAGCAGCAACCGGTCGCGGGCCCTGGTCATCCCCACGAACAGCAGCCGCCGCTCCTCCGCGGCATCGGCCGCGATGAGAGGTCCGGATCCGGGCAGCCGCAGCGGCAGCAGGCCGCGTTCGCAGCCGGCCAGGAACACCGCGTCGAACTCCAGGCCCTTGGCGCCGTGCAGGGTCAGCAGGGTAATCGCTTCGGCCCGAGGATCCAGCGCGTCCGTTTCCGCGCCCAGCAAGATCTCGGCCCGGAACCGCTCGATGTCGGTGCCGCACCGCAGGGCCAGCGGTGTCAGCAGCTCGCCCGCGGCGCGGATGTCGACTACCGTCGCGTCGCGCTCGCCCCTGGCCGAGGCAAGGGCCCGCACCGCGGCCGCCAGCTTCCGCACGACATCAACGTCCTCCTCGGCGCCGCCACTGACGGCCGCGGAGGCGGAACTCACGAGACGCATTTCGCGCACGATGTCCGCCACCCCGGCCCGCCGCGCGAGCAGGTCGTGCGAGCGCTTCTGGTACGGGAGCCCGGCGCGAGTCAGCGCCTGGCCGAGCGGACCGGCCTGCGCGTCAGTGCGGTACAGGACGGCTATGTCCGAAAGCCCGAGCTTGCCGTGGTCGTGACCGTCGGCCCGGCCGCTGTCCAGTGAGTGGAAGGACACGCCGCCGAGCAGCCGGTCGATGGAAGCGGCGATCCAGGCGGCCTCGGCGTGCTCGTTCGCGGCCTCGTGGACGGTGACGATGCCCGCAGGACCGCCCCGCACCGCGACCGCCGTCCGCCCTGGGACCAGCGTCGCCGGTGATATGGCCTGCATCGCGGCGGTCACGATGGCAGGACTCGAGCGGTAGTTCCTGGTGAGCTCCACCGCGGTCGCCCCCGGGAAGTCCGCCGCGAACCGGCCGAAGATGCCGACGTCAGCACCGCGGAAGCGGTAAATCGCCTGATCCGGATCCCCGATCGCGGTCAGGCCGGTGCCGTCCATGCTGATCATGCGGAGCAGGTCGTATTGCACCGCGTCGATGTCCTGGTACTCGTCCACGCTGATCTGCGGCCACCGGACGCGCAGCCCGGCCGCGATGGCCGGATGATCGCCGAGTAGCGCCGCCGGCATCTCCACGAGGCCGTCGAAGTCGATCAGGTCGCGGGCCACCAGTTCCTTGCGCAGGGCCAGGCTGCCATCCGGGTCCTCGCCCAGCCCGGCGACCAGCTTGCGCCCGTCCCGCTCGGATCCGGTCAGTTCGGTCGCGACCTGCAACCTGACGGCCTCGTCCGCGACCCTGAATCGTGGGGAAAGTCCGGCCGCATCGTGATGCTCGCGCAGGATCCGCAGGCCCAAGCCGTGGAACGTGGTCACAGTCGGCTGGCCGTCCCGGGCCGCGCACAGTGCGGTCAGCCGGTCCTGTACCTCCTGCGCAGCCCGCCGGGTGAACGTGATGGCCAGGAAGTTCCCGGCCGCCAGGCCGCGGTCGATGATCTGGTGGGCGATGCGGTAGGTGAGCGTCCGGGTCTTGCCGGTTCCCGGTCCGGCGATGATCAGTAGCGGCCCGTCGGCGGTGGCCGCGGCCCGCTGGTCTGGATCCAGCCCGTCGAGTAGCGATCCTGTCGCGGGCGCCGTCTCGGCTGTCGCCGCCGCGGGGAAAGCTATTACCGCGTCACTCTGGCGGGCTCCCGGCCGATTGGCGGTACGAGTTTCCCCGGTCCGTTCGGCTGATTTCTGCTTTTCCGCGCCGGCCGACGACAGGCCGGTCACGGTGAACAGCGCCATTCCGTCCCGTTCATCCGGCTGGAACAGCCGGATCGTGCCGTACTCGCCGTCGTAACCCGCGTCCCTGACCACCTCGCCGCGACGCAGCCGGGCGATGCCCTCGCTGAGCAGTGACCCACCCACCCGGCCGATTTCATCGAGCGGGATATCCCGCAGAATGCTCAGCTCAGGTCCGAGCGCGCCGACAAGCCGGCCAACCTCGCCGACGACCTTCTTGCTCTTCGGCCCGGTGGCCAGGATTTCGCCGATGATCTCGGGCAGCTGGACCAGGCTGGTGAATCCCTGGGCTCCTGGCGGCCGGAATCCTGCGGGGCGGTCGGCCAGCTCCGCTATCCGGTGCAGGACTCCGACGGTAAGGGGCTTACCGCATTGCGGACAGATGGTGTCCAGCTCGCGTGTCTGCTCCGGATCGACGCGGATCCCGCACTTGCGGTGCCCGTCGAGATGATATTTCCCCTCCTCGGGAAAGAACTCGATTGTGCCTTGCAGGCCGCTACCCGTCCGCAGTGCCGCCGCCATCGCGAAATAGTCGAGATCAGTATTGAATACGGTTGCCTCTCGGCCGAGCATGGGCGGTGAATGCGCGTCGGAATTGCTGACCAGACGGTACGCGTCCAGCGACGAACAGGACCAGTTCATCGGCGGATCCGATGACAGACCGGTCTCCACCGCGAATATATGCCCGGCCAGGTCGGCGTAGCATTCCTGCACCGCGTCGAAGCCGGATTTTGAGCCAAGGACGGCGAACCAGGGTGTCCAGACATGTGCGGGCACCAGAAAACAGCCCGGATCAGCCGATAGCGTGATCTCAAGCAGGTCGCGGGAATCCAGGCCGAGAATCGGCCGGCCGTCAGATGCGAGATTGCCGATCTTGGCCAGCGCCGCGGTAATCCGGTCCGCGGCATCGAAACTCGGCGCATAAATAAGGTGATGTACCTTCCTGGTGCGCTCTCCGCGACGGTAGATGGTGGAGATCTCAACGGAAAGCATGAACCGGACGGTGCCGGCGCAGGCAGGCGGGGAATCCCGCAGGAGCCGTCTTTCAAGCTCCGGTCGGACCCGGAACAGGCCAGGCTCCGCCGGGACGAGGGTTTCCTTCAGTTCCGTCGCCCACGCGGGGTGCGTGAAATCCCCGGTGCCGAGCACGCTGAGACCCTTGCGCAGCGCCCACCAGGAAAGATGCTCGATGTCACAGTCCTTGCTGCAGGCGCGCGAGAATCTCGAATGAATATGCAGGTCAGCGTGGAACATATCGGCGTGGCAACTCCCTGGCGCAGTCGCGTGTGGCGGGTCCGATACTGCCACGGCACGCCGCCCCGCCGCTGCCGGTACCGCCCAGTCGCGGTCCCGGCCCGGCGGGAGCCGGCCCGAACCGAACGAGTAATGGCCCTCAGCTAGCCAGGTTCCATCATATCAAAATATGTGTTCGACGCGAGTCAACCGGATAGGGTGCCGCCCGCGCACGGATGACTCCGGCCGGAGGTGATGCCACGGGCCCGGCGCCCGGGCGCTCGCGCAAGCGCGCCTGGGCTCGCGATCGCATTGCCGACTATAAGGCCCCGCACGCCATCGTGGTCCACGCCATCCCGCGCAACCCCTCGGGCAAGATCCAGAAGCACCTGGCTGGTCGCCCGAAAGTACAGGTACGGCAAGGTCTCCGTCTGCGGTTATCTCGCGGATGTCTACTGTCTCGGGGTGAAAAACGCCCTCGGCCCGGAAATCATGGACGATCCTGACCTGCGCCGCTTTATCCGCAAATACTTTTCTGGCTACCGCGGCGATCCGATTGAGGCGCCCATCGAGCTGGCCCGCGAGGTGGTGTTCGGCTCCGTTCAGTACGCGCAAGATCTGGGTTTTGACCCCCACCCCGACTTCGCTGCCGCCGCGGGCATCTCGGCTCGTGGACCGGCCTGAGTACCATCATTCGGCAAGGATTGGCTGAACTGGGCGTCCTCGCCCAGCAGGAGTTCGGTCACCGAACCTGGCATGAATTCCTGGCCGAACGGGTTGGTTCCCGAGACCGAATGGCGGGCGCCGAGCTACCTGAGGTCAGGCTTCGTGGCTGGCCCGGAGCGCGATGACGAGCACGTCGTATACGGGTGACCCTCCGCCGGGATCGCGCGTCCGCGCGACCTTGCGCCAGCCCCACTTCCGGAAGGCGTTCTGCGCCGGCGTGGCCGCGGGCAGGACGGTCAGCGTCGCTCGTTCCTCGGGCCGGTTCGCCAGTATGAGATCGTGCAGGGCTTGCGCGATGCCCTGCCGCCGCCATGACGCGCGGACCAGCAGTTCGACCAGCGCGAAGGTGCGGCTGGGATGTTCGGTGGTGATCTCTTCCGGCAGCGGAGCGGTCAGGTTCCGCCACCAGGAACTGGACGGCCGGAGCGGCATCCCAGCCGCGTAACCGACCAGATAGCCGCCATGGCGGGCCTCAGCCAGGACAAAGCCCGGCTGGCGGCGCTGGACCCGGAAGCGGTCCGCGAACAGCGCGGCATCATCATTCCGCCCGTATGGCGGATCGGCGTAGACCTCGGCGTGCAGGGCCTGCAGTTCGTTCGCGCGCGCCGCGGCCTGCGTCCCGTCGAGCAACTGGAACGTTATCTCGGGCGCGGGCATGACGCCTTAATACGACGTTGGTAGCCGGTTGCGAGTGGCGCCAGGGGGATGGCGGTAACTTTCAGCGACCATAAATGCGAGATCTAGTGACTGGCTGCGGTTGAGCCGTGGATCACAGGCGGTCTCGTACCGCTGGTGCAGGTCGTCCTCGGCTATCTCGTGACTGCCGCCGACGCACTCGGTCACGTTGTCACCGGTGAACTCGATATGGATTCCGCCCGGATGGGTGCCAAGCGCCCGGTGCACGTCTCGTCGGCCAGCCGTTCGTAATGCTGTCCTGATGGGCTTTCCTTGACGAAGTCCTGGTTCCACCCGTGGGCCTGATGCAGATCCGCGTAACCGCCGACTGTGAAGGCGCGGCACAGGTTCAGCGTCATCGCGGAGCAGTGGTAGGCGCGGAGCAGCCTGTCCGGGTCAGGCGTCCTCGCCTGCCGGGTGAACTCGATGTGGAGCTTGCCGCTGCTGTGCTCATGGGCCGCCCCTCGGCACGGAAAGGTTGTGCCAGATCACGGTCTCACCGTACTGGTAGCCACGACTGTCCCGCATCGCGGAACAGCTCCCTTGCCGAAAAGCTGCGACGTCATAACGCTGTGACGTACGACACATCCGCTTAACCTCGTGCGGATGGCGCCCCCACCATTGCGGGAGCATCGGCAGCACCATTAGCGCTGCGACGCGGGTGCGCACGGCATGAATGGAGGAGCCATGCCAGGCCTCGCCCGATCGCAGTGGTACGACCTCACCAGGGACATGAACTGGACGTTGTCCTACGTGGACCAGGAGGAAGCCTGGCCTCAGGACTTGTCGAACACCTACGGCATCCCGGCCGAGAGCTGGTGGGGGTGGGATGAGCCCTACAAGATCACCTACACCGAGTACGTGCACAACCAGGTGGGCAAGGACGCCGGCGTCTACTCGGTGAACTCGGTGATCAGCCGCTCCAGGATGTTCGAGGAGCTGGACCCGGGATGGAAATCGGCGATCATCGCGCACTATGGCGCCATCGCCATACCCGAGTACCTGGCGGGCATCGGGGAGTCCCGGATGGGCCGCTTCGGCCGGGCCGCCGCGTGGCGCAACATGGCCACCTTCGGCTGCCTGGACGAGACCAGGCACGGCCAGATCCAGACCTACTTCCCGTACACCCTGCTCGGCAAAGAGCCGCGGATGGACTGGGCGCACAAGACCCTGCACACCAACGAGTGGGGCGCGATCGCGGCCCGGCACCTGTTCGACGACATGTTCACCGCCAACGACGCGGTGTCCACCGCCATCCAGCTCACCTTCACCTTCGAGACCGGCTTCACCAACCTGCAGTTCCTCGGCATGGCCGCGGACGCGATGAACGTCGGCGACCTCGACTTCGGCGCGCTGATCTCCTCCATCCAGACCGACGAGGCCCGGCACTCCCAGCAAGGCGAGCCGACGATCAAGATCCTGGTCGAGAACGGCAGGAGTGACATCGCGCAGAAGCTGGTGGATCACATGTTCTGGCGGAGCTGGCACGTCTTCGCCCTGCTCACCGGGCTGTCGATGGACTACTACACGCCTTTGGAGCACCGCACCCACTCGTTCAAGGAGTTCATGAACGAATGGATCATCAACCAGTTCATCGACCAGTTCAGGGACTTCGGCCTGGACCGGCCGTGGTACTGGGACGAGCAGTTCCTCGGCGAACTCGAGTGGTACCACCACGCGCTGCACCTGGGCATCTGGACCTGGCGGCCCACCGTGTGGTGGAACCCGGACGCCGGGATGTCGCCGGCCGAGCGGGAGTGGCTGGAGGAGAAGTACCCGGGCTGGAATGACTCGTTCGGCAAGTACTGGGACGTGATCACGGCCAACATCCGGGCCGGCCAGCCGGCGCTGACCCTGCCAGAGACCTTCCCGATGGTCTGTAACATGTGCCAGATCCCGGTGGTGTCGCCGGCCGGGTATGCGGCCGGCTTCCTGAAGAGCCCGGCGCCGCACCTGCTTGACCTGGAGGGACGCAGGTACACCTTCTGTTCCGAACCGTGCAAGTGGATCTTCGAGCAGAACCCCGGCCGGTTCAAGGGTCACCTGGGCCTGATCGACCGCTTCCTCGGCGGGCTGATCCAGCCGCCGGACCTCGGCGGCGCGCTCGCCTATATGGGCTTGTCCCCCGAGGAATGCGGCCAGGACGCCACCAACTACGCCTGGGCGCAGCAGGGCCGGGCTGAGGCGAACGGGAAGGCCTGACGATGGCGCTGTTTCCGGTGCAGGGGATCTTCGACGGCGACTTCGTGGTGCTCCTGGTACCCGTCGATACCGACGATCCGATGACGGTCGTGGCCGAGAAGATCGCGCACCACGTGGTCGGCCGCCGGGTGGCCGCGCAGGACAGGCCGATGCGGGTCCGCCGCCAGGGCGAGTTCCTCGCCGACGACGCCACGGTCGCCGAATCCGGCCTTTCTCCCCTGGACGTGCTCGAGGTCGTGTACGCATGAGCGAGTCGGAGGGGCGCGGCGTCGCCTGCGTTGCCGTCCGCTGGGAGGACGCGGCGGACCTCGGCGAGCTGTGGGAAGGTGCCGTCCTCGACGTCGAGGTGGCCGGTGAGCATGTCCTGCTGGTGCGCTTGCCGGGCGGCGAGGTCCGGGCCTATCAGGGGCTGTGCCCCCACCAGAAGATGCTGCTCGCCGACGGGGACTTCGACGCGGATTCCGGCGTGCTGGTGTGCATGGGTCACCTGTGGGAGTTCGACCTGCGGGCCGGCGTCAGCATCAATCCCGCCGGGTGCCCCCTGTACACCTACTCCGTCGAGGTCGCCGGCGACCGCGTCAAGGTCGGCATCCCGCAAGACGGCCTCCGCCACTACAACCGTGGCCAGGGCACCAGAACGCCAGGCATGCGAGGAAGGCATTCATGACGACGAACTCGCACCAGAAAATGGTCGGCCCGGTGATCCGCGGAGCGGACGCTGACCTGGCGGACGCGGTGATCGAGGCCATCGAGGCTGACAACCCCGGCGCGGATGTGCAGGTGGAGGACGCGGGCGGGTACATCCGCATCGGCGTCCCGCAGCGGTGCCTGCTGACCCGGGCCAGCCTGGAGGACGCGCTGGGCCACAGCTTCGAGCTCTCACGGCTCGAGCCATCGCTGTCGGCGTTCGCCGGCCGGATGAAGGCCACCGACGACGAGGTGCTCTGGTACCTGGAAAGGCAGGACTGACCGATGGCTAACAGGGCCCCCAGAACGCAGAAGACCTGGAGCCTGCTCGGTGACGTCCGGCGCAAGCCCAGCACGTACGAGGTGACCGCGGCCCGTTTCCACTACCACTTCCGCAGGGAACCCGCGCCTTTCGAGCTCGATCCCGGCATGCCGCTCAACCGCTGGTACCTGGAATACCGTGAGGGCTCGCCGTTCCAGGTGGACGACTGGGAGGGCTTCCGCGACCCGTACAAGCTCACCTATAAGGACTACGTCGCGCTCCAGCATGACCGCGAGACCTACCTCGACCTCCTCATCGACACGCACGAGGCGGCAGGGTCGGTGACGCGCCTGGATCCTGCCTGGGTGGCCACGCTGCGGGCGCTGTTCGTGCCGCTGCGGTTCCCGCTGCACGTCCTGCAGATGACTGGCCTGTACGTCGGGCAGATGGCGCCGTCGTCGTTCATCACCAACGCGGCCCACTTCGGCGCCGCGGACGAGATGCGCCGGGTGCAGCGCATCGCGTACTGGACGAAGGTGCTGGCTAACGCGCACGGAGACGAGCTGGCGACCACGGCGCTGGCGCGCGGCGCCTGGGAGAATGACCCGGCCTGGCAGCCGGTGCGCCGCGCCTGCGAGCAACTGCTCGTCACCCGCGACTGGGGGGAGGCGTTCGCCGCGCGGAACCTGGCGCTGAAGCCGGCCCTGGACGCCCTGCTGAACTCATCGCTCGCCGACCTGGCCAGGCGCAACTCCGATGAGTTCCTGGCGCTGCTGTTCACCGAGTTCGGTGTCGACTCCCAGCGCAGCCAGGACTGGTCGTCGGCGCTGGTCAGGTATGCGCTGGACCGCCGGCCCGAGCTGTCGGAGGTGCTGACCGGCTGGCTAGGTACGTGGCAGCCTCCGGCGCTCGAGGCGGCCGAGTCCCTCGCCGCGGCTTTCGCCTCGGCGCCCGTCGCGATGGCCCCCAGCGACGTGACCGCCGCGGTGCGCGAGCAGCACCGTGCCTATCTGGAGCTTTGCGGGCTCTGAGACCCCGCGAGCAGGAGCAATCCGGCACCAACGGCGGCCAGCGAGAGGCATCTTCATGGGTGCTTCCCGGTGTCCCATGGCCGCTCGCCGCACGGGTCAAATCCGGCATCCGGCAGCGGGAATACCAGCCGCGCTACGGCGCTGTATGGATATCGCTTTCGGGAGGACAGTTCCTGCGGTGCATGAAAATTACTGCTTCAAGTGCGGATTGTATACACGTGTCGATGATGTGACGAAGCTGTGCGGTGCCTGTTACGGCTGCTGGCCAGCGGCGGAACGGTCCCGCGATCGGGCCGGAGACTGATGTCGGCTGCCTCCGGACCGGCCAGCTACCTAGACGGGCCGGAAAACTACCCGATCATGCGGGTTGACCTCTCTGCGGCCGCCGGGCAACGTGGATTACGCCGCTGGTCTCAACCACCGCCATGGGGACCGACCTCATCAGCACCGAGGCCAAACCGGGAGTAGCGCCGGGGAGCAGCCATGATGCAAGCCCGTCTTAACCTGATCACTGCAGATCCGCTTCGGTTGGAGGACTCGGTCAACTACATCAAGGGCGAGGTCCGCCCGGTAGTTGAGAGCCTGCACGGCAGTCTGGGAATGTCGCTGTACACGAACCCGGAACTCGGCGTGGCGGTCCTCGAGTCATTCTGGGCGTCGCGCGAGGCGCTGCTGCAGAGCGAGCAGGTGGCCGCGCCGAGGCGCCGCGGCCGCGATCCGCGTCGAGACGGTCAGCTCGACGGGCTGCGTGATACGGGCGGTTGAGGAGTATGGTCTCGTGTTCAGCTCTGCACGCAATGCCTGACAAGACGGCCTGCCAGGGATTTTCCGGGCGCTGGTCAGAGTCGGCCCCCGGGTGAGAAGATATGGCTGTGAGCGACGAGAACGACCCGGTGCGGCAGTTGGTCGCGGCCTGGGAGGCCACCGCGGCCGTGGTGGCCGAATGGGCGCAGCGGACGTCGGCACTGACCAGCGAGGCGTTCCATAAGCTCACCAGCGACCCGGCCATCCGCGCGGTGCTGGAACGCTGGCGCATCACCTTCCTCTGGGCCCGGCGCGACTGCGAATGCTCCTGCGCCACGTCACACCCAGACGACGTGGGGATATGCGACAAAGACGCGGTGATAACCCGCCGGCTCACGATGGACGTGGGCGGTGACGTGGAGATACCGCTGTGCGCGCCGTGTGCAGTGGCGCAAGGTGTCGCCGAGTTGCCCCGGTAACCGCCCCGAGGGCAGCCAGCCAGCAGCAGGCGTAACACCCGGCCCGTTCGGGAAAAGATCTTTTGTGCCGAACGGACCGTGGTGCGTGCTCTGATTCAGGTTCGGCGGACGTCAGCGGCTCACGCCCCCGCTGTGAGCCGCTGACGTCCGGACCGTACTCGCGGCGCGGCGGGCCGCACCTGCGCGGTGGGGGCCGCCGGGGGGCCTTCGACCTGGGCCGCGTCCGGGTCGGCGACCACTGTGCGCTGCTCAGAAGGCTTGCTGGTCTGGTCGGACATGGTCATGCCGGGCTCCCTGCGGTGGCTTCGTTCGTCGCGTAGATCTCTTCGATGAGCAGCTCCGGGGTGGCCGCTTCCGCCTCGCGGAGGCCGACTTCCCGGCCGTAGACCAGAATCCGGTCGCACGTCGCGACCAGGTCCTCTGGCTCGCTGCTGACCAGCAGAACGGACACGCCGGTATCGGCGGCGCGCTGGAGCGCGTGCAGGATGTCGGTCCGCGCGCCGACGTCGACCGCCTAGGCGGGCTCGTGCAGCACCAGCAGCGCGGGGCCCGTGTTCAGCCACTTGGCCAGCAGCACCTTCTGCTGGTTCCCGCCGCTGAGCTGCTTGACGAGGATGGATGGCGTGCGCGGCCGGATGCCCAGTGTCCGGGCGGCCGCCTCGGCGTCCTCCTGCTGCCAGCGGCGGGCGACGAACCACGGATGGCCCCGCTTGCGCAGCGCCGGGAGGCTGATGTTGTCGCGGACGTTGAGCTCGAAGGCGAGGCCGTCGCGGTCCCGCCGCTCGGGCACCAGGACCACGCCTGCCCGAAGGCACGCGGCGACGCTGGCCCGGGCCAACCGCACCGTTCCCGAGCTGGTGCGCAGCTCCCCTCCGGCGGCCCGCTGCGCGCCGGTGATCAGGTACGGGATGTCCTCGTAACCGCTGCCCGGCAGCCCGGTGAGGCCGAGGATCTCCCCCTTGGCCAGCGAGAAGCCCACGCTGCCGAGCTGGTTGCCGCGCAGGCCGGTCACCGTGACGGCCGGGTCGAGCAGGCCCAGATCCTGATGGACTACCGAGATCCCGGCCGCGTGAACCTCCGGCCAGCGCACGGGCAGCCGCATGGCGTGGCCGTCCACTTCATAGTGCGCGCCCGGTCCGGTGTGCAGACGCCGGTGGACTTGGGCGAGTTGACGCTGGCCCCGCCTACGCTCACGCTCACCGACCGGGTGCGGCTCTGGTCGGACGACTGCCCGCTCGAGGTGAGCTATACCGGGCAGGCGGCGCACACCACGAACGACTGCCTGGTCTGGCTGCCCGAGCCTGCTGTTCAACGGCGGCACGCCGTTCCTGCTCATGGGTTCGGTGCGCGGGGCCGCCGACGTGCTCAGGAACGTGGTCGCGCCCATCCCGGCCGCCGTGATCGTGGCTGGGCACGGCCTGCCGGGCGATCACCGGCTGATCAATGACGGGGTCGGCTACCTGGATTTCGTCCTGGCCACCGCGGAGAAGGGCATCGGCGCGGGACTGTCGCCGCTCGAGCTGGCCCGCCAGACTGACCTCGGCGAGTACGCCCACTGGCTGGACAGCGAGCGCATCGCCGGGAACCTGCACCGGGCCTACGCCGATCTCGGCGCGGCTCCCGGCGTCGACGTGCTGGCCGCGCTCAGGGACATGGTCGAATACAACAACGGTGAGCCCTTGTCATGCTTCGCGTAACGAGCGCGCTGGGCGTCGTGTTCCCGGGACCGGGCGGGTGGGTCGGCGCCGGTTGGGTAGGGTCTGGCTGTTATGACCCATACCAGTGCTTTGGTGGCGGGCCGGTACCGGCTGGAGGCCCGGATCGCGGTCGGCGGTGTCGGCGAGGTCTGGAGAGGTACTGACCAGGTGCTGGACCGGCCGGTGGCGGTCAAGCTGCTGCGAGCCGAGTACGTGCAGCACCCGGATGTCTCCGCGCGGTTCCGGTCCGAGGCCCGGCATGCCGGGTCGCTGTCGCATCCGGCTATCGCGCGGGTCTACGACTATGGCGAGGGCGAGCCTGCCTACCTGGTGATGGAGCTGGTGGACGGGCCGTCGCTAGCCGGGGTCCTCGGCGGCGGGCCGCTGGACCCCGGCCGCACTATGGACGTGGTGGCCCAGGCGGCGGCGGGCCTGCATGCCGCGCACCAGGCGGGCCTGGTGCACCGTGACATCAAGCCGGGAAACCTGCTGCTTGGCCCAGGCGGCCAGCTGAAGATCACTGACTTCGGGATCTCCCATGCCGCCGGGGCAGCGCCCGTCACCAGTACGGGGGTATTGCTTGGCACGCCCGCCTACCTGGCCCCGGAGCGGGTCGCGGGCCAGGCGGCCATCCCGGCCAGCGACCTGTATTCCCTCGGCGTGGTCGCGTGGGAATGCCTGGTCGGCACGCCGCCTTTCACCGGCTCGCCGGTGGAGGTTGCCGTCGCGCACAGGGACCGCCCGCTGCCGCCGCTGCCAGGCACGGTGCCCGCTGATGTGGCCGCGCTGGTGGTGGCTCTGACGGCCAAGGACCCCCGGGCGCGGCCGCCGGGCGCTGGTGCGGTCGCGGAGCGGGCTAGCAGGCTTCGTGACGCCACTACCAGCCGGTCGACGCTGCCGCTGGATATCTGGCCGGATCGGTACGCTGCCCAGGCGCCGGCGCTAGCTGGGCCCGGACAGCGGCTCCGCGGCCGGATGCTGTCCGGCCGGACCGTTGTGCTGGCTGCCGGCGCGCTCATCGCGGCTGTTATTGCCGGCGTTCTGCTGTCGAGCCTGCTGGGCCAGGCTGGTTCCCGGCCGCGAACCACGCCGCCTTCGGCGACTGCGGCAGGGCCGGGCGCATCCGCGGGCGGTACGGTTGAGGTAAGTTCCAGCCGGTTGGCAGGCCAGCAGGTCAGCGCGGTCCGCCGCCAGCTTCAGCAGCTCGGCCTGGTGGTCCGGGTGCTCTGGCAGCCCAGCGGCCAGGATCCCGGAACGGTGCTATCGGTGCAGCCCAGCGGGCGGGTACCAGCCGGGAGCGTCATCGTCATCACTGCTGTCTCCCAGCAGGACCGTGGCGGCCAGGGGCACGGCCACGGTGACGGACACGGCAACGGGGGAGGCGGCGACTGATCTGGCGTCGGCTGAGTTGACAGACTTTGAAACACACTTGCAGATTAAGTAATATTTTGCCTCAGGCTCTATGCCTGGACTCAGCCATTCTGAGCCGCCGCCGGCTGAAGGGATCGCCGTGGACTTCGGGCTGAACGAGGATCAGGAGGCCTTTCGGGCTGCCGTGCGCACGTTCGCGAGGGAGAAGCTTGCGCCGGGTTACCTGCAGCGGGCCAAGTCCGAATGGTTCCCGTGGGAGGTGCACCGCGAGGTGGCCGCCCTGGGGGTTTTCGGCCTGCTGGCGGGCGAGGCGTTCAATCCCTGGCCCACGAGGACTTCGTCGCGGCGGGCCTGGTCGTGGAGGAACTGGCTTACGCGCAGGTCAAGACGGCAACGAGGTGCTCGGGTGTGGACTCGCGGCCGGAGAGGCGCTTCGGCCGCTGGCGGGTGAGAGTGAGGAGAACACCGTGATCGCAGCCAGCGGGCCCGGCCGCCAGAAAGTCGCCCGGCTGATCCGCCTCGGGCTGCTGGCTGCCGCCGTCCTGCTGGTCCTGGCGGCCACCATCGCCGCCTTCGTGGACTCCCGCCCGGCCACCGCGGCCCGGCGCGGGTTCGGCGGGGACGGCTGGGTGACCAGCTGGAGCGCCAGCCCGCAGGTCGCCACGCCGGGCACGCTCGTTGCCGCCGGCTTCAATAACCAAACGGTCCGCGACATCATCTTCACCAGCGTCGGCGGCGATCCGGTCCGGCTTGAGCTGACGAACGCCTTCGGCACCTCGCCGCTACGGGTCGGCCACGTGACGATGGCGGTGGCGGGTCCGGGTGCTTCGGTGGCGCCGGGCACGATCCACCAGGTGACCTTCGGCGGCAGCGCGTCGTTCCAGATCCTGGCCGGCGCGCAGATCCTCAGTGATCCGGTGGCCATGCGGGTGTGGCCGCTGCAGGATCTGGCGGTGAGCGCGTACCTGCCGGGCCAGACAGGCGTGGCGACTTTCCATTCGGGCGCCCAGCAGGTCAACTGGGTGTCGGCCACCGGTGACCAGGCCGCCGACCAGGGCGGCGGCGCGTTCACCACCCAGACCCAGTCGTGGTACTACCTCAGCGACCTCATCGTGCGTTCGTCCGGCGCGGAAGGGACCGTGGTGGTGTTCGGCGATTCGATCACCGACGGCTTCCGTTCGACCGTCGGCGCCAACGCCCGCCGGCCCAACGACCTGGCCCGCAGGCTGGACGCGCTGGACGGCCCCACGCTGTCAGTGGCCGACGAGGGGATCAGCGGCAACCAGGTACTGAACAACGCGCTGTGCTGCGGTGCCAGCGCCGAGGCGCGGTTCGGACGGGACGCCCTGGACCAGCCTGGCGTCCGGGACATCATCGTGCTGGAGGGGATCAACGACATCGGGTTCAGCGCGGTTCCGCCGCACCCGGGCACCGAGGTCAGCGCGGCCCAGGTCACCGCCGGGTATCAGCAGCTGATCGCGCAGGCGCACGCTCGGGGCCTGAAGATATTCGGCGCGACCATGCTGCCGTTCCAGGGAGCCGGGTATTACACGGCGGCGGGCGAGGCCAAGCGCGAGGCGGCAAACGCCTGGATCCGCACCAGCGGCGCATTCGACGGTGTCATCGACTTCGACGCGTTGATGCGCGATCCTGCCGACCCGCTGATGCTGAATCCCGTGTATGACTCCGGTGATCACCTGCACCCCGATGACGCCGGCTACCAGGCCATGGCCAACGCCATCAGCCTGAAGATGTTGCTGCCCTCTCCAAGGCGCTGATCCCGCGGACGCCCGGCTTATTGAGGACCACGACACGGGTGTCGGCCAGGGCAGCGGACACGCTGCGTTAAGCGTGACGCGGGAGCAAATGCTGTTGGCGCGTCAGCTGTCCGGACTCTTGCCAATGCCGTGTGCGCGAACTGGATATCCCGTAGCGCGGCACGGGCTTGGCCGGCGCTCAGCCGCCGTTCGGGCTCCTTGGCGAGCAGGCCTTCGATGACCGGGCGCAGCGGGCCGGCGCGCAGGAACGGCGCCGGCGCGTCCGGGCAGGGTGTCGATAAGGCACCTTGCGTGTCGAGTGTTGCTCACAGCCGGAGGAGGTGCTCGGCGTTGCTGTGGGCGATCTTCTGCTTGTCGGCCGGGCTGAGCGGCGCGTCCCGGAGAAACGCGCCGGCCTGCGAGTTATCGGAGAAGGGATAATCGACCGAGAACAGCATTCGGTCGGCGCCGAAGACCATCAGGGCGCACAGCAACGGCGGGTCGGTTGTGTACCCGCACGTCGTCACGTGCACATGTTGAAGCGCGGTGTCGGCTACCGTGGCGGACAGCCCGGTCGCCAGGGGAGTCAGCTTTTCATCGGCCCTGGCCAGGGAGAACGGCAGGTTTTCTCCCATGTGTCCCACGATCACCTGCAGCCCGGGGAATCGTTGGAAGACGCCGCCCACCACCATCCGCAGCACATGCAGACCGCACTCGGCGTGCCATCCCCAGCCGGCGGTCGCCAGCGTACTCGCCACCACAGGCTCCAGGCCGGAAAAATAGGCGGCACGCACGGCGGGCGGCGGCTCCGCCGGATGAAGGTAGACCGGTACGCCCAGGCGGTCTGCAGCGGCGAGTACAGGGTCGGCGGACGGGTCATCGAGGAACACGCCGCGGGTCTGGCCATGGATCATTGTGCCGACGAAACCCAGTTCCTCGACGGCCCGGCTCAACTCGGCCGCCGAAGCCTTCGGGTCGCACATCGGCAGGGTCGCGAAGGCCCGGAAACGGCCGGGGTGGGCGGCGACGGCGGCAGCCATCCGGTCATTGAGATCCTGCGACACGGCGAGTGCCTGGTCAGGATCCAGTTCCTGGACGGCATGGGCGACGGCGGAGAGGACCTGGACGTCGATACCTGCCGCGTCCATGGACTGCAGCCTTTCCTCGCCCAGATCGTCAAGGGCGTCCGACTTGCCTAGCAGGCTCGCCGGGTCGACGCTGATCGCTGCCACCACATCTTTAGGCAGCAGATGCTCCTCCAGCGCGATCATTCTCATCTCCGGACCCGCTTTCACAGCCACCGCGGGAGTGCCGGAACGTCACTGGGCAGCGCGGATCCTGCGACCCGGCCGGTCAGCCATCCGGCCAGGTCCGCTGCTGGTGCCGTGATGCTCGCCACGGTCCTGGCCGTGCCGGGGCCGAGGCGCCATTCCCGGTCACGGTCGGACGGCCGGAGCACGACGGCCGGACAGTTCTCCTTGGCCGAAAGCACGCCGGCGACGTCGTCGAGCAGAAGGTCGATGACGCCGCCGGGCAGGTCGTCGAGGGCCGCGCCGGCACCGAGGTCGACGGCATGTATCCACACCTCGCGGATGCGCATCCACGGGATTTCCGCGGCCGGGATCTCGCGGCCCTGCGCGCTGCGGACCGTCGCTGTCCAGGCGTCACCGTCGAGCAGGGCGAGAGCGTCATCGAGTGCCGCGGCGGTCGCGACGACCTCCGACCGCAGGATCGCCGCCGCCCGGCCGGCTGATGCCTCGATATCGGCGTCCCGCTGCTCCGGCCCCGCGTACATCGGGTTCTCCACGCCGGTACGGGCCCACGTCGCGAGCCGGGCCAGAGCCTCCGCGTTGCGGGCGACATGCGCGACGACGTGGGCGCGCCTCCAGCCGGGCAGGCCGCTGGGCTCCTGCATCTGGTCGTCGGTGAGCCTGCCGATGCAGGCGAGCAGGTGGGCGGTGCCCTGCCGCATCCACGGCAGGGTCGCGGCGAGCTGGTGCCGGCCGGTCACGTGGCCACACCGGCCGGTACACCCGCGGCGAGGCGGCGTGCGATGTCTTCGCCCAGCGCCTTCTTCGATTTTCCCCATCTGGTGGACGGCAGCATCGCAGACCTCATTCTCCTGTTCGCGAGCCTGCTGTCGCCGCCTCCGGACGGCTGACGTCGGTCGCGGGCGGAATGGCGAAATTCTGGTTAAAGATATTGTCGGGGTCGTAGCGCGCCTTGAGTAGCTGCAACCGGGTGAGAGTCTGGCCGGGGAACGCGTCATCCAGGCGCGACGACGTCGCCCGGCTGCTGGTTCAGTGGAGTGATGAATGTGCCGAAGGCGAGTTCGTGACCGTAATCAGGCACCAAAGTTCCTTTGCTTCAGAGTGCTCCGCTCCCCAAGGGAAGCGATGTCGAGCGGGACCGTCTGCGGCGTGAGGCGGATCGTCGGCTCGACCGCGCGACCGGTGGGTCCTCGGCGCCGATCGGCCGAGGCTCGGTGCGTTCGGCGCTGTGGGCGGACGCATCTCACGTGGCGCACGTGATCTATGCGCCGAGCCGGTGGGGAATCGGTGTTACGCGCCTCTGATTCGGCAAGAGCTGCTTGCCGGGCTGCGGACCCTTGGAGGAGCATTCCGAATGTCGGCGAGTGCTGGGTCATCAGCCCCATGAATTGTGGAAGCGTCTCGGGTTTGGCGTAGGTCCCCTGATATTGAGAGGCCAGCGAGAGCCATGTCACCGGGACGACGCCGGCTTGGACCATGCGCTGAACGGCGACCTGATGGGTCTCGAGGGTCTCGCCGGCCGTCGTGTCAACCGCGACGTACACCTCGTAGCCGCGCTCCAAGCCGGCGAACGCGGTACCCAGGATGCAGCCCTCGGTCAGGAGCCCCGACATGACCAGCTTCTTGCGGCCAGTTGCCTCGACGGCCGCGGCGAATTCCGGGGTCTCAAACGCATTGATGAAGTGTCCCTCTCGGACGATCACGTGCGCATCGCCGACTACGGCCCTGAGGTCCTTGAACAATGGGCCATAGGGGCCGTTGTCTGCACCGTTGGTCAGCACAAGCGGGATATCGAAGATACCCGCGGTCTTGGCCAGACCGACGGTGTTGTTGACGTGGAGCGAGACGTCGTGGGACCGAAACACCTCCCCAAACCCGACAGCGTGGTCAATCATCACGATTCACTGTTCTCGGGGGTCGGAGTGGACGACGACATGGTGTTCTCCCATCTGTGGTGCCAGTGAACTGAGATGGCGCCGCCCGAAGGGACGGGCCGTAAACGGATGCGATGGCCGGGCGCCTGCTCGGGGTCGGACGGCTCCACTACCGGGGGCGGCCAAAAGGAGAAGAGTACGTGGGCCGGGTCGCCGCTTCTGGCGACAAACTCCCAGTCCACCTCGCTCCCGTTTGAACTTGGGACTTCCTCTTGGCGAAGGACGCGCATCGCTGTCGGCCCATGCTCCGCCATGTTGGAATGATATCAACTAAATTGATAGTAGACTCTCTCCTATCAATAGTCAAGAGCTAAGATGACCGTCGTGAATCGAGCCAACTACCACTCGCCGCGCCGGGAGCAGGCCGCTGCGGCCACCAGGGAGGCGATCCTTGACGCGGCTCGGGAGCTGTTTGCCACCCATGGATACGGGCGCACGACGGTGGCCCAGATCGCCGAGTCAGCACGGGTTGCGGCCAACACCGTCTACACCAGCGTTGGCGGCAAGCCTCAACTCCTGGCGGCAATCATGCAAGACGGCACCGGCGATCCCGCCGTCGCCGAGACGCTGACCGCCGTTGCCCGGACCACCGACCCCGCTGAGGTCATCCGGCTGACCGCCGCCGGAACTCGCCGGGTCAACGAGAGGCACGCCAAGGGCGTCACCGTCCTGCTCGACAGCGCCCAGGTCGATCCTGCGGCGGCCGAGATGCTTCGGGTCAGTTTGCGCCGTTATCGGGACGCCCTCGACACCCTTGCTCGGCGGCTGGAGCACCTGGGCGCGCTTGAGCCCGCCGACCGGCGTCGGGCCGCCGACGTCTTCTGGTACTTGTTTGGCTGGATGTCTTGGCGGACCCTCATCATCGACCTCGGCTGGAGCTGGGACGCTGCCGAGCAGTGGCTGGCGCAGCGAGGCGTCGAAGCGCTGCTCAAGCCAGAACGCCCTAGCGGGACCTTCCGGGCTAGCCCGTGAGGAAGTCACATCTACCCAGGTCAGGGCCGAGATCGCGGCCTTGTCCGTGTAGTACCTAACTCAGCGCTTCGGCGCATAGGCATCGAGGCCGAAGAGGTCGTAGAGGCG
>WNFC01000694.1_pt1 | contig 36639 bp, 19 predicted proteins | sample 5400541 | NCBI WGS metagenome assembly WNFC01 (sample SAMN13153342, study PRJNA577476) | soil metagenome | isolation source: 120 cm saprolite under Douglas fir tree site 2 hole 2 replicate 1 | place: USA:California | collected 2015-04-18
GCGAGCTGGGGATGTTTGGGGCTTACTTTGCTTGGGAGATGGGGGTGCCGCTGGCGGCTTCGTGGCATACGAATCTGCATGAGTACGCAGCGCGGAGGATGGTGTGGTTGACGGGGCGAATGGCCGAGAGTCGCGGGTCCGCGATCGAAGGTGGCGTGGAGGCTGGGGCGCTGTGGGTTACGTCGCAGTTTTATAAGCTGGCTAGGATTTTGTTTGCGCCGAACGATGAGCTTTGCCGCATGCTGGAGAGGACGACGGGACGGCCGTGCTTTTTGATGCAGCGGGGGGTGGATACGGAGTGGTTTTCGCCGAGGCACCGAACGCGCGAGGCGGGCGACAGGACCGTGGTGCTGGGGTATGTGGGACGGCTTTCGGTGGAGAAGAATGTGGCGCTGCTGGCGCGGGTGGAGCGTGAGCTGGCGGGGCGCTGCTGGCGCGGGTGGAGCGTGAGCTGGCGGCGAGGGGCTTGGGTGGTGTGCGGTTTTTGATTGTTGGGCATGGGAGCGAGGAGGCTTCGCTGCGGAGGGATTTGAAGGAGGCAGAGTTTGTGGGGGTGCTGCGGGGGGCGGCGCTGGCGCGGGCTTACGCGAATATGGATGTGCTGGTGTTTCCTTCGCATACGGATACCTTTGGGAATGTGGTGCTGGAGGCACTGGCGAGTGGGGTGCCTGCGGTGGTGACGCCGGATGGCGGGCCGAAGTTTATCGTGCGGGATGGGGAGACGGGATTTGTAACTGAAGATGATCGTTTTGCGGAGGCGGTTGCGGAGTTGGTGAGGGATCGCGCGCGGCTGGAGGCGATGCGGTTGAAGGCGCGAGCGTATGCGCTGGGGTGTAGCTGGGATGCGGTGTTTGATCGGGTGTATGCGGGGTATGAGACGGTGCTCAAGTAGGTGCGGGGCCTGGGGCGAAAGACGGTTTAGAAGCTGATGTCCTGCCGGACGGGCCTCCTGCGCGGAGGGCGGGCGTTCACACGCCCTTTTAACTGGTCTGGGCGGAATCTGCAGCATCGGTCCTCCCGTTGGTCGGAATCATGCCTTTCTTCCGACCAACGGGAGGACCAAAGAAAATCATCCTGCCCAGACCGGTACACACGCCACGAAGTGGCCGCCCTCCGCGCAGGAGGCCCGTCCGGCAGGACATGTGCGTCTTGCCAGCTTCTCAGAAGCGGAGCGCGCCGATGTAGGCGGCGTAGGGTGGGAGCGTCATGGATTCGAGGTGCATGGTGCCCATGCCGTTGTCGGAGCGGAGAACGGTGCGGAGGAAGCTGCCGCGCAGATGGAGTTTCATCGTGTCCGTCTTGATGGAGAGGTGGGCGGGCTGGCCGGAGAGGTTGCAGAGGATAACCAGGATTGGCGTGGTGGGCGAGACGTTTTTTGGTTTGCGGATCATGATGAGGACGTTCTGGTCGTCGCGGTTGATGGTGAGGTATTCGCCGGAGTTGATGGTGGCGTTGCTGTGATGAAGCTCGATGAGCTTGCGGTACCAGTTGAGGAGAGAGGCGGGGTCGGCGTCCTCTAATGCGGCGTTGGGTGTTGAATGCGGCGTTGGGTGTTGTGTTGGGCGTGGATGTTTCGGGCTCGGGTGGGGGCGCGGGTTTGCCCTTGGGCGGTGGAGGCGGGGCGTCCCATGTAATGATGGGGTCGGCTGAAGGGGTTGCGGGTGCAGGCTCTGAAGATTGCGGAGCGGGGACGCCTAGCTCCTGGCCGTAGTAGAGGAGGGGTTGGGCGCGGGTGGTGAAGAGAATGGTTACTAGAAGTTTCGCGATGGCGAGATCGTTTTTGCCGTCGGCGTAGCGGCTCATGCTGCGTTGGAAACTGGGGCCGTCGCTGGCGAGGAGCGGCAGGCTGTGGCCGGCTTGTGCGATGCTCTCGGTGGACTCTACGGCGGAGCGGATGGCGGCGGAGTTGAGCGGCGTGACGGCGCCGAGGCGGGTGTCGAGGAGGAGCTGCGTGATTTCAGAGTCGGCGGATCTGTGGTTTCGTTGCTGAGGAGAGGAGGCGAGGGTGGGATCGACGTCGCCGATGAGGATGCGCTGGCCGAGGTAGGTGGTGGTGGCTTTGCGAAGTTCGGCGGCCTGGGCGTGGGCCTCGGGCGTGGCGCCGATGATGTGGAAGCCGGCGATGCCGCGGTTGAGCCAGAAGCGGGCTACGTTGGGGATGTCGGCGGCGGGGATTTTGGGGTCGAGGTCGAGCAGGATGCGGATGTTGCGGCGGCTGGCTTCGTGGATGAGGTCGTCGAGATCGTCGAGGGTGCCGTAGGCGGGGTCGATGGACTGGGCGTGGGCGGCGTCGGGCTGGATGGCGGTGAGGAGGAGGGCGTCGGCGCCGAGGGAGTGGATGTAGTCGAGGCGCTGGGCTACGCCGTGGAGACCGCTGGCTGCGGCGTCTTTGTCGGTGGGCGGGTTGAAGTTGAGGGGGTTCACCTGGTAGACGATGGCGTGCTTCCACCAGACGTCGGTGTTCATGCCGGAGCCGGCCCAGCCGGGGCGGGCGAGGGTTTGGGCGGGAGCGCTCGGAGTGAGCAGGCAGGCGCAGGCCAGGCAGAGGGTGAGGAGTCGGCGGGTAGTCGGCATGGTCATCGTGCTGGTTAAGGAGATGCTACGTGAGTTTGTTGGACGAGGGGGATTGATGTTTTGTGTGTGACGGTGGCGGTCTTCGCGAGCATTGCACACGGGTGGAGATTTCTAGTGGTTTAGCTTCCGATAATGCGGCTTTACGGGCAGTTCGGCCACAACCACCCCACACGCGCTGGCCATACAGTTCACGCAATAGCGATATAACGATGCTAGGTTCGCTGACCGACCCGCAATTCACTCAGATGGTGATCGAGCCGCTTTATGCCCATCCACCACGAAAACCAAAGAAACCAAACTCCATGAAGGACCGTCCATCCATGTGACTGAACTACGCGATCTCGCGAAGTGACTATTCCGAATGGGTTCTGTTCGGCCTGAAACGCGATTAGAGTGCAAGGATGGCCGCCCTTATATTCCCCAATAACACAATCGCAAATGAACACCGGTACCCCGTTTTGCTGTCCCTCGATTACATTCCAGACCTGTCTAATTCGTTCGCCGCCGGGTTGAAATCGGGAAATCCAAACCGGGAGAGGGGGACTAATTTTGAGATGGGAGGGGTTCAACGGTTTCGGAGCGTAGGGACCGATGTATTGGAAACCCCATCTGGCGGCGAGTGTGCGCATCGCTCGCGCACGAAACATGTGGATGATTTGCATCACGCCAAAGATCAGCGAAACCATCGCAAGTACTGATAGGAAGTTGTGGAGTATCACAGCAGCAATTCTGATTCGTTCCCACGATCGTGTCTAGGATGATTGTTGAAAACAGGGCTTGGCGGGCAAAGAGGAACGAACTTCTCGGAAAACGGGGTTTCTATGAGAAGGTCACTTCTGTCAAGGGTTGATCTCCGTTTTTTCCTTCTTAGGGTTCTTGGTTTTGTTGTTTGGTTGCGACGCATGTTGTTCTCCACCGTGTTTCTATACGCACTTTGTGTGAGCCTTTGGCTCTGTGCCGGTTGAGGTCCAGTAGGAGAAGTGATGCTGCCAGTTTTCGGTCGGCCTCGTTGAGGGCCCAACCCCGTGCGCAGTCATCGGGACGCGGGGTCGCCGCAACAGTTCAACGTCTTTGCCTCAAGCTGCTACTTCGTAGAACGGCACGTAGACCTCCTGTGTGATCCAGATTCGATGCAGCAGGACGGCAAGCTTCCGAGCGACGGCCACCACGGCTCGTCTTCGCGCATGACTTCCGCCACGGGCACCCAGGCTGAGACCCCATCTTCGCAAGGTTGAGTCTTTGCCGTGTGGTCCGATGACATGGTTGGCGCACTCGACCAGCAACTGTCGCAAATACCCGTTACCGGCCTTGGTGATTCCAAGTTGAGGATCGCTATCACCGGACTGGCTGCGTCTCGGCCGCAGGCCGAGATAGCAGCCGACATCACGACTTCGCTGGAAGCGTTCCTTTTTGCCCAGCGTCAGGACGAAGGTCAGCGCCGTGAGGTGGCCCACCCCATAGACCTTGATCAGTGCCTGCGTCTCCGGATACGCGGTCTCGGTTAGCCTTTGGATCTCCCGGTCGTACTGCTTGATCTTCACCGTCATATCGGCGATTTGATGGAGGAGAGGGCCAAGTGCCTGAGCCAGACCATGTGGTAGCACGGCCAGACAACGCTTCGCGAAGGTCAGTGTGGATGACGCAGGAAGCCGATACCCGCAGGGCTTGGCCAGGCCGCGCACCGAGTTCACCGCTCCCGTGCGGAGACGCACCAGGACATCTCGGGCGCGGATTAACGTAAGCGTCTCCTGCTGAGCCACCGTACGATGTGCGATCGGCCGGAGTATCTCCGGATCAAGTCGCGCGTAGCGGGCGAGTTTCTCGGCGTCCACCTTGTCGCTCTTCCGGTCGCTGTGCGAGATCGCCCGAAGCTCGCGCACGTTGGCCACGATCACCTCATGGCCAAGTTCCTGGATCTGCTCGCTGACCCAGATCGAATGGGTTCCGGTTTCCATGGCAACTCGAACTCGTTCGAGATTCCGAAAGCGCTTGTCTACTCCGGACGGGTTGGTTCGGAAGCGGCCTCGGTCTACGACCTCGCCGTCTTCGTTGAGCGTGCAGTAATGGCTCCAGATGTCCCCAAGGTCGATCCCGATCGTTATCCTAACCCTGGAACTTCTGCGTGGTTTTGAGATGAAGTGCTGCGGATGGCTTTTCATGCGCATAGTCTCTCTCGTTTCCGAAAGACCTTCTCATCTCACTTTTCGGAAACTAACCCACTATCGGATTTGTGCGAACTTGTGCTGGATTCGGTTAGGTTCTATGGTCAAAGGAAAAGGGAGAATTGCATGAGAGGTTTTGCCGCTGTGTTGATGGGGGTCGCGCTGTGCGTTGCTCAGCCGGTTGTTGCTCAGATGGGTGCGCCGGATGCGAAGCCGGAGCCGGGGATGCCAGGGGTGGCGGGTCCGCTGGCGGCGAAGTATAAGGCTGACGCGGACAGGATTCTGCAGGCGGCGGAGACCGATGAGGATGGCTATGCGGCGTTGACGTATCTGTGCGACCACGTGGGCAAGCGGCTGAGCGGGACGCCGCAGTTGAATGCGGCGATTACGTGGGGCGCGGATTTGATGCTCAAGGCTGGCTTGCAGAACGTTAAGGTGCAGCCGGTGATGGTGCCGCGGTGGGTGCGGGGGAGTGAGTCGGGTGCGATGATGACGTCTGGGATAAACTCTGGGCCGGGTGCGGTGAACAGGCCGCTGCATATGCTTGGGCTGGGGATGAGCGTGGGGACGCCGAAGGAGGGGATTACGGCGCCGGTGGTGTTTGTGCCGAGCTTTGCGGCTCTCGATGCGATGACGCCGGAGCAGGTGAAGGGAAAGATTGTGGTCTACAACCCGGGTTGGCACGGCTACGGGGTGAATACGCAGTACAGGACATTTGGCGCGTCGCGGGCGGCGGCGAAGGGAGCGGTTGCGATGCTGGTGCGGTCGGCGACTGGGCTGGCGATGCAGATTCCGCATACGGGCACGCTGGTGTATGACGCGAAGCAGCCGAAGATTCCGGGGGCGGCGATCTCGGTGGAAGATGCGCTGATGATCGAGCGGCTGTGCAAGGAAGGGCCGGTAACGGTGCATCTACAGATGGACGCGCACATGGAGGCCGATGTCGAGGCCGGGAATGTGATGGGCGAGATTGTTGGGAGTGAACATCCGGAGCAGGTGGTGGCGATTGGCGGGCATATCGACTCGTGGGATGTGGGGCAGGGGGCGCAGGATGATGGGTCGGGGATTATGGCGGCGTATGAGGCGGTGGCGCTAATTCATAAGCTGGGGCTGAAGCCGAAACGTACGATCCGGCTGGTGTTCTGGGTGAATGAAGAGAATGGCGGTGCGGGGGGACGGGCTTATCGCAAGATGATCGGCGAGAAGATTGGCGACCAGGTGGCGGCGATTGAGATGGACGGGGGCGCGGAGAAGCCGCTGGGGATGGGGTATGGGAGTATGGGTGGCCCGCGGCGGCAGCGTACTCCGGCGGGTGGGAGTGGAGTGCCTGCGGCGCCTGCGGCTCCGCCGGATGGGAATGCGATGCCGGCGGATGTGAAGCAGTCGGCGGTGGTGTTGCAGGATATCGTGTCGCTGCTGGGGCCGATTGGGACGGATACGGTTTCGGCCGGTGGCGGCGGGTCGGACATTGAGGCGCTGGTGGCGGATGGAGTTCCGGCGCTGAGTCCGCGGACGGTGGAGGCGCACTACTTCGACTGGCACCATACGGAGGCGGATACGCTGGATAAGGTGGATCCGGTGGAGTTCCGGAAGAATGCGGCGATGCTGTCTGTGGTGGCTTATGTGCTGGCGGATATGGATGGGCGGCTGGCGGGACGGAAGTCTGCGGTGACTGAGTAGGTTTTGCGAGTAAAAATGGCGCCCCCGCCTTGCGGTTCGCGGCCGCCATTTTGCGTTAGTGGAGGGAGAACGGACCAGAGCAAATGCAGGCGCTTGCCTGGGACACGGTTGCGGTAGAGAAGCGGATTTCTCCACTGCGCGGCTCACGATAAGACTGTGAGCCGCTTCGGTCGAAATGACGAAGCTTTGTGTTGTGGAACAGAACAACGGCGACAGCAGATTCCTCCGCTTCGCTACGGAATGACAAACAAAGAGCACGCAACGCGACTCAACAGTGCTACGCGACTCAACGGAAAGTTGCGACAACTTCAGTCGATGTCGAAGCTGACGCCCTGGGCTAGCGGAAGGTCGGTGCCGTAGTTGATGGTGTTGGTGGCGCGGCGCATGTACTGCTTCCAGGCGTCGGAGCCGGATTCTCGGCCGCCTCCGGTTTCTTTTTCGCCGCCGAAGGCCCCGCCGATCTCTGCGCCGGAGGTGCCGATGTTGACGTTGGCGATGCCGCAGTCGGAGCCGGTGGCGGAGAGGAACTGCTCGGCCTCGCGGAGGTTCATGGTGAAGATGCTGGAGGAGAGGCCCTGAGGGACGTCGTTGTGGAGGCGAAGGGCGTCCTGGAAGTCGGAGTATTTGAGGACGTAGAGGATGGGGGCGAAGGTTTCGCGCTTGACTAGGTTGATTAGCTTGACTACCTCTGGCTGGGGGTCGGTTTGCGCGGGTATTTCGACCAGGGCGGGGCGAACGTAGAAGGCTTCGGGATTTTCCTGGGTGAGGACACGGTCGCCGCCGGTGATGGTTGCGCCTGAGGCGCCGGCTTCGGCGAGGGCTTTCTGCATGGCGTTGAAAGAGCGTTCGTCGATAAGAGGGCCGACGAGGGTGTTGGGTTCGCCGGGGTCGCCGATGACGACGGAGGCGTAGACCTTTTTGAGTTGGGGGACGAGTTGGTCGTAGATGCTGTCGTGGACGATGAGGCGGCGTAGGGTGGTGCAGCGCTGGCCGGCGGTGCCCATGGCAGAGAAGGCGATGGCGCGGAGGGTGAGGTCGAGATCGGCGGTGGGGGCGACGATGGCGGCGTTGTTGCCTCCGAGTTCGAGGATGGCTCGGGCGAAGCGGGCGGCTAGGCGGGGGGCAACGGCGCGGCCCATGGCGGTTGAGCCGGTGGCTGAGACGAGCGGGATCAACGGCGAGTCGACGAGTTGCTGGCCGACGGTGGCGTCGCCGATGAGGAGGGTGGCGAGGCCTAGGGGGACGCTGCCGAAGGAGGCTTGGATTTTTTTGGCTGCTCTTTCGAAGATGGCCTGGGTGGCGAGGGCGGTGAGGGGAGTTTTTTCCGAGGGTTTCCAGACGACCGCGTTGCCGCAGACGAGGGCGAGGGCGGCATTCCAGCTCCAGACGGCGACGGGGAAGTTGAAGGCGGAGATGATGCCGACGACGCCGAGGGGGTGCCAGGTCTCCATCATGCGATGGCGGGAGCGCTCGGAGGGGACGGTGAGGCCGGCGAGTTGGCGCGAGAGGCCGGCGGCGAAGGTGCAGATGTCGATCATCTCCTGGACTTCGCCGTGGCCTTCGGAGAGGAGCTTGCCGGTTTCGATGGTGACGAGGCGGCCGAGGGTGGGGAGTTCGGCGCGGAGTTCTTCGCCGAGGAGACGGATGAGCTCGCCGCGTTTGGGGGCGGGGACGGTGCGCCACTCGAGGAAGGCGGCGTGGGCCTGGGCGATGGCTTCCTTGGCCGCGGATGCGGTGATGGTGGGGACGTTCGCAATGATTTCGCCGGTGATGGGGGTGCGGGTGGTGAGGTCGCCACCGGAGTAGGCGGTGGTGGGGATGCCGAGGTGGGTGAGGAGGGTTGCGACTTCGTGTTTGATGGTCATGGTTGGCTCGTGGCTAGCGTAGAGGTTGGGGGTGGCAGGTGGCAAACCGGGTATGTATCCCTACCTCCACGCTTTTTGCGTAAAGTATTCGAACAAAACAGGTTAGGTTTGGACTTTCGATGCAAGGTGTTCATTCTATTGGTGACGTCTCGTAAAGTATTTGATTTAAAAGGTAAAGCCCCCAACGCGACGATTGAGGGCTTTTTTTCTTTTCTCTTGTTTTAATTATACGGCATGAAAGGGGGTGAAGATGCCAAGCGTATGTCATTTGTTTGCAGGGAGTTGAGTGGTTTTGGGGCTTGACATGGGATTTTGCTGGGGTTTTTGGGAGGGTAATTTTGTAACTGGTTGTAAATGCTATAGTTTTGGATGTTTTGCGGCTCATGGGCAAACAGCAGATTCCTCCGCTTCGCTGCGGAATGACAAACAAAAGGCGGCGGCAATGACAGACAAAAAGGCGAGGGGCAAAGACAAACAAAGGCGACTACATCCGGGTGCGAAACAAGAGGCCGCTACCATCCTGCTGCGAGGTCTTCCCAGGTTGGATTGTTTTGTTCGATCAAGGCGATTTTCCTGGGGCGGTTCCAGTCTTTTAGTTCTTTTTCGCGTGCGATGGCGTTCAGGACGTAAGTGAAGTGTTCGTAATAGACGAGGCGGCTAATGTTGTATTTTGCGGTGTGGGAGCCGAGGCGCTTTTCACGGTGTTGTCTATGCGGAGGCGGATGTCGTTGGTGAATCCTACATAGAGACTGCGGGAGCGGCTGGCGAGGATGTAGACGTAGAAGTGATATTCCCGCTGCGGCATGATCGGAGGATAACGGAGGAGTCGGCGGTGGGAAAAGCAGATTCCTCCGCTTCGCTGCGGAATGACAAACAAAAGGCAAGTGCAGAAGCGAGAACAACTGCAACGGCAACGGCAAAAGCAGATTCCTCCGCTGCGCTGCGGAATGACAAACAAAGAGGCAAGTGCAAGGGCGAAGACAACTGCAACGGCAACAGCACCAGGAGGGTTAGGGTTTAGGGGGCTGGGCGAGGACTTCGGCGAGGTGCATGGGGCGGGCGTTGGTGTTCTGAGTGATTTGTTCGCAGCAGCTGAAGCCGTCGCTGACGATGATGGCGTTGGTGTTGTTGCGGATGGCGGGGAGTAGGACGCGCTCGCCTAATTTTTGGGAGAGGTCGTACTTGTCTTTTTCGAAGCCGAAAGGGCCGGCCATGCCGCAGCAGCCGGAGTCGAGGAACTGGACGTCGGCGCCGGTGGCGTAGAGGAGGGCGAGCTCGTCGGTCATGCCCATCGTTGCCCGGTGATGGCAGTGGCCGTGGACGAGGATTTTTTCGTTGATGCGGGGTGGCTGGTAGTGGGGGGCGTGCTTGATGAGGAACTCGCTGAGGAGGAAGGTCTGGTCGCGGAGTTGGGCGGCGCGGGGGTCGTTGGGGAAGAGGTTGGTGAGCTCGTCGCGGAAGACGGAGGCGCAGCTTGGTTCGAGGACGACGATCGGCGTGCCGGCGGCGAGCTGGGGGGAGAGAGCGTCGAGGATCTTGAGGAGATATTTTTTGGCGGTGTCGAGCATGCCGAAGTCGTAGAGGGGGCGGCCGCAGCAGAGATGGTGGTTGGGGAGTGTGACGTGGAAGCCGGCGGTGGTGAGGACCTGGTGGGCGGCACGCAACGTGGATGGGTGGAAGTAGTTGTTGAAGGTATCCGCCCAGAGGAAGACCTGGGGGGCTTCAGCGGGGAGAGGATTGCGGCGGTCGCGGCGGCGGCGTGCGTCGCGGGCGAGGCGGCGGTCGGGGGTGAAGGGCTGGGAGAAGCGGGGGAGGGTGCGGTTGGGGTGGATGTGGAGGATTTTCTTGATGAGCGTGGTGAGGATGGGGGTCTTGTTGATGGCGTTGACGAGGCTGGGGGCGAACGAGGCGAGGTGGGCGAAGCGGTCGATGCGGGCGAAGGCGTGGTGGGCGAGGGGGCGGGGCCGGCCTTCGTAGTAGTGGGAGAGGAACTCGGCCTTGTAGGTGGCCATGTCGACGGAGACGGGGCACTCGGATTTGCAGGCTTTGCAGGAGAGGCAGAGGTCGAGGGACTCCTTGACCTGCTTGTTCTGCCATTGATTGGGAAGGATCTCGCCCTGCATGAGCTCCCATAGGAGGTGGGCGCGGCCGCGGGTGGAGTGGAGTTCTTCGCCGGTGGCCATAAAGCTGGGGCACATGGTTCCGGCGTCGGTTTTGCGGCAGGCTCCGACGCCGACACAGCGCAGGTTTGCTGAGGCGAAGCTGCCGTTGTCTTCGGCGTAGGCGAAGTGAGTTTTGGGTTGCCAGGGTTTGTAGTCGGCGCCGAGGCGGAGGTCCTCGTGGGGCTGATGGGCGTCGATGAGCTTGCCGGGGTTCATGCGGTTTGTGGGGTCGAAGATGCGCTTGAAGGAGCGGAAGGCTTCGATCAGGTCTTCGCCGAACATTTTGGGGAGGAGTGCGCCGCGGGCCTGGCCGTCGCCGTGTTCTCCGGAGAGGGAGCCGCCGTGCGCGAGGGCGATGTCGGCGGCGCGCTCGATGAACTGGCGGAATTTGAGGATGCCGGCGGGGGTTTCGAGGTCGAAGTTGAGGCGCATGTGGACGCAGCCCTGGCCGAAGTGGCCGTACATGGCGCTCGAGTAACCGAATTCCTGCATGAGGGCGTAGATGGCGCGGAGGTAGCTGCCGAGTTGAAGGGGGTCGACGGCGGCGTCTTCCCAACCCTCCCAGCCAGTGCCTACGCCGGGGATGAAGGCGGTGGCGCCGAGGCCGGATTCGCGGATGTGCCAGATGCGTTTCGCCTCGTTGGACGTGTAGACGCGGACGCTGGGTTGGGCAGCGACGGTTTTGAGCGAGGCGGCGAGGGCGCGGGCTTTGGCGTTGGCTTCGGATTGCGTTGCGCCGCCGAACTCGACGATGAGGAAGCCGTCGCCGGGTGGGAGGAGCTTGAGGTCTTCTACGGATTTTTGTTTGCGCCGGAGGGCATCGAGGAGAAGACCGTCGATGCCTTCGAAGCCGATGGGTTTGTGTTCGAGAATTTCGGGGACGTGGTCGGCGGCGAGGAAGATGTCGGAGAAGCCGAGGCCCATGAGGGTGCGGCATGGGGGGCTTTCGACGAGTTGGAGGGTGGCGCCGAGGATGACGGCGCAGGTGCCTTCGCTGCCGACGAGGGCGCGGGCGAGGTTGAAGTTGTTTTCGGGGAGGAGTTCGTCGAGATTGAAGCCGGAGACGCGGCGGGGGATGCGGGGGAATTTTGCGCGGACCTGGTTGGCGTAGGTGTCGCGGATGCGTTTGAGGGCGGCGTAGATCTCACCGGTGCGGCCGCCGTGGGCGATGTGGAAGGCAAGTTCAGTCTCGGTGGTGGGGCCGACGGTGAGGCGGGTGCCGTCGTAGAGGAGGAGATCGAGGGAGTGGATGTTGTCGACGGTTTTGCCGCCCATCAGGGCGTGGACGCCGCAGGAGTTGTTGCCGATCATGCCGCCGATGGTGCAGCGGCTGTGGGTGGCGGGGTCGGGGGCGAAGGTTAGGGTGAACTTTTCTGCAGCATCGCGAACACGGTCGAGGACGATGCCGGGCTGGACGTGGACGGTGCGGGCTTTTGGGTCGATGGCGTCCATGCCGTTCATGTATTTGGAGAAGTCGAGGATGACGGCAGCGTTGCAGCCCTGGCCGGCGAGGGAGGTGCCGGCTCCGCGGGAGAGGAGGGGAGCGTTGATGGCGCGGCAGGCTGCGACGGTGGCGATGACGTCGGCTTCGTCGCGCGGGATGACGACGCCGATGGGGATGTGGCGATAATTTGAGCCGTCGGTGGAGTAGAGGGCTTTGGAGGCGGCGTCGAAGCGTACTTCGCCGCGGATGCTGGCGCGGAGCTGCTGCTCGAGGGCGTCGGCCTCGGGGAAGGTGTCGTGTGCGCGAGCGTGGGAGCTCGGCAGGAGGACGAATGGGGAGGTGGACATGGTGCTTACTACTATACGGTGGGGGCGCGGGGTTCGAGGAGAGGGATAGAAAGGCTTAACACGGATTTGCACGGATTGACACGGATTTTAAGTGCGATAAGGCTGCCTGGGCCAGGTTGGCTTCGCAGTTCAGGATATCGCTTCGTTGATTTTTTTTGTCTTTGATCCGTGTTATCTGTGTCGATCCGTGTTGAGCATTTTGGGGTTATGGGTTGGCGGCTAGCTCGGAGGCGAAGGCGAGCAACATTGCGTCCTGCATGGGAGCGGCGAGGAGTTGAACGCCGGTGCCTAGGGGCGCGCCGATGGGTTCGCCGGGGAGCGTGACTGCGGGTAGGCCGGCTAGGCTGGCGGGTGTGGTGTAGCGCAGGATCGCTTTGCGGGATTCGGTGTGGTCGTGGCCGGCGCGGAGCTTGCTTACAGGGGCGCAAGGAGCGATGAGAAAGTCGAAGGTTTCCAAGAGAGCTGACATCTGGAGGCGAAATAGCTGGAGGCGTGCGTGCAGGTTTTGTATTTCGGCGGCGGGGATCGAGGCTCCGTAGGCGAGGCGTTCGGCGAGGACGGGGTCGAAGTGCTGGAAGTGGCCGCGGTGGACGGCTGCAGCTTCGCTGGCGACGATGGGGGAGTAGATGGCGGGGGCGTCGGTCCAGAAGGTTGTGTCGGCGGGGGCGAGCTCGGCTCCATGCTCTGCGAGGTGTTGCTTCCAGGCTTCGAAGGCGGCGAGAACGTTGGGTTCGCAGTCGTGTAGGAAGTAGTTGGCTACGCAGCCGATGCGAATGGTGGTTTGTGGGGGAGCGGGGGTGATGTCGAAGATGGCGCTGGCGAGGGTGGGGGCGTCGCGCAGGTCGCGGAAGATGAGGCCGATGGTGTCGAAGGTTTGCGCGAGATGATAACCACCGGTCCAACGCTCTTCGCCGTGTGCGATGCCGTGGGAAGTGCGGTAGCCGGCGAGGCCGCAGAGAGCGGAGGGGATGCGGATGGACCCGCCGGTGTCGGTGCCGATGGCTGCGAGGGCTGAGCTTTCCTGGACGCTGGCGGCGGCGCCGCTGGAGGAGCCTCCGGTGAGGAGGGTTGCGTCGCGGGGTTGCAGGCAGTCGCCGTAGTCCGGGTTTTCACCGGTGACCCCGTAGGCGAGCTGGTGGAGGTGGGTTTTGCCGGTGAGGATGGCTCCGGAGTCGAGGAGGCGCTGTGCGACCCAGGAGTTTTTGGGGGCGGGTGGATTGAGCTGCGCGTAGAAACGTGAGCCGCAGGTGGTGACGGTGCCGGCTACGTCAAAGCAGTCTTTGATGGAGATGGGGATGCCGTAGAGTGGGGGGCGGCTTTGCTCGTCGGGAAAGATTCGGGGAAGCTGCTCGGCGCGGTGAAGCGTTTCGGTTGAGTAGGAATCGAGGTAGGTGTTGTGTGAGGCGTTGCTGTTTGCCTTCGCGGCGAATCGGGCGGCGATGGCGGATGGGTTTGTGGAGGACGATGCGAGTTCGTCGCGCAAACACTGGAGGGGCGAAGGATTGGCTGGCATAGGTCGAGCGACCATTCTAATGGTTGCGCTGTGACATGAGGGAGGGTTGCTGGTGTTCTGTGTTTCTAAAATTGGCGACATAGTTGCGACGCGTGGCATGATTGCTTACCCGCACAAACAGCAGATCCCTCCGCTCCGCTTCGCTCCGGTCGGGATGACACCTCTATGTAAATCGAGGTTTTTGCTTACCCATGCAAACAGCAGATCCCCATTCGACTTCGCTCAGGGCAGGCTCTCCACTTCGCTGCGCTCCGGTCGGGATGACGCCTCTTATGTAAATCGATTTCGATACCTAGTGCGGGAGAGAGAGGATGCCAGCGAGGGGGATGCGAACCCACATGGGACGGTTGTCGAGTTCGTAGAGTAGCTCGTAGAGCGATTTCTCCAGCAGATAGGCGACGAGGCAGAGTTGAGCTTGCTGATGCTGCGGGATCAGGGATGGATCTGTCGCGTTGATCGTGAGTTGATAGGCGCGGAGAAACTCGGTCGAGACGGAGTTTTGCCAGAGGGTGACCCAGGGCTCGAGGTTTTTTGCATCGTCGGGGCGGCGCTGGGCGAAGGTGTTGAGCGCAGCGTAGGCGGCGTAGCTGAAGGAGCGGAGCATGCCTGCGACATCTTTCAATGGAGACTGTTTGTCGCGGCGTTCGGGGAGGCTGCGGGCGGGTTCGCCTTCAAAGTCGAGGATGACGTAGTCGCCGCGCGAGCGAAGCACCTGGCCGAGGTGGTAGTCGCCGTGGATGCGGATGCGCTGACCGGCTTGGCTGGGGGTGGCCGAGGCGATGGCGCGGGCGCGGGCGAAGAGCTCGAGGCGGCGGCTGAGGACGAGGGCGGCCTGGTCGGCGGTGGTTTCGGTGAGCTGGGACATTCCGCGCTTGAGGGCGGCGAGGGTGAGGGAGAGCTGCGCATCAATGCGGTCGGCGCTGGCGACCATGTCGGCGGTGGTGAAGTCCTCGGCGGCGAAGGCGGGGTTGTGGGTGGGGGTGGCGAGGGCGAGGTGCATCTCGGCGGTGCGGCGGCCGAGAAGAGCGCCGGCATCGAGGTAGAGGCCGGCGTGTTCTCTTGCGAGTTCGGGGCAGTCGCTTGCAGCGAGGAAGGAGGCAGGAGTTCCGAGGTCTTGCGGTGGGGGGAGCGTGGCGACCGTGTCGTAGTAGTGCGAGAGCTCGTCGAGGGTCCACTGCCAGCCGTCGCCTTCGTTTTCGATCAGGGCTTGCAGCATGGCCAGGGTGGTTGGCTCGCCGTCTTTGGATCGGAGGGTGATGTCGCCCAGGAATGGCGGGATGCGCGGGAAGTGTGCGGTTTCGGTGAGGAAGCGGCCGATCTCGGTGTCGGGATTTTCGCCGGGTTGCAGGCGGCGGAAGAGCTTGAGGATGAGCTTCGCGTCGTAGAGGATCGACGTGTTGGATTGTTCCGCGGAGCCGGTGCGCGCGGGCAACGGATCGGTGCCGCGAGCTTCGGCGAATGCGCTGCTGTTGTGGCCGACGAGAATGCCGTTGCGGGTGGACAGTTGGGCGTTCTCTTCGATGAGTTGAAGGATGGCCTGACGGACATCTTCGCGCGCGACGGCATCGTGCAGGATTGCGGGACCGCTGGAGGTGGTGACGGTGGCGACGATGCTTGCTGGATCGGAGGCGCGGATCGTCTCCGCTGCCTCGCCGGTGGTGATGGTGAGGGGGAGCTGATAGACGCTGGTGCTGTCGTCATCGTGGGTGAGCTGGAGGAAGACGAGGGCGGCGTTGAGGCCGGGGAGCTCCGCGGAGTCAAGGACTGCGACGGATTTGATGGTTCTTGATTTGGCTCCGAACCAACGCTGGTGGGGCAGGTAGGTGAGGAGGAGTTGTTGGAGGAGATCGGAGCCGGGGGCGGTCAGCAGGCCGTCGATGCCGTGGGTGAGGAGGTCGACGATGGGCTCTTCTTCGGGGATCTTCACGGGCTCTGGAGTTTCGGGCGCGGGTTGGAGTTCGAGCCAGAGGAAGGAGTAAGGTGCGAGCGTCAGAGCGTAGGGCTGCGTGGTAATGGGGGGGAAGGGGACGTAGCCGAGCATCTCGACGGGGATCATGCCGGCAAAGCGGGCGAGGTTGAGCGAGACTGGTTGCGAGAAGCGGGAGAGGTTCGCGACGCAGAGGACGGTCTCGGATGCCGAGGAGACTTCGGGCGGCGTGGCGGCGGTCTCTTCCGCCGAGGAGGCATAGGGGTCATAGCGGCGGGTGTAGGCGAGTACTTTTCGGTTGTCGGGGTTGAGGAACTCGAGGGCGCCGCGGCCGAAGACGCGGAAGAGCTTGCGCAGGGCGATCATGTTGCGGGTCCAGTGGAGGAGGGAGGATTGATCGGACTGCTGGGCTTCGACGTTGATGGATTGATAGCCCCAGATGGGGTCCATGATGACGGGAAAGTAGAGCTTGGCGGGAACGGCGGTGGAAAAGCCGGCGTTGCGGTCGGGGTTCCACTGCATGGGGGTGCGGACGCCGTTGCGATCGCCGAGGTAGATGTTGTCGCCCATGCCGATCTCGTCGCCGTAGTAGAGGATGGGGGTGCCGGGGAAGCTGAGGAGGAGGGAGTTGAGCAGCTCGATGCGGCGGCGGTTGTTGTCGACGAGGGGTGCGAGGCGGCGACGGATGCCGACGTTGACGCGCATGCGTGGATCGGCGGAGTAGGCGAAGTACATGTAGTCGCGCTCGTCGCTGGTGACCATCTCGAGGGTGAGCTCGTCGTGATTGCGGAGGAAGAGGCCCCACTGGCAGTTGTCGGGGATGGCGGGGGTTTGCGCCATGATGTCTGTGATGGGGAGGCGGTCTTCCTGGCGGAGCGCCATGTAGATGCGCGGCATCAGGGGAAAGTGGAAGGCCATGTGGCACTCGTCGCCATCGCCGAAGTAGGGACGGACGTCGGTGGGCCACTGGTTGGCTTCGGCTAGGACGAGGCGATTGGAATATTCAGCGTCGATGGCGGCGCGGATTTTTTTGATGGCGGCGTGGGTCTCGGGGAGGTTCTCGCAGCTGGTGCCGTCCCGCTCGACGAGGTAGGGGATGGCGTCCATGCGTAGCGCGTCGACTCCCATGTCGAGCCAGAAACGCATGGCTTTGAGGACTTCTTCGATGACGGCGGGGTTATCGAAGTTGAGATCGGGCTGGTGAGCAAAGAAACGATGCCAGTAGTAGGCCTTGGCGGTCTCGTCCCAGGTCCAGTTGGATTTTTCGGTGTCGGTGAAGATGATGCGGGCGTCTTTGAAGAGCTGATCCGTGGGGGACCAGACGTAGTAATCGCGTTCGGGGGAGCCGGGTGGGGCCAGGCGCGCGCGCTGGAACCAGGGGTGCTGGTCGCTGGTGTGGTTGATGACGAGCTCGATCATGACCTGCATGCCGCGCTGATGGGCGGCGTCGAGGACCTGCTTGAAATCGTTCAGGGTGCCGTAGCTGGGATTGACGTCGACATAGTTTGCGATGTCGTAGCCGTCGTCGCGCAGGGGCGAAGGGAAGAAGGGAAGCATCCAGAGGCAGGTGACGCCGAGGTCCTGAAGGTAGTCGAGCTTGGAGAGCAGGCCGGGGAAGTCGCCGATGCCGTCTGCGTTTGAATCCATAAAGGCGCGGACGTGGAGCTCGTAGATGATCGCGTCTTTGTACCAGAGCGGGTCGGTGGCACTGCCGGTTTTTTTCACTCGTTTTCCTCCGGCTTGTTGGCTTCTGGCTCCGTGACGGCTGGGTTGAGTGTAGTCTCACCGTTTGAGGGGCGGACTAAACGGAAGATGTGCGCGGGCATGATGTCTGGGCGTAGTGCGACGTAGTTGCTGCGATCGTGCCACTGGTAGTGGACGCCGGTGAGGAGGTCTTCGATTTCGAAGTTTTCGTTGTGAGGGATGGCGAGTTGTTTGAGGTCGAGGTCGATCCAGCCAGCTTGCTCCTGAGCGGGATCGAGGTTGATGGCGACGAGAATCCTGTTGCCGCCGCTGGATTTGCTGTAGCAGAGGATGTTGGGATTGTCAGCGGGATGGAAGTGGAGCGAACCGTCGCTGTGGAGCGCGGGGTTGTCACGGCGGATCTGGTTGATCTGAGTGATGAGGGGAGCAAGGCTGTGGCTGGCGGAGCGGTCGCAGTGGCGGACCTCGTATTTCTCGCTGTTGAGGTACTCTTCGCTGCCTGGTTTGGCTGGGACGTTTTCGCATAGCTCGAAGGCCGGCCCGTAGATGCCATAGTTCGCGCCAAGGGTTGCGGCGAGGATGAGGCGCTGCATAAAGGCCGGACAGCCACCGTTCTGGAGCGTGGCATGGAGGATGTCCGGCGTGTTGGGCCAGAGATTTGGTCGGAAGAAATCAGTGACCGGCGGCTTGGTGATCTCTTCAAAGTACTCTCGCAGCTCGTCCCTGGTGTTGCGCCAGGTGAAGTAGGTGTAGGACTGGGTGAAGCCAGCCTTGGCAAGAGAGTACATGACGTGCGGGCGGGTGAAGGCTTCGGCAAGGAGGATGACGTCGGGATATTTTTTTTGAATCTCGGCGATGCACCACTCCCAGAAGGGAAGGGCTTTGGTGTGCGGGTTGTCGACGCGGAAGATGCGGACGTTGCGGCGAATCCAATAGGTGAAGACGTCGCGCAGAGCCTCCCAGAGGGCGCGCCAGTCGGGGGATTCGAAGTTGAGGGGGTAGATGTCCTGATATTTTTTTGGCGGGTTCTCGGCGTACTGGATGGAGCCGTCAGGACGGATGTTGAACCAGTCGGGGTGTTCGGTGACCCAGGGGTGGTCGGGGGAGCATTGAAAGGCGATGTCGAGAGCCATCTCCATGCCGTGGTCATGCGTGGCGGCGACCAGGGCGTCAAAGTCGCGCACGGTGCCGAGTTGAGGGTCAATCGATTTGTGGCCGCCTTCCTTTGAGCCGATGGCCCAGGGGCTGCCGGGGTCGTCCGGCGCAGAGGTCACGTTGTTGTTGCGACCCTTGCGATAGGCGGTGCCAATGGGATGGATCGGCGGCAGATAGAGCACGTCGAAGCCCATGGCGGCGATGCTGGGCAAGAGCGCTTTGACGTCGGCGAAGGTTCCGTGACGAGTGGGGTCGGGAGAGGTGGATCGGGGGAAGAGTTCGTACCAGGTGGAGTAGCGGGCTCGTTCGCGGTCGACCCAGAGATGTAGCTCCTGTCGATAGCGGGAGGCGAAGGTGAGATCGGGATACTGGGCGACGAGGGCGATGATTTTGTCGCTCAGTGGGAGGTCGTAGGTTGCACGGTGGTCGTCGGCCAGGCGGTTTAATTCGGCCGCAGCTTCGGCGAGGAGTTTACTGTCGGGAGCCTTGGCGCGTTGCGCGGCCTGGCCCAGGAGCAGCGCGCCGGAGCGTAGAGCGAGGGGAATGTCCTGCGATTCGTTGGAGGCGTTGGGCATGCTTGAAGTCTGCTGCGCAGTGAGGCGCTTTCGCAGATCGGCGCACCAGGTAGCGAAGTGATCGACCCATGCCTCGATGGTGTAGCGCCAGTCGCCGAGTTTGTCCGCGGTGAAGTTGACGGTCCAACGATCGTTGGTGAGAGGCGTTAGCGGCGTAAAGCGCCAGTCAGTTTCGCTGGAATGTCGATACAGCAGTCGCCCCGAGACGTGGTCGTGCCCGTCGCCGAAGACGGCTGCAGTAACGGTGACGACGTCGCCGAGGATTCGCTTTGCCGGGTAGCGACCGCAGTCGACCTGCGGTTGCACTTCTTCGATAACGACGCGTCTGCGGCCTTCAACAGGTTTCATATTACCCAGATCTTCAGATGCAACTTTGCGTATTTATAGTATTCCCGAGGCCTGTGTTTTTTAAAGCGGATGGGGACTGCTCTTTATGAAGATGCATACTCTACCGCAAGCGTTTGCTGACTGAAGGCGTGGGGTTGCGATGAATCGTAATTATTCAGGAATCGAGGTGTGTTGGAGGAACAATCTGTTCGGGTGGTCATTCACTCGATTGAACACCGCTCTCCAATATCCGCGCCTGCGGGCGTAAGGAACGAGAAACTTTTCCTGGAGCGTGTGAACAGAGTCCTGCGGGTTGCGCGAAGAAAGTATGCAGTGCTGATCACAGCTTATCGATAGATGGTTGTCTCGGAAGCCGACCGTGGACAAGAATAACGATTCAACGGAGATACCTTGGTGCCAAGGCGCATGTTCTGTGTTGACGTGCTCAACAAGGCATGAAGAATCCCGGTCGATTTTCGGGTTGACAACACCTGTATAGAGTTATGTACTAATTCACATCATCTTAACTAATTCCGCGTCAGCAGAGTGACGCAGCAGCGCCAGGGTATCCGAGTACTCCCACACGCCGATGAATAGCAAGGGTAATTCCTTGATTGAGCCGACAGAGTTCGGCAAAACTATGTAGTTTTTTTTTCAGGAGAGCAGACAATGAGCAGAGTGGGACTTCGTATCCCTGTTTTGGTGTGGGCGGTTTTGGTGACAGTGCTTTCGGTTGTGGCTAACGCACAGGAAACCACGGGAAGCATTAGCGGAACGATCAGCGATTCGAGCGGCGCGAGTGTGAAGGGCGCTGTCGTTACGCTGACGAATACGGATCGTGGGCAGGATGTTCGCACCGTGACGACGAACTCCTCGGGCTTCTATACGGCTACGTCTCTGCCGCTGGGCGCATACACGGTGAAGGTGACTGCTGGCGGATTCAAAGGGGAAGAAGTAACCGGGCTCATGCTGCATGTGAACGATGCATTGACGGTGAATCGCACTCTGCTAGTTGGAAACGCAAGTGAAGTCGTGACGGTCACGGCAGACCAAGTGCAGCTCAATCTCGAGAACGGCATGAGCCAGGGCTTGATCAACGGAACGCAGGTACGCGAGCTCGTCTTGAATAATCGCAACTACGAGCAGTTGGTCCAGTTGCAGCCCGGTGTCGCTTACGGCGGTGCGAACGATCAGCTTTACATCGGCGTATCGCTTCCTGCGGGCACCTCGAACCAGGTCGCCTTCGCTATCAATGGGCAGCGCGCTACCGCCAACAACTGGACGATTGATGGAGCTGACAATGTTGACCGGGGCGCAAATTTAACGCTGCTTGCGTTTCCTTCAGTGGATGCGATTGCGGAGTTTAAGACGCTGCGGGGTACGTATACCGCCGAGTTTGGCCGTAGCGCTTCCGGTGCGGTCAATGTCGTGACTCGATCGGGAACGAACGCGTTTCATGGCAGCGCGTATGAATTCTTCCGCAACAACGTTTTCAACGCGAATAACTACTTCAATAAACTCACTTCGGTGATCCCGCGGCCGTTACTGCGCTACAACGACTTCGGCTACACGATTGGCGGTCCTGTGTGGATTCCCAAGGTGTACGACGGCCGTAACAAGACATTTTTCTTCTTCTCGCAAGAGTTTCGGCGGGTGATTAACTACTCGACCACTACGGTGCTGGTTCCGACAGCGGCAGAGCGTGCCGGCGACTTTACCAACTCGTATCTGACGGCGGCGAACGGAACCTACACCGGAGCAACCGGCCCCGTGGCGGTATGCGCGGCGTTCAGTTCGACTGGCACCTGCACCAGCTACACAACCAAGGTCACAAAGACTTCACCGCTCGCGCAACAGTATCTTACGGACATCTACTCGAAGGCTCCACTGCCTCCGAGCGCTGCAGATCTGGCGGCTGGGCTGGATCCGCACACCTACATTTACAACCAGCGCAATGTTTTCAATGACACGCAGGAGTTCGTTCGCATCGATCAGACCTTCGGCCAGAAGTTGAATCTCTTCTATCGGTATCTGCACGATAGTTTGCCCTCGCAAGAGGCCGGCGGATTGTTTGTGGGCGCAGGGCTCCCTGGCGTCCAGAACACCAATACCAAGGCTCCGGGAACGCAGCAGCTGGGCCACATCACTTATACGTTCAACCCGACACTGCTGGTGGATGGCGGCTACGCCTACTCCTCTGGTGCGGTGATCAGTACGCCGGTGGGGTTTGTTGCGACGGCGAACTCTCCGGACATCAAACCACAATTGCCTTACTCGGGGCAGCAGCTTGGTATTATCCCGGCTATCAGCTTGAGCTCGAATGTTACAGGCGTCAGCAGTGCCGGTATCTACAATGACTTCAACCGTAATCACAATGCCTTCGGGGACATTACAAAAACGATTGGCGTGCACACATTAAAGGCAGGCATTACTTACAACCATTACCAGAAGACTGAGAATGTTACGGGAAACGCCTCTCCGTTTCCGCAGGGCTCTTTTTCCTTCAATCTTGCAAATGCGCCAACGGCAGCGCAGCTGGCTGCAGCGGGAGGCGTCGCTCCAAGCAATTTCGACTCAACGTTCGGCAACTTCCTCGTCGGCAACGCAAACACGGGCTTCACGCAAGGTTCTATCGCGGCGACTCCGAATATTATGGAGAACCTTTATGAGGCCTATGTTCAGGACGACTGGAAGGCGACGCGACGGTTAACGCTGAATCTTGGAGTTCGGTACAGCTACTTCAGTCAGCCGACGGACGGGAACAACCAACTTAGCAACTTTGATCCGGCCACGTTCGTTGCGGGTAACGCACCTGTTGTTGACAGCAACGGAGCCCTTTGCCGCACGGGGACTTGCGCCAATTCGAACAACCTGAATCCCGGCGTGCCGAATCCTAGCTCCGATTATCTGAACGGAATCATCCTTGGCACACCGGGCTCCGTCGGGCATGCCTCGCCTTACGGTTCGCAGATCGGCAGCACAGACACGAAGAACTTTGCTCCGCGCTTCGGCTTCGCGATGGACGTTTTTGGTGACGGCAAGACATCGTTTCGCGGTGGGTACGGTATCGCGTATGACGAGTCCTCTGCTAATCCTTACGAGACGAACATCTTCAACAATCTTCCGTATGTAACGATCGCGAGCTTTTCGAGCGCTTCCTTCGACAATCCCGCAGGGGGCGTCACACCAATCATCGCGGCGCCTACCCCGGTGGGTACTCCAGTGAACTACCACACGCCGTATGCTCAGCAATATTCGCTGGACGTTCAGCAGGCAATCACACCGACCCTCATGCTGGACGTGGGCTACTTCGGTGATCATGGGACGCACCTGCTGGGTCGCCTCGACATTAATCAGTTAAAGCCAGGGGCGTTTCTTTCGGCGGGTATATCTCCCGGCAACGGCTTCACCAGTCAGACGGCGGAGCGACCGCTTAACCAAATTCGGCCGTACCGCGGCTATACATCGATTAATGTGGCACAGACCATCTTCAACTCCAACTACAACAGCCTGCAGGTAAAGGTGCAGAAGAAGTTCAGCGGCAAGAGTTACATCGACGCGAACTACACCTGGAGCCGTGCGCTCACGAACGCACAGCAGGATGGCTCCGCCCCGCAGAATATTTACAACATTGCAGCGGAGTATGGCCGTTCCACGATTGACCGCACCAACATTCTTACTATCGACGGTATCTGGGAGCTTCCCTGGTACCGCGATCAAAAAGGTGTGGTGGGGCGCGTCGTGGGCGGATGGGAGATATCGGGTGTCTATGCGCTCAACTCGGGCCTTCCACTCACGGCCACGATGTCAGGTGGAGGGACCGTTTTCTATGGTACCCAGGCGAGCGCGAGCGGGCCAGCGAATGGTGGTCTGGCGACTGATGCCGCCGGTCTGGGCATCATAGGGCCGAGCGTGCAGGGTCTGCGGCCGGATATGGTCGCGAACCCAAATAGTGGCTACGGCAATTTCCAGATTCGCAAGCGACTCAACTGGTTCAATCGCACCGCATTTATGGCCCCACCGGTCAGTAGCTACCGCGTTGGTAACGAAAAGCGTGGCGTAATTGAAGGGCCGGGTTTCAACCATCTTGATGTCGGCTTGTTCCGGAACTTCAAGATATATGAAGGACTCGTCTTCCAGCTACGTGGAGAGGCCTATAACGCGTTGAACCACACGAACTGGCAGGCTGTTGGAACTACGGCCACGACGAGCAGCAGCTTCGGCCAGGTTACATCAACGCGCGATCCTCGCATCTTGCAGGTGGCTGGAAAGCTTACCTTCTAAATCTCGGAAGCCTGCTGTGTCTGTTCTTTGGATAGACGCAGCAGGCGTGGGGTGCAACTTAGTACTCGTAATGGAGGGAAATGAGAGATCTCACGCCTCGATTGCGGCGCGCTCGGGCTCGGTTAAGTGGAAAGATCAATTCAGGTCAAACGCATCGGCCGTGGAAAGTGCTTAGCTGGTCAGCGATCGCGTGGCCTAGAATGGTGGCCATGCCCTCTGTTTCTTTGAGACCACTCCTTTGGTTGCTGTGTGTTGTATTCTGCGGGGCCAGTGCTCGAGCGCAAAATCCACCAGCATCGCTGGCGGCGCAGGTTCATGCCATTGCGGCCGAGCATCATGGGGATATTGCACTCTATGCCGAGAATCTGAAGACTCACGAGACAGTGACGATCTCGCCGGATACGCCGGTGCAGACGGCATCGGTAATCAAGCTGGCGATTCTGTATGAGGCGCTCGAGCAGGTACGCAGCGGCAAAGCTCACTTCGACGACAAGATTACGTTAACCAAAGCGGACCAGGTGCAGGGGTCCGGCGTGCTGCTGTTTTTCGATGCGCCGCTTTCCTTGACCCTGAAAGATGTGCTGACGGTGATGATCGTGATGAGCGATAACAGCGCGACGAATCTGGTGATCGATCATCTGGGACTTGAGAATATCGATGCGCGGATTGCGAAGCTGGGACTGAAGGACACGTATCTTTACAAGAAGGTTTTTATACCTGCACCTGCAGGGGTGGTGATGCCGGCTGATCAGAAGAAGTTTGGCCTAGGCAAAACTACAGCACGCGAGATGGCAACCGTGATGACGAAGATTGTGCGGTGTGAGCTTGCGGAACCAGGAGGCCAGACGCAAGCTGACGATGCAAAGCTGTGCCAGGTGGCGCTGAAGATGCTGCACGTGCAGTTCTACCGCAGTGCGATACCGCGGTATCTGGAAGGGATGCCGGGCGCGACGAGCGACTCGATTGCGAACAAGACAGGATCGCTCGATGCAGTGCGGAACGATGTTGCGGCGATTTCGACGAAGAACGGGATGGTGGTTATTTCGGTCTTCGCCTTCAACAACAAAGACCACTCCTGGGGAGCGGAGCAGGAGGGCGAGTTGACCATTGCAAAGTTGAGCCGCGCGATTATTCAGAGTTGGTCGCCGGAGGGTTTGGCGGCGTGGCCTGGTCCATCGGGAAAAGATATGCCTGCAGGGAAGTGACGAAGACGGTCTTAGTCTATGCGTTGCAATTTGGATTGGTTCGAGAGCTCCTTCAACGTTTCTTTGCTCAAGGGTTTTTCATGTAAGAGGAGCTCGGCCGCCCGGACGCGAGCAGTACCGTGAAACCAATGTTGAACGATATTGTTCTTTAGCAAGTTGGTCAGTGCCAGAAGGCACATTCCCTGATGATGTGCCATCCAGGAACGTACTAATTCCGGTTGCTTGCTCTGTGTGTAGTCAGCCGCTTCGTAGAAGCCGTAGGGCCCCATCCAATTCATTGCGGCCATGCGTCGAAGGTTCGCAACAGCCTCTTTGCGTCGCACGGATAGGGCAAGGAAGGTCGAGTAAGGCGAGATGACAGGACCATCTTCGGCTCCATACTTCAGGGCCAGCGCTGGAATTCCCCAAGCCTGATAGCCATATCTCCCCTGAGGGTCCATCTTTGCGAAACCTGACTCCGAGATGCCCCAGGGAATGTTCCGTACGTGGTCACGTTGGATGAGAACGGCAGATTCGAGAGAACGCGAGAGGAGCGTGTTGGGAAAGGTGCGCATCCATAGGGCAGGCATCATGTACTCGAACATGGTTCCCGTCCAGGAGAGAAGCACGGGATGGCCGTTGACCATTACATGCGAGCGATCGAGCCGGAACCATGATTGTTGAGGGATGTCTCCCTTGGCGACGGCGATGAAGGATGCGATGCGCGCCTCGGAGGCGAGGAGGTCGTAGCAGGCCGAATGCAATTCGTGTGCGGCTCCGTCGTAGCCGATAGAGAGGAGCTGACGCGATTCGACGAAGAGGAAGTCGTAGTGCATGGCGTCGGCATGACGTTCAGCCTCTGTCGCGATGGTGGCGATGTCCGTCGTCAATTGCTTCAGGCGCTGTGCGGCTTCAAGCAGCAAGGACCGTAAGGAAGCAGCAGAGGCCGCGAGCGGGGAGTCCGATGGCAGTGAAGGCAGCACCTCCGCAATTCTTGAATCCAATTCTGCGGCATAGTGGGCGGCCTCCTGCACGGTAGGGATCCGCTGATCTTCAGCTTCGCTGAGTTGCGGCAGGGCGAAGATAGCCTCAAATTGCGGAAGAAACCAGGGTGCATAGTTCTGAACGAAGATCGACATGGCCGATCGGCGGTTCGAGAGTTCGTAGGCAAACCAAATTTCCCTGCTTGCACTCGACAGATCAGTCTCTACTGGAGTGGAGAGAGCCGGCGCGGCGGTTTGCTGGATAAGGAAACGCACGTGGGCCCGCATTGCTGCTGCGCCAGGGTGTGAGGTGCCGTCTGCATTTACCTCCGCCGCCATCCTCGCTGGGTCGGATAGAGTCTGCTCCAAACCTGTAAATGTATCGATTTCCAGTAGCGGGCGCTTGAGCAGATCGAGCGCTCCGATGTGCAGGGTGTAGAGAGATGCAGTCAGATTGCCGCTGTCTACGGTGGAGATTGTGAAGGGGGCTAACGGTTTCAGGGTTTGGATGTCGTACCAGTTGTAGATATGACCGCGCTGCTTCTCGAGACGATCGTATGTGTTCAGGGTGCCTAGCGTTGCGGTGGCGAACTCTGAAAGTGTGAGGAAGCCGAACTCATACGCCGCCTGGCGAGCGTTGAAGAGCATGCCGAGATTTGTAGGGGACAACTTACGTACTTGAAGCATGTTCTTCTCTTCAACATTGTCGGGAATAAGCCAATGATTTTCTTCGTTGCCAAACTCGTGGAAATATCGCCATACATGGAGCGCCTGCTGCAGGAGGAAGAGTCTGTCTGCTGCTGTGAGTGGCCCCTCTTCCTGTCGTGGAGGCGAATTGAGCCAGATCGCGACGAGAGGTGCGAATGCCCAAAGCAACAGGATTGGAGCAGCCGCGAATAAGGAGTGGATGTTAGTCAGGGCAAGTACAAGCGCAATGACAACAGCGGTGACGGGCGAGAGCTGCAGATAGACATCCAATGAGTTTTTTGATCGGCCGAATTCAACCTGCGCCGCTGTCTCCCATTCGAGCAGGTGTTTTCCCGATACCAATCTGCGGCTTAACGACCGGGTGATCGCATCGAGTGAGAGGAACATGTGGTGGGGTAGAAAGGTGAGATTCAGCAGCGTAAATCCGAACGAAGCGGCGAACGCAGTGAAACCTTCGCGCGCCCCGACAAGGCTGAGCTTCAATAAGGCACGACCGAGGTTGAAGGCCAGCTGGACAAAGACGGGGAGAAGGAGAAGAACGAGGCTGGCAACAGTCCAATACAGCGCTGTGCCTGGAAGAATGAGCCATCCGAGCAGGAACAGGAGAAAGGTGACAGGCTCAACCAGACTGCGTCGCAGATTGTCGAGGATCTTCCATCGCGAGATGGTGTTGATCGGGTTCGGGACATGTCTGCCGGACTCGTCGGGCACACGGCTGAATAGCCACTGCGAAATCTGCCAGTCGCCACGGACCCAGCGGTGTTTCCGGCGAGTGTGGGCGGAATAGTGCGACGGGTAGTCGTCGATGATCTCTATATCGGTTACGAGGCCGGCGCGAGCGTACGAACCCTCGATCAAATCGTGAGACAGGAGAGCGTTTCGAGGAAAGCGGGCATCCAACACCTCATGCAGGATGCTGACTTCATAGATACCTTTGCCGGCGAAGATTCCTTCCCCAAAGAGATCCTGATAGACGTCGGAGACGGCACGCGTGTAGATATCAAATCCGGTTTCGCCGGAATAGAGGGAGGCGAGACGCGAGCGTGACGCGGAGGAGACGCTGACTCCTACGCGGGGCTGCAGGATGCCGTACCCCTCAGTGACGATTCGCAGTTTCGGATTCACGATTGCTTGATTCAGGGGGTGGGCCATTGTGCCGATCATGCGTGCGGCGGTGCCACGCGGAAGCTGCGTGTCGGAGTCCAGCGTGATGACGTAACGGACACGCTCCAGAGCCTCCAATGGGCCTGCCTTTATCGGAAAGGCATCGTGCCGATGGAGCAAGAAATTGTTGAGATCGAGCAGCTTGCCGCGCTTTCGCTCCCATCCCATCCAGACTCCCTGGCGAGCGTTAAAGATGCGATGACGATGCAGGAGAAAGAAAGAGCCACCCTTCTCGTTGGAATATTTAGCATTCAAATCATTGACACACTGGACTGCGAAGGCTGCCAAGGGATTTGAATCCTCGTCGAGCGGCCGTGTCTTCTTGTCGGGAAGGTCGGTCAAGAGTCCAAAGTGGATGTTCGGGTCCTGGTTCGAGAGATAGCGGGCTTCCAATTGGTCGAATAGCTCACGGACCTGCTCTTTGTTGAACAACAAAGTAGGCACGACAACAAAGCTGGTCGCCTCTGCAGGAACACCCTTCGAGAAATCGATCTTTGGAAGCGAGTGTGCCTTCATCAGAGCGGTGACTGTGTTGTTCACCAAATCGACTCCGCCCTGGCTTGCCGGCAATAACGCAAGCAGCAGTGCGCCAATGATCGGCCAAAAGGCGTGATGGGGAACCAGTGGCGCAATGATTGCGACGATCAGAAAACAGGAGAGCGTGAAGATGCCGAGGATGTAGAAATCTTCTTTCCATCGGCGAAGGAAGCTGCGCAGCCGTTCGATGGGCGGGGGGTTATAGTCGATGCGCTGGCTCAGCAGCGGCAGGCCCTCGGCAAACAGATAGTAGCCGATGTGCATGGTGCGGCGTGCGTGACGGGGATCTCTGTCGGGAATGCGGCTGGATTCACGCGCAAGGTCGAGCGCGAACTGAGCGGTTTCGACTTCGCTTGCGTCTGCGTGTTTCGCCAGTTCAGCGACACGCATGTGGTAGTGATGCCGGGTCTCATCCTCCATCTCGGCGAAGACACCACAGGGGTCCTGGCGAAGAATTGAATCAAATGCGATCAATGGCTCGAGAACGGTGCGCCATTCGAACTGGTTCAGCCGCCGCATACTGTGGAGGATCGCAGAGAATGGCGACTGCTCGATTGGAGGGAGATTGCCAGCCTTAAATGCCTCTTCAGCTCGATCCAGTATGTACTCGAGTTGCGCTAATTTGAGAGCCTGGGGCAGGACTGTGATCTCTTCGAGCAGGAGTGCGTCGCGGTTCTGCGCCTGTTGAACATATGTGGTGAGAGATTCGGGTGACCAGATACCCTGAGCTGCAGAGAGATACCCTTCGGCCAGGTTGACTACCCGCGGCAACTCCTTATTGCCATCCACCCGGACGTGGGGAAGCGAGGCGAAGGTGGCGTTGGTCTCGTCTCCGGCGATCAGGGCCGACTCCAGCATTCGGGTGCTTTCGAGTAGCTCGAGCTGTGGCGTGAGTTCCTGAAGGGAGGCTGTCTTACGACAGGCGCGCAGAGTTTCCGTGAGTCTTTCTTTTAGCCGGATGAGTCGCGCAGGCAATCCGCTCGCTTTTGTATCGGCCGGCACCATCTCCCATTGCCTGCTTAGCGCCTCGGCACGCTCCTGCAACTCCGCATTCGACACCGGGGGCTTCTCGGGCAAGCCGGCTGTTGGCAGCTCCAACGCGGGTGCAGCAGTTGCTGGTAGAGCCTGTTCTGAAGCGATTGGATCCTCTGAAAGCGGTGCCATGATGCCTTTCTCGATATCGTTCTCCCGCTGGAGCAGGAGTGCATTCCAACTGGGGTATTTTTTGGTGCCCTTGGGTAAGATGCGGGGCCGGTGTTACCTGTAGCTTGCGGCCTGCATCTCAAACATGCCGGCGTAAAGTCCGCCTCTGGCCATCAATTCCTGATGACTGCCTTCCTCAATCAGGTGGCCGCCGGAGAGGACTACGATGCGATCTGCCATACGCACCGTAGAGAAGCGGTGGGAGATCAACAGAGCCATCTTTCCCTCGGTCAACTCGGCAAAGCGCTCAAACACTTCTAGCTCACTGCGCGCGTCGAGAGCCGCCGTTGGTTCGTCCAGAATAAGCAATTGAGCCTCGCGAAGATAGGCGCGGGCGAGGGCCATCTTCTGCCACTCGCCACCGGAGAGCTCGACTCCTCCCTCAAAGCGGCGGCCGAGCATTTGATCGTAGCCGCTGGGCAACTTGCTTACGACGGTGTCGGCGAGGCTTTTGTGAGCGGCGAGTTCGATGTCGTCCTGCTGTTGCAGCCGGTCGACGCTGCCTACCGCAATGTTCTCTCGAGCTGTCATCTCGTAGCGCATGAAGTCCTGAAAGATGACACCGATATTCCGATGGAGATCTTCGAGGGAATACTCTCGAAGATCGATGCCATCCAACAGAATCTGCCCCTCTGTGGGATCGTAGAGTCGTGTTATGAGTTTGACGACGGTTGTCTTGCCCTGGCCGTTCTCTCCTATCAGCGCGATTCTTTCTCCTGGAGAGAGGGTGAGGTTGAAGTTCTTCAACACCGTGCGTTCGGTTCCCGGATAGGCGAAAGAGACATTGCGAAACTCGAAGCCGCACATGATCGGCTTTGGTGCGGGCAGCCCATTGGGGTTGGATTGCACGGTTGGTTGCATGTCGAAGAATGCGATGAGATCGGTGAGAAACAGTGCCTGATCGGCGATGCCGGATGCGGTTGAAAAGACCTGCTGGAGATTGGAGCTTGCCTGCTGGATGGCTGTAGTCAAAAAAGTGAATTGCCCGATGTCGTAGGCGCCTCGAAGCGTACGCCAGATGACGTACACATAAGCGCCGTAATAGCCTAACGTGCCGATGACGCCCAGTAATCCGCCGATGATGAGTTTCGATCGTGAGAGAGCAACGTCTTCGACATAGATCTGGTGGGCAAGAGACTGGAATCTACCGGTGAAGAATTTGTTGAGGCCAAAGAGTTTTACTTCCTTTGCGCCTTCACGGCCCCCGGCTACCTGTCGCAGGTAATCCATCTGCCTCTTGGCCGGCGTTTGGCGGAAGTTCTTCGCGTAGCCCAGAAAGGCGTAGTGGGTTTCTCCAAGGAACGACGGAAGTATGCCAAATACAAGCAGGAGCACCAACCATGGGGAGGCCCATGCCAGGGCAGCCGAAAATACCAGAGTGGTAATGACCTGCTGGATCAAACGACCCATCTGCTGGATCATGGCCAGGCGGTCGGTTGCCTGCACGCGGGCGCGCTCGAGGCGGTCATAGAATACGGGGTCCTCATACGTTGTCAGGTCGAGGCGGGAGGCCTGCTCCATGACGCGGACACTGACGTACTGGGTATAACGGTTGGCGAGGAGCGAGTCCGAATAGTCGATTCCCCGAGTGATTAGTCCGAGAAAGACGTTTAGGGCGACTTCAGTTGCGACCAGCTCCCAAAAGTTCGAAGGCAGAGCTGCTCCGCGCAGGACACCCGCGATGCCGTTGATGATGTATTGAGCTACTTTGGCTATGGCAAAGGGAAGAACGGCTACGATGACTCGCAGCCCGACCCCCCAGGACACAACTGTCCGTCCCGACTCCCACAGGATTCGGAGGACGGGAGGCATATTCCGAAGCGCTCGGAGCCGGTCGCGCCATGGGCTCTCAGCATTCACAAGGTCTTTCAAATCGCTCCTAAAGTGAGACTGCAAAGAGAAAGGAAGGTCACATAGAATGCGCTCTTTATGTGCTCTCGTGTAATTGATGCATGAATACGATCAGGTGTTGGATTGGCCGTTCAGAGTGGTCGCCGATATTGCCTACTCTGGCCTTCAAGCTGAAACGTTCTACGACGAATTGCCCGGCAGGCGCCTGCTATCCTCTAAAGTGATTCAACTGAAAGGTTACGCGCTGGGGAAATTTTACGGCAAGCCCAACTACTGGAAGTGGTCATGTAATGGTAGAGCCAGCCGTGCGGACGAGTTTGTCTGTCTTTACGAGTTTGGTTCTCTGGTCGCCGCACGGCAGCTTTACATACCTCAATTAGGCCTACGATGATGCGCGTTGCAATTGATACTGGTGGCACTTTTACGGACTGTGTGTATCTGCAGGATGGGAAGTTTGTGGTGTTGAAAGTGTTCTCTACGCCACAAGACCCTAGCATGGCGGTTCTGAATGGATTGCGGCAGATCGCCGCAGGACCGGAGGTTGTGGTTCGCCACGGAACCACGGTTGGAACCAACACGATGCTGGAACGCAAAGGTGCGCGCGTCGCCTTCGTAACGACCAAGGGTTTCGAGGACACGATTGCAATTGGCCGACAGGCACGGCCGAAACTCTATGACTGGTTTCAGCCCGCTCCGGAGTGCCTGGTGCAGGAAGGGTTTCGCTTCGGAATAACGGAGCGGACGAGCGCGGAGTGCGAAGTGATTCGCAGGGTCGATGCGGCCGAGCTTGATGATCTCGTATCCGTGATTCAGAAAGCTGACGTCGATGCGGTGGCGCTCTCGCTTTTATTCTCATTTGCGAACTCGAAAAATGAGAGCGAAGTGGCAGCAGCGCTGGAACGGCTCGGGCTGCCGTTGTCGATCTCTCACCATATTCTGCCTGAGTTCCGCGAGTATGAACGCGCATCGACCGTGGTGGCCAATGCGTATCTTGCTCCGAAGATGGGAGCGTATTTGACTCGCCTGGCGCAAGGTGTGGAGAGCGGATACGAGAAGGCGCGGCTGGAGGTGATGCAGTCATCGGGAGGCATCGTCTCGGCGAAGTTGGCAGCGGCCGAGCCGGTGAGGACCGTTCTCTCGGGACCTGCAGGCGGCGTGATCGGGGCTTACAAACTTGCGACGCTCGCGGGTTTTGATCGCATCATCGGCTTCGACATGGGGGGCACCTCGACGGATGTGTGTCTTGTGGACGTGAGCGCAGGAGGGTTGCACATCAGCAACGAGTCGGTGGTGTCGGGAATTCCGATTGGCGTTCCGATGTTGGATATTCACACCGCTGGTGCGGGGGGCGGATCGATTGCACGCTTTGATGCGGGCGGCATGCTGCGCGTGGGGCCGGAGTCTGCGGGGGCGATGCCGGGGCCGATCTGCTTCGGTCGAGGAGAGCAGCCGACCGTAACCGACGCGAACCTCGCGCTGGGGCGACTGGATACAGAACGCTTCCTCGGTGGCTCGGTGAGGTTGGATCGCGAGCGCATGATGCTCTGGATGGAGAAGGCCAAAGGCTCGATCGCGACGGTGGAAGATTTTGCCGCGGGCATTCTGCAGGTGATTGAGACATCCATGGCCAAGGCGATACGCGTCATTTCGGTGGAACGCGGGTACGATCCGCGCGACTTTACGCTAGTGGCCTTCGGTGGCGGTGGCCCCGTGCATGCCTGCTCACTGGCGCACGTCTTGCGGGTGCCGCGGGTTCTGGTACCCGCCCTGCCTGGAGCATTGTCGGCGGTCGGCATCTTATTAGCCGATACGATGCGGGAATATTCGCGCACGGTGATGCTCCCGATCGATGCTTCGTTTGAGACAGTCTTCGCCGAATTGGAAGAGTTGGGAACGGAAGAGTTTCGAGCGGAGAACCTGACCGGACAATCATTTCGCTCAGTGGATGTGCGCTACAAGGGACAGGGGTATGAGTTGAATGTGCCATATGGCCCCGAGATGGTGGCCCAATTTCACGACCTGCATCAGCGCCGCTATGGATTTGCTAATGGGATGCGAACTCTGGAAGTCGTCAATGTACGCGTGCGGATGGTGAACGCTGCAGAGGCCTTCGAGCCTCTGGTGCGGCCTCTGCAGGAGGGCGATGGATCGCACGCGCTGATTGGAGCGCGGCCGGTTTACTTCGACGGCAGTTTTCAGGAGACACGCGTCTACAACCGCGAGTTGCTGCGTCCGGGAGATACCTTTGCTGGTCCGGCCATCGTCTCCGAGTACAGCTCCGCCACTGTTCTTCCTTTGGGCGACGTTCTGCGCGTGGACGGCCTGGGCAATCTAGTCATCGAGGTGCATTGATGGAGCGGATCAAAGATGCTCAGGGCGATATTCAAGACCCCGTCGAGCTTGCGATCTTTCAAAGCAGCATTCATTCGATTGCCGAAGAGATGGGAGCAGCGCTGCGGCGCACTTCTATCTCGCCGAACATAAAGGAGAGGCGCGACTATTCCTGCGCGCTCTTTGATGGCCAAGAAAGGGTCATCGCCATGGGGGACCACATGCCGGTTCACCTGGGTGCGATGCCGATGTCGGTAAAGGCGGTCGTGGATTCCATGGCGCTGGAAGAAGGCGATGTTGCGATTCTGAATGATCCGTATGCGGGGGGAACGCATCTGCCGGACATCACTCTGGTTCTCCCTATCTTCATCGGAGGCGGCAGCAAACCAGCGTTCTATGCAGCGTCGCGGGCCCATCATGCCGATGTTGGTGGAATGTATGCAGGGTCCATGGGTCCGGCACAGGAGATATACCAGGAAGGCATCCGTATTCCGCCGATTCACCTGATTCGCAAGGGCGCAATGTGCGGAGACATTCTTGCGATGTTTTTGGCCAATGTGAGAACCCCGGTAGAGCGCGAGGGGGACCTGGCAGCGCAGATCGGTGCATGCCGCGTTGGCGAACGCAGAATCAAGGAGGTTGTCGCGAAGTATAGTCTGACGAAAGTGAATGGCCTGGTTGAGGAGCTGCTTGCTTACTCGGAACGGCTTATGCGCGCGGAGTTGCGCAAGATGCCCGCGGGAGTGTTCGAGGCGGAAGACTATCTCGATGGCGATGGAGTTACAGATGATCCGATTCGCATTGCGGTTGCGATCAGGTTTAATCCGTCGGAGGGTTCGGCAGAGATTGACTTCGCTGGATCGTCGCCACAGGTCAGGGGAAGCGTCAATGCTGTTTACCCCATCACGTACTCCGCTTGCTTCTATATGCTGCGTTGCTTGCTGGGCGAAGATGCGCCAGCCACGGCAGGGTTGATGAACTCGGTGACGGTATCCGCACCCAGGGGAACAATCGTGAATGCGCAACTGCCCGCGCCCGTAGCAGGTGGCAATGTGGAGACAAGCCAGCGCATCGTGGATACCTTGCTGCGCGCGTTAGCACTGGCCGCGCCGGATCGGGTGCCCGCGGCAAGCTATGGGACGATGAGCAATCTGACGGTAGGCGGCGTAGACCATCGCACGAGCGCTCCCTTTACATATTATGAAACGACGGCCGGGGGAATGGGCGCTCGCCCCAACATGAATGGGATTGATGGCATTCATTGCCACATGACCAACTCGCTGAACACTCCAATCGAGGCGCTGGAGTATGCCTATCCGTTCCGTGTGCGGTCGTATGGGTATCGCCGAGGATCGGGTGGAAGAGGAGAGTTTCGCGGCGGAGACGGACTGGTGCGCGAGATCGAACTCCTGGTGCCCGCGCAGGTGACTTTTCTTTGTGATCGCAGGAAATTTTCTCCTTACGGGCTGGCGGGTGGGGAGAATGGAGCGGCGGGAAAAACGTTACTGATCAATCCGGATGGAGACGCAAAGGAACTACCGGCTAAAGGCACTCTGCATGTCGGCAAGAATGACTTGATCCGCATGGAAACGCCGGGCGGCGGTGGATGGGGAGTGCCAGGAACAAAGAAGTAAAAGAGAGAAGGTTGCGGGACGAATGAGTGGATCACAACTTCGAGACGAATGAGTGGATCACAACTTCGACACAGGGTAGAAGCCGGCGACAAGGCCTGGATCACTCAGCTCAATGTCAATGAGCGATCGACCCTGGTGGCAACTTTCGCAGGGTGGATGCTGGACGGGATGGACGTTATGGTCTACAGCCTGGTGCTGCCCACCCTGATCTCTCTGTGGCACATCAGCAAAGGCGAGGCGGGATTGCTGGGGACTTCCGCGCTTCTATTGTCGTCGTTGGGAGGATGGCTCGCGGGACTTGCTGCGGATCGATATGGGCGAGTGAAGGTTCTGCAACTCACGATTCTCTGGTTTGCGTTCTTTACGTTTCTTAGCGGATTCGCACACGGCTTTACGCAGCTCCTGATCTTCCGTGGCTTGCAGGGCCTGGGATTTGGTGGGGAGTGGGCGGTGGGTTCGGTGCTGATCGGCGAAACGATTCGAAGCGAATACCGCGGCCGGGCTGTCGGAACAGTGCAGGGCGGCTGGGCGATTGGCTGGGGGATCTCTGCATTGTTCTATACAGTGTTTTTCGCCCTGCTGCCGTCCTGGCTGGCGTGGCGCGCGATGTTCTGGGTTGGCCTTCTGCCGGCGTTGCTGGCGGTGTGGATTCGCAGCCATGTCTCCGAATCCGAAGTTTTTGAACATAGCCTTGCGGTGAAGAAAACAAAATCCACGACTCATTTCCTTCAGATATTTTCGCCTGCCCTGTTCAGGACGACGTTGCTTGCATCGCTTGTGGCCTTGGGTGGACAAGGTGGCTATCACGCGATCACCACATGGCTGCCCCTCTATCTGAACGCGCGAGGGCTCTCCGTGACTCACACAGGTGGATACCTATTGGTGGTGATTGCAGGGTCATTCGCAGGATATCTGACTGCGGCACACCTGGCCGACAGGATAGGCCGCAAGGGGACGCTAATCCTCTTCGCGGTTCTATCGTTTACGACGGTACTGCTCTACACCGTGCTGCCTATCAGCGACCACGTGATGTTGCTGCTCGGCTTCCTTCTCGGATTCTTTCCTTCTGGCGCGTTCAGCCCGATGGGAGCTTTTTTTACTGAGCTTTTTCCGACTTCGCTGCGTGGATCGGTACCTGCTGATGGGCCTCAGTGTTTTGCTGTTACCCGAGACGCGTGGAATGGACTTGTCCGAGTGAGGGATGGTCGACTGGAGCAAAACGGATTTTGCCTGGTTCGCTCCTTCTCCGGGTGGCGCAATGCGTGCCGCTGGATGTAAAGTGTGAATATTGCGTACGGCTGCGATTCGCAGCCTTTTGATTAACC
>WNFC01001749.1_pt1 | contig 36597 bp, 32 predicted proteins | sample 5400541 | NCBI WGS metagenome assembly WNFC01 (sample SAMN13153342, study PRJNA577476) | soil metagenome | isolation source: 120 cm saprolite under Douglas fir tree site 2 hole 2 replicate 1 | place: USA:California | collected 2015-04-18
GCGAGGGCGGCCGCAAACCCACGCGCCGCTGGGGACCGCGTGTCATCGATGTTGACATCTTGCTGTTTGGCCACGAACGCATTTCAGAGCCCGACCTGCAGATCCCCCACCCGCGCATCGCAGAGCGACCTTTCGTCATAGACGGCCTCAAAGAGCTTGGAGTCCGCTGATCAGGTCGGGCGGGCGTTCGTGAACCGATAACCGATGCCCGGCACCGCGAGGATGTAATAGGGCCGCGAAGGCTGGCCTTCGATCTTGCGGCGCAGGTTGCGGATGTGGACGTCGATGACCCGCGTCTCGATCGGATACTCGTATCCCCAGATGGAGTTGAGGATTTTCTCGCGACTGAGCACCTTGCCGGCGTTGCTGGCCAAGAAGGTCAGCAGGTCGAACTCGGTGTGGGTCAGCTCGACCTCCTGCCCCGCCTTGTAGATGCGGCGCTCGTTGACGTCGATGAGGAGGTCGCGGAACTCCAGGCGGTTGCGCGTGGCCTCCGCCGACTCCATCCGCATCCGGCGCAGATGGGCTGCGATCCGCGCCGCGAGCTCGCGCAGACGAAGCGGTTTGACCACGTAATCGTCCGCGCCGATCTCGAGCGCGACCACGGCGTCGATCTCATCGGAACGCGAGCTCATCATGATCACCGGCACCGCGGCATCCTTCCTGCGCAGCTCGCGACAGACGTCAAAACCCGATGCGTCGGGCAGAGTCACCTCGAGAAGGACCAGGCTCGGGTGCAGCGCGTCGACCTGGCGCAGGCCTTCGGCGCCGGTGTCCGCCTCCACAACCTGGTACCCGTCCTGGGCGACCGCCGTCCGCACATCGTTCCGCGTCACCGAGTCGCCATCGACGACCAGAACCTTGCGGGCACCGTTTGGCTGTGCCATCCCTCAAATCCTAACCGATCTGAAGGATTGTTAGGAGATGTTTCGTTTCAGGCCCCGAATGCGGCCACGAGCCTTCTTCTCGAGGCCGATCAGGCGCGACCCCGCTTCCGAGAGGATCAGCTCCCAGGCCCCGGCGTAGGCCACCTCCTGGCCGCCGAACTCGGCTTTGAAGAAGCCGAGGCCGTGCCAGGGGTGTTCGGGGCGGGCGTCCGGCGGCGGCACACCCCACAGGTCGTAGTCGCGGCAGCCATCGTTCCCCGCCGCCTTGATCGCCGCCCACCAAGCCAGGTCGTTGGCCATCAGCTCGGGGTTGGCCCCGCTCCGCCCGGCGAAAAGGTGGTAGCCGCGTCCGGCGTGGCGCGCGACCAGCACCGCCGCGAGCGCCTCGTGAGTGCTCGGGTGGCGGGCGACGTATGTCCTGCACCAAGGGAGCTGGTCCAGCAGCAGCTGGTAGTAGCTCCGCGCCGGTAGGTGGATGGACTCGCGCCGCTCGACCGCGGCGGACTGCCGTTCCAGCTCGGCGGCGTCCTTGCCCTCCTCGACCACGACCCCGCGCCGCTCGCCGGCCCGGATGTTGTACCGGCGGCCGTGCTTGAAGGTTGCCAGCATCTGGTCTGGCGTCGCCAGTTTGACGATGCGTGTGTGCTGGGGCTGAACGGCTGCCGCGGGACTGAAGCCCTTAGCGCGCATGACCTCGCCGAACTCGAGCGGCGCTTCAGGCTCGACCATGATGCGCGCCACCTTTGCGGACCTCGCCCAGTCGACGAGAGCGCCGACGCCTTCAGGCGAGGCGGGCACGGGCCCACGCGGCACGTATGCCTCGCGAACGGGCCCGAGCCCGCGCATCTGCACGCTGGCCATGGCCCCGCCTGCCAGCCGCACCCGTTCGACCGTCCAGCCGGCGCGGGACTGTACCTCTCCCCAGCCCCACGTCTGCAAGAGTGGGGAGGGCAGGCCGCGCTCGTCCAGCTCGGCATCCCAGGTCGCCTGTTTGTCGCTCATTCGTAGCCCTCGAGGTGGCCCGTGTCGTTGACACCGGAGACTACATACCGCCCGTTGCGCTTTTCGATCACCGAGATCGAGGCGTTCTCGATCCGGAACGGGAACAGGCCATGGTTGGGCCGCCCGACGACCCGGTGCAGGGCGACCTGGATGACACCGCCATGGGTCACCACCAAGATGTCTCCTTGCTCATGGCGAGCCAGGATCGAGTCGATCTCGGCCACCACCCTACGTTCGAATGCCGCGGCGCCTTCCCCGCCCGGGACGACGTCCCAGCTCGGTTCCTCGGTCCACCGCGCCCAGGCCTCGGGGAATCTCATCGCGAGCTCCTGCGTGTTTAGCCCCTCCCACTCACCGAGGTGGATCTCCCTCAGGCCGGTCGTCGGGCTGGGCGCGCCACCAGTTGCGGCGCCGATCGCCTGAGCGGTCTCCAGCGCACGCTTGAGGTCGCTCGAGTAGAAGCCTACAAAGCGAAGACGAGCCAGCCGTCGCCCCACCCGCATCGCCTGGCGGCGACCTTCCTCCGAGAGCGGGGGGTCGAGCTGGCCCTGGATGCGGTGCTCGCGATTCCAGGTCGATTGGCCGTGACGAACCAGCAACAATCGCGCGGGCGAAGGTTTCGAGGGGACAGGGAGGTCTGGCGGCTCCGGGCGCGCGAATCCGATCTTGATATCTATACTAACTTCTCTTAGTCCATCGATCGGTGTTGGGCCGATCTCGGGAGACGACTTTGCAGTCACACGGCACGCTCGCCGAAATCACCCTTCGCTCGCTTCTGGAATCTGCCCAGGGCGAGAGGTCGACAGGTACGCTTACCCTCCGAAATGGCAATGGTGAGTCGACCGCGCTTTACTTTTTGTTCGGCCATCTCTTCCACGCCGAGGGCAACGGCAAAGCAGGCGACGATGCCGTCGTCAGCGCGCTCGGCTGGACGAAGGGCGAGTTCGAGTTCGACGCCAAGGCCAAGCTGCCGGCTGACGAGACAGTCAAGGCCGGCATCCCGGAGCTGGTCCATGCGGCCGAAGCCACACCGCGGGACGCGGCGCCCCAAGCGCCCCCTCAACCCTCGCCGCAGAGCACCAACGCCGAGGCGCCCCCTGAGCGCGCAGAGCATGTTGAACCGGAGAGAAAGTTGGACGCACCTCAGCCGAGACGAGGCGTGAAGCACAGACCCCAGCCCAAGCATGGGCGCGAGCCGATCCCGGTGCCCGCCGGGCAGGTCATCTACGACTCGTTGAAGACATCGTTCGTCGATTTCCCGCGCCTGATCACGACGCTCGAGAAGGAGGGCTACACGGGCTACGTCCGCCTCCTCACCGATGATGCCGCAGGGCTCATCCTCTTCAAAGACGGCTCCGCGCTCGAGTGTATGTACGACGGGGCGAGTGATGCCGCGGGTCTTGTGCTCGGCAAGCAGGCCCTGCACCAGTTCAACCAAGACGTCACGGCCGGCCACGGCGTACTCGACGTCGTCGGCCTCTCGCCTGAGCTGATCGACGGTCTCTACGAGCTCACCGTCTCGAAGCCCATGTACACGGAGCTGTATGCCGCCTGGGTCGATATGAGGGCCCTGCTCAAGTTCTTGAGCGATCGGAAGTTGAGCGGGAGCGTGATGATCCGCTCCAGCGCCGGAACCGGTGTGATCATCATGTCCGAGGGTGAGCTCGCTGGTGCGTATACGAGCGAGTCGCGCGACATCTCTGACAAGCCTGACCGCGCGCTGGCCCTCTGCGACGACCCGTCCGCGATGATCGAAGTCAAGTCGGCGGACACGGTCAAGCACCCGCCCCTCGACGTCGACGAGGTTGTCTCCTCCGGCCAGCGGTCGGCGCCGCGCAACCCGTCGCCCCCGCCGCCCCCGCCGCCACCGGCGGCGCCGGCGCAGCAGCCGCCGACACAGCAATTCCCCGCCATCCCGACCCCGGCGGCGATGCCGAGCGCTCCCCCGCCCACGGTGCAGGCGCCCACCGCCACGTACCCGACCTTTCCCACGCCACAGGCGGCGCCGGCGCAGGTTGCACCGACGACGCCGCCGCCTGGCGCCGGCGGCCCTCAGCTGGACTGGGGCTCGATCGTCGCCGAGCTGCAGGCAATGGCCGAGGACTCGCTGGGCAACCGCGCGCGCAAAGTCAAGGACATCCTCGGCGCGGCTGATCCGTCGCTGCCCGGGATCGAGGGTGCCATCGACCAGGTGCCGAGTATCTCGCTGCTCTTCGTCGATTCTTCAAGGCTGGAACAGCTCGCGCAGGAGATGAGGGCCAGGCTCAAGTCGCACCTGTAGTCGGCGACAGCCTGACGTTTGTGAAGACGGCGGCGATCGCGGCGATGGTGCTCGTGCTGGGCGCGCTCCCGGCGTGCGGGGGCAGCCCACCGCAGATCATCGACTACTCGCCCGAGCGGGGCGCGATAGATGTCTCGACCGCGGCGCCGGTCCGGATCACTTTCGACCACGACGTGGACAAGGACTCGGTGGCGAGCAGGCTGTCCATGGTGCCCGCCACAGACGGCACCGTGGTCTGGCTCGGGCCACATCAGCTCGAGTACCAGCACGCGACCCTGCGGCCGAGCACGGCGTATGAGGTCGTTCTGCGTGAGGGCTATACAGACCTCAACGGCAATGCATACACGCTCCGCCACCATTGGTCCTTCAACACGGAGGGTCCGCCGACTGTGACCGGATCCAGCCCCGCCAACAACCAGAGCAATGTGGATCCTGCGTCGTACCTGTCCATCGATTTCACCCGCGAGATGGATGCCTCGACTTTGAATGGCGCGATCAACATCGAGCCGTTTGTGTCCTTCGCAGTTCGGCTCGATCCGACCGATGGGAACCGCGCGGTGCTTGCGCCTGACTCGCTCCTTGATCCGGCGACCACCTACACCGTCGACGTCACTACAGCCGCTCTCGATGCACACGGCAACCGGCTGGATCGCAACCAGAGCTTCAACTTCCAAACAGGCCCGTCTGTGCCGCTGCGGCACTTCGTTGCATTTGCCACCGCCATCGCCAGCGGTTCCTCGGGAGGCGTCTGGATCGTCAATGAATCAGGCTTTCCGCGGCGGTTGGTCGAAGCGCCGTCGGTGCAGTCGTTCAGCTGGTCTCCAGATGGATCGAGTCTTTTGATCCAGACCGATATTGCGAGTTGGACGGCCTTTAGTCCGGCCGGTGGCTCGAACCCGTTGCCCTTCACCGCCAGCTGGGCCTCAGCACTGGCCGCGGGACTCGGGTACGTCTATATCGACATGGACGGCACTCTCCACCGCTGGTCGGCAGATGGCACGGACGAGACCATTGCCACCAATGTGTCTGCGGCGGCCAGCGCGCCCAGCGGCCAGAGGGTCGCGTTCGTTCGAGCCGATGGGACGGCATCGACCCTGTGGGGCTACGACGTGGGGCTGAGGGCACAGTACGAGCTGTCTACTGAGGCGGGGCCGGTGAGCGACCTCAGCTGGTCACCCGCCGGCAACCGGATCGCATACCTGCGTCAGGACGGGGGCTCTATTACCCTTCGCGTTCGGAGCCTCACCGGTCAAGCCTTGACGACTACCATCGCCAGCGGCGACATCGGCCATCCGACTTGGTTGACGGATTCGACGCACATCGTGTTCGCGGCCGGCATCGCGACCGCTGATGGATTTGGACGCAAGGCATTCCTGCTCAGCGTGATCGCCCCGCCGGCGGCCCTGACCGCGGCGCTGGCGATCCCTGCCGGCCTCGCCCTCGACGTGGCTGACCCTGTCCCCTCACCTGACGGTCACCAGATCGCATTCGTGAGCCAGGATCAGGTGTGGTTGATGAACGCCGACGGCACGCGGCCGACGGCGCTCACGCGCTTCGACAGCTCGTCGTTCCCGTTTTCGTGCCGGACGCCGGAATGGACGCGACTCTGAATCTAGTCGCGGCCCACGTTCGTCTGGAGATGCTGCGACTCATCCCGATCGAGAGCGCGATCGAAAAGCTCCTCGAGCCGATCAGCGGTGCGCGTCCACGAGAACCGCTGCGCGAGCAGACTGCCGCGCCGCCCCATCTGCTGGGCGAGCTCGCGATCCGCTAGCAACCGCCCGATGCGATCGGCGTACGAAGCGGGATCGTCGCCGTCGATGAGGTAGCCGCTGACCCCGTCGCGCACGACTGAGCGCAGGCCCGGAACGCCCGACGCCACCACCGGACTGCCACATGCCTGCGCTTCCAGGGCGACGAGTCCAAAGGATTCGCTGTAAGACGGCATTACGCAAGCGTCCGCCGCTGAGTAGAAGTACGGCAGCTCGTGGTGGGCCACCGACCCCAGGAAGTCGACGTGGTCACGCACGGCCAGCGTGGAGGCGACCGACATGAGGCGATCCTTCTCGCTCTCGTCCCCATCGCGGCTGTCCTCGCCCACGACGAGCAAGCGCAGGTCTGGATACGCGCGGCCCTTGAGCAGGGCCAGCGCTCGAATCGCGATCTCGACGCCCTTCAGCCGCTCGAGCCGGCCGACGAAGAGCAGCAGCGGCCCAGCACCCGAATAGCCGATCTTGCGCCGCGCCTCGGCTCGATCGAGCGGTCTGAACGTAGCGAGGTCGACCCCTGGCGGGACGATGAACACGCGATCGGGGCTGGCGCCGTAGGCGTTGACGAGCTCCTCGCCTTCATCGGATGTGGAGGCGATGAGCAGGTCGGCCTGCTGGGCGATCTCACCTTCGACGCGGATCCGATTGGCAGGCTCTGGGCGGGCGCCGCTGGCGAGCCGCTTGTTCTTGACGAGCCCCAGGGTGTGTGCGACGTGCGCCCAGCGCACCGCGAGCTCCGGCCGCAGCAGGCAGGCGACCTCACCGGAAAGCCAGTAATGCGAGAAGAGGAGGTCGTACCGGAGGCCCTGGATCTCCGCGAAGGCCCCGACCTGCGAGGCGAACGCCGGAGCTTCGTTGATGAGCGAGTACTTGTCGAGCCCATTGCCGGCGGCCAGGTAGATGACGCGTGACAGCGGGGCCAGGCTTTCGATCGCGGGGTCGTCGCGCGACTGCAGACGCGTGAACACGTCGGTGGCGATGCCCCGGTCGCTGAAGGCGCTGCAGACCTCGCGGACGTAAACGTTGAGGCCGCCGTTGGCGTTTTGCCCCAGCGAGGCGGTGGGCGAGGTGTGCATCGATACGACCGCGATCCGCCTTGGAGCGCGGTCGGAGAGCAATCTGGTCGGCTCAGCCACGGTATGCCGATCTCGCGTCGAGCCAGCGCCTCGAGACGCAGCAAAACCCGGAACGAGAGACCGGCGAACAGGAGCCCATATCACTTCAAAACGTACGCGCTTCCTTGCTATTCCCGCTGATGCCGGCGGGAGATCGAGTTTTTGAGCCGTTATGATCTTGGCGGCATGGGGCTGGTCAAGGGCTTCAAAGTCTCCGCCCTGGTCGCAGTGGCGATTCCCGCAATGCTTGCGCTCACCGCGATCACCACTCTGGCCGACGCCTCGCCCTCCCCCACACTTGCCCTCCCTGGCGATCCCAACCACGGCGGCACGCTCTACGGGGCGAACTGCGCCACCTGCCACGGCGCCAACCTCGAGGGCGGCATCGGCGCGGTGCTCAACCCGATCGACAAGCTCCCAGGGGTTGCGAATTCGCTCGACCCGGCCTTTCTGATCCAGGTCATCACCAACGGGCGCCAGCCCCAGGCCGGGGACCCGAAGTCGATCCCGATGCCGGCGAAGGGCGGCAACCCCAATCTGACCGACCAGGACGTCAAGGACCTGGCGGCCTACATCATTCAGCAGAATCAGATCAATCCAAGCTCGCTTCCGCTGGCGGCGGGCGAGCTGGCCAAGCGAACGATTTTCTGGGTCACAATCGGCATCCTTTCCATGCTCTTCGTGACGTTCCTGCTGGCCCAGTACAACATGCGGTGGATCGCGCGCCGGGCGGCGGCGCGACGCAGGTAGGCGCCCACCCGGCGGACACAAGCCCCCGCCCCGCGGCGCTCCCGGTGCCGACGCCAAAGGGCGGCGCGCCCAGGATCCTGATCCTTTTCAGCGATACGGGCGGGGGCCATCGCGCCGCGGCGCGAGCGCTGACCGATGCGCTGAAGCAGCTCGATCCGACCTGCGATGTGGCCGTGGCCGATCCCCTCATGTCGCAAGGACCCGCGGTGGTGCGCCGGCTCGCTTCGCTTTATTCGCCGATGATCCAGCGCTCCCGGGCAGCCTGGGGCGCTGTGTACCACTCGAGCAACACCAAACCGACCTTCGCCGCGATCCGCGCGGTCTTTGGTCCAGGGGTGCGCAAGGTGATCGTCGAACTGGTGGCCAAGCACGACCCGGACGTCGTCCTCTCCGTGCATCCGCTGCTCAATCACGTCGCGCACCAGGCCATCCTCAAATCTGGGCGGCCGCGAGCGCTCATGACCGTCATCACCGACCTGGTCGATTTCCACCGCGGATGGACGTACAGCCGGGCTGACCTCGTGGTGGCGCCGACCGAGCTCGCGCGCAAGGTGGCTTTGCGCCGCCGCGTGCCTGCCGATCGCATCAAGCTGCTCGGACTGCCGGTCGACCTGCGTTTTCGCCCGCCGGCTCCAGGCGAGAAGCGCGCGCTGCGCCGGCGTTACGGCCTCGACGAGGCGCGGTTCACGGTCCTCGTCATGGGCGGCGCCGCGGGGGTCGGCAACCTGATCAAGCAGGTGCGCGTGCTGGCCTGGGAATCCCACCAGTGGCAGGTCATCGCAGTCTGCGGGCGCAACGAGAAGCTGCAGAACCGCCTCGCTCGCGTCGGTTTCGCGACCCCGACCCTGGTGCTTGGCTTCGTCGACAACATGCCCGAGCTGATGCGCGCGTCGGACGTCATGGTCACCAAAGCCGGACCCGGAGCCATCGCCGAGGCCCTGGCCACAGGCGTCCCGATTCTCGTCACGGGCTTCCTGCCCGGCCAGGAATCGCCGAACGTCGACTTTGTCGTCGAAGCCGGCTTCGGCGCATTCACCCCCAGGGAGAACGATCTGCTCGACGAGGTGCGCGTGCTGGCTGAAGGGGGCCCGACGTGGCAGGAGATGTCGCGCAAAGCGGCCGAGATGGCGCACCCATACGCTTCCTCCGACATCGCGCGCGAGTGCCTCCTCCTGGCGGCTCGCTACAGGGCGTCGGCGCAGGCGAGACGGTAAGGGCAGAGGCGGCAGCGCCGCCGGTCGGGCCGCGCTTCGAATTGTCCCGCCCTCACGCCATCCGCCACCTCGCTGCCCTGCCGCGCTGCTTCGGAGAGCAAATGGCCGTTGGGTTCGACTCGCACCGACTCGCCAGAGGCCAGGTACACGATCTCCAGCTCGACAGGATCAAGCTTGAGCGCCGACTCCGCGCCCAGCGCATAGAGCGCCATCTGCAGGTCGCGAGGCCGCCGCGCCAGGGGCCGGCCGGTCTTGTAGTCGATGATGCGCCAGCTCCCGGACGTGTGATCGACGCGATCGATGACGCCGTTGAGCGTCCAGCCATCGACGGCGACACTGAACGGCTGCTCGAGGAACTCCGGCCGGCCGTCGAGGCCACCCTGCTTCCTGAACGCTTCCAGTTGGGCGGCGCCATTGCGGTCGAACGTCGCTGCGCGACGAGCGTCTGGAAACGTGATCTCGCCGCGAACCTCACTGTGGAGCGACCGCAACATGGGCGCGGTCACGTCTGCGCCCTTGCGCCGTTCCTCAGCTGCGCGGCGCAAGGTCTCATGCAGGATCACGCCCTGGACGGCCTCGGCGCTCTGGACCGCGGGCAGCCTCTGGACGTGGCGGTACCAGTATTGGCGAGGACAATCTCGATAAGAGGAAATTGAAGAGTAGGAGAGGACTACAGCGGGTACGCCCTCCCCGATCGCGGAGAGGGCAGGGGGTGGGGAGACTCGGTCGCCCGCAACGTCACGCAGCACAATCGTGCGATTACCCGCAGCCCTCACTTCGCCCAGGAACCTCGAATCCCTCCAGCGCCGCCCCCCTTCGTAATGCGACGCGCGCGTCAGATAGAGGTATCGCATCGCGCGCGTCATGGCGACGTACAGGAGGCGGCGCTCCTCCGCTACGACGTCCTCGCGGCCGCGGACGAGCGGTTCCAGCACGACCGGCGGGAGCTCGAACCTGGGCGACCGCCCCGATTGGGGCAGCCTGCCTTCCACCAGGCCCGGCACGAAGACGGCCTCGAACTCCAGGCCCTTCGCTTGATGGATGGTCATGACCTGAATGGCGTTTCCGAGCCCTTCGACCTCGGCCGGGCGTTCGTCTTCCTGCGAGAGGAGGACCAGGTCGAGGTGGCGCATGTATGCCTCCAGGGAGCGGTCTGTCGACGTTTCGCAGAACTCGGCGATGAGCTCGGCGAAGCGGCTCACATTGGCCACCGACCGCGCCGCTTCGCTCGCTTCGAGCAAAGAGGAGAGCACGTCGAGATAGCGCGTTTTCTCCATCAGCTCGAAAAAAAGATCGCGGACGTCAAGCACCGCCGCTTGAGCGCCGAGGGCCTGCAGGAGCCGCGCGAACGCCGAGGCGGGGGTCCAGCTCGCCAGTGCTTCGAGCGGAGACGATTCGTTCCGGTCGCGCAGCACCGTGAGGGCGGCGTCTTGCGCAAGCGATATGGGCGGACGCGTCACAGCACGAGCCAGCGCCACGATGTCGTTCGGGTCTCTGAGGACACGCAGGAGCGCGATCACGTCCTTGATCTCGGGACGGTCATTGAAACCATGGCCGCCGATGACGACATGCGGCAGGCCATGCGCTGCGAGAGCATCCGCGATCGGCCGCGCGATGGCGTTCGTGCGGCACAGCACGGCGATCGCGTTCGGAGCCATCCCGGATGCGATCAATCGCGCTGCCTGTTTGGCGATCGCGTCCGACTCGCTCGCACCGTCCGGGCAGGCCCAGACCTCCACCTTCTCGCCGGACTTGCTCGAGCGCAGGTCCTTGGGCAGGCGATCAGGGTTGTTGCCGACGAGCGCGGATGCCGCCGCGACGATCCGGCGAGAGCTGCGGTGGTTGCGGCCCAGCGTCACGGTGCTGGCGGCGGGAAAGGCGCGGAGGAAGCGCTCGAGGCTCGCGCGCGAGGCGCCGCGGAAGCGGTAAATGCTCTGGTCGTCGTCGCCGACCACGAATGGCGCGCCCCCGCCGGCGACGAGCTCGACCAGGCGTTCCTGGGCGAGATTGAGGTCCTGGTACTCGTCGACGAGCACGTGCGGGTACCGCCGGCGATAGCCCTCGAGCAACGCCGGACGCTGTTCGAGCATTCGAACTGTCAGCATCAGCAGATCTTCGAAGTCGAGCATTCGCTCCTTGCGACACGCCTGCTCATAGACGCGAAACAGGCGCACGCAGGCCTGCATGAGCTCCGTCTTGTCTTTTTTTAGGGGGGACTCCCCCCTATGGGAGCCGAGCCTGGCGGAGCCAGTTCTCGGCTCACCCCCCTGTTCCTCGGCCGATTTTGTCCATGCAGCCAGACGGTCAAGAGGGACCAGCTCCTGCTTGAGGCGTTCCAGCATCTGGAGCGCCGGCGCCACGAGGTCATCGGGCCGTTCGTCGCCGGTCAGCGCGAGGTCGCCCAGCTGCCACATCACCTCGCGCGCGAGGATCCAACGCTCCGCGCCGGTGATGATTCGGAAGCCCGCGGGCACGCCGATGGAGCGCCCATCAGCGCGCAGCCACGACAGCGCGATCGCGTGAAACGTGCCCACCGCCGGCGCCGCCGTGCCGATCAGGTCTTCGATGCGATCTCGCATCTCCGCCGCCGCGCGGTCGGTGAAGGTCATCACCAGGATCGAGCTTGGTGAGGCGCCGCCTTTCACGAGCCTGCGGAATCGTTCCGCGATGACTGCGGTCTTTCCCGTGCCCGCACCGGCGACCACCCGCACCGGGCCTCGGCCGATGGCCGACGCGCCGCGCTGCTCGGCGTCGAGCCGGATCACTCGACCGCCGTCGAACGCCCGATGCGCACCCTGAGGATGCGGATGCGACGCCCGAGCTGCAACCCGTTGAGGCGCTCGATGATCACCTCGGCGTCGAGCCTGAGCTGGTGCGCAAGCGCGGGGCTGGACGTGGTCACGACGAGTACTCCCGAGCGGAGCTCGACCTCGTCGCACAACCGCGCAGGCTCCGAGCCGATCACGGTCCGAAACGCCGCCGCCACCTGCCCTCCCAGCAGGCGGCTTCCGTCGGGCTGCCTCCGGAGTACGCGGGGGAGGATATTGCCCAGCTTATCCACAGGGCTGGACCTGCCCGGCATGGACGCTCCAAACGCTCGCCCCGGCGATGAGATCCGGCGGAAACGGGCCGACGTCAACCGACGTGATGACGACCTGGCCGCCGTTCCCGACCTGGCGCAGCAGAGCCCCGCGCCGGTCGAGGTCCAGCTCCGACAAGACGTCGTCCAGCAAGAGCACCGGCCGCTCGCCGGTTCGCCTGGCCACGAGCTCGGCCTCCGCCAGCTTCAGGCTGACCACGGCGGTGCGCTGCTGGCCCTGAGAGGCATAGCCCCGGGCGTCCTGGCCGTCGAGCAGCACCCGCAGATCGTCACGGTGCGGACCAATGCTGGTCGAGCCCCGCCGGACGTCGTCGGCGAGCGAGTTATGCACAGCCGCCGCCAGGTCCCCCGGAGGACCCAGATACTCGATCTCGAGGCGCTCTCCACCCCCGATCTCGGAGTGGCAGCGGGCGGCTTCGGGCGCAAGCTCTTGCACTGCCTCCGCCCTGGCGGCCGCGACCTCGGATCCGACTCGCACCAGCTCCGCGTTCCACACCTCTAGCACGTCGGGCGCGTCCTCACCCGCGGCGATGCGCTTCAGCAAGCTGTTGCGCTGCTCCAGGATCCGGCGGAGGCCCGAGAGGGCGCGCGCATACCCGGGCTCGACCTGGACCAGGAGCTGATTGAGAAATCGGCGGCGTTGCTCCGGTCCGGCCTTGATCAACCCGAGGTCATCCGGCCAGAAGAGGGTGACCCTGAAGTGCCCCGGCAGATCGACAGCCCGGCGCCGGGCGCCGTCGACCTCGATCGTGCGGTGCGCTCGCGTCCCGTCCACAGCCAGCGCGATGGTCAGCTCCATCCGCCGGCCGGCGCTCTCCACCTCGGCCTCGATTCGCGAAGCCTGAGCGACCGGTCCGACCAGCTCCACCTCGCGACGGGCCCGCGGCGAAGCGGACAAGGCCAGCATCGCGACGGCCTCGAGCAGGTTCGTCTTCCCCTGGCCGTTGGCGCCGATGAACACGTTGACGCCGGGCTCGAGTGAGATGTCCAGGTGGGCGTAGTTGCGATGGTTCCTGAGCTGCAGACGCCGGAGGAGCACCCAGTGACCTAGACGATCCGGAACCTAAGACATCGCCACCCGCACGGGCATGATCACGTAGAGGTAGTGGTCCTTGCCCGGCGGTCGCAGCAAGCCGGGGCTGAGCGGGCCGTCGAACAGAAGCTCGACCTGGTCCTCGCCGATCACGCCCAGAGCGTCGAGCACATAGCGGGCGTTGAAGGCGATCTGAATGTCGGAACCGTCGACGTCAGCAGCCATCTCCGCCCGGCTGTCGCCAACCTCATTGGTGGTCGCGGACAGGACGAGCGAGCCGGCCTGCGCCTTGACCCGGATGACGTTGGCGCTGTCCCGGGCGAATAGCGAGACGGCGCGCACCGTTTGGGTGAGCTCGGCGGTGGACACCTTGACCGTGGTCGAGCTCTTGCTGGGGATAACCTGTGAGTAGTTGGGATACTTCCCGTCGATCAGGCGGGAGGTCAGCTCGGAGCTGCCTGCCTTGAAGAAGATCTGGTTGCGGGCCTTCGAGATGATCACCTCGACCCGGCCAGGTTCACCCTTCAAAACTCTTGAAAGTTCTGCCAGGGCCCGTGCCGGCACGATCAGGCTCGCTTCCAGGTCGCCTGCCCCGGACGCGCCCAGTTTGCTCACCGCCAGTCGGTGACCGTCGGTCGCGGCAAACGTGAGCCCACCGCCTTGAACATGGACAAGCACCCCCGTGAGCACCGGCCGCGCTTCGTCGGTGGAAGCCGCCATCTGGGTCTGCTCGACTGCCTTCACCAGGTCGTCGAGGGCAACCTCGATCTTGTCGCCTTCGTCGGGTCGGGGCCCAGGGGGAAATTCCTCCGCCTCGATGCACTTGATATGCGTGTCAAAGCGCGCGCACCTCAGGTTCAGCGATTGGGTGGCTCCGTCGAGCGTCATCTCGAGGTCATGGTCGGGGAGTGTACTAACGAAATCGGTCAGCAACCGGGCCGGCGCCGTTGTGCTGCCCTCCATCGAGACTTCCGCCGGCACGAGCTTCCGGATGCCGATCTCCAGGTTGGTCGCTGTCAACGCGAGGCCTTCGGAGGTGGTCTCGATCAGGATGTTGTTGAGGATTGGCAGCGTGGTGCGACTCGAGATTGCGCGCGATACGACCTGCAGCGCCTGACCCAGGACCGCAGGTCTGCACGTCACCTTCATCTGAGCTTCGATGGCTTTGGCTTTCAAGACAGTTGTCCCCTATTCAAAGTGTTTCTCTTAATTGAAATCACCCGTAGTCCATAACAGTAAGCGCTGTGGACAGTGTGGATGTCGAGAGGCTTTACAGATCGAGCGGAGTGGGGGATAAGCTCCGGACAAGTCGGGTCATTGCCACCCATTCCTGTTACCCGATTGGGGACAAATCGTCCTCCGCCCGCTGTTCCCCCGCGCTTCCTGTGTTTAGCGGAACAAGCTGTGCAGAGCCTCGTCAGTCCCGTCATCACTGTGCGTAAAGGCGCTCCTTGATCGCCTGCACCTCATAGCGCAATCTCTCGTCTTCTTTGAGCTCGTTGGCGATCTTGTCGATGGAATGGAGGGCAGTCGTGTGGTCACGGCCGCCAAAGGCCTTGCCGATGGCGGGCAGCGACGAGGGGGTTTCTTCGCGGACCAGGAACATTGCCACCTGCCGGGGAAAGACGATGTGCTTGTCGCGTCGCTTGCCCTTCATGTCCTCGAGGGTGATGTTGTAGTAGTCGGCGACCAGCGCCTGGATGCGCTCCACTTTGATGGGCTGACGCGTGCCGGCCGGGATGATGTCGGCCAGCAGGCGGGCAGCCTCTTCAGCGTCGACGGGACGCTGGTGCACGGCCGCGAAAGCCTGCACTCTTGTAAGCGCGCCTTCGAGCTCGCGGATGTTTCGCTGCACCTTGTGGGCTATGAAATCGAGGACGTCTTCTGGAACCAGGGTCCCATTGGTGCCCAACTTGGAGTGAAGAATGGCGAGTCGGGTTTCGAAGTCAGGCGACTGGATGTCGGCGATGAGCCCCCACTCGAATCGTGACCGGAGCCGGTCCTCGAGCGTGGGGATTTCCTTGGGAGGACGGTCCGAGGAGATGACGATCTGTTTGTTGATCTCATGCAGTGCATTGAATGTGTGGAAGAACTCTTCTTTGGTGCGATCCTTGCCCGCGAGGAACTGGACGTCGTCGATGAGCAGCACATCGACGGTGCGGTACTTGTGCCGGAACTCACCCATGCGGGCGGTGGCGATGGAGCTGATCACCTCATTGGTGAACTGCTCCGAAGTGAGGTAGACGACGCGCTTGCGCGGGAACCGGTCGTGCACCTCATGGCCGATCGCGTGCATGAGGTGGGTCTTGCCGAGACCCACGCCTCCATAGAGGAAAAGCGGGTTGTAGCTCTCGCCCGGAGCCTCGGCGACGGCCTTGGCGGCTGCGTGCGCGAACTGGGAGTTGTGCCCGACCACGAACGATGAGAACTTGAATCGAACATTGAGCTCGGAGGGCGTGATGACCGGCCCATCCGCAGGCCCTTGGATCCCATTCTCGCGTCCGTTGTCGCCATTGACTGAGAAGTCGCCGTCAGCAGCAACGAGCGGCGGCCGGTGGCCGCTCGGGGAGATGACGAAGTCGATGTCGACCTCTGAGCCCGTGACAGCCTGGAGGGTTTCCTGGATCAGTCCCGAGAAGCGGTCCTCCAGCCAATCCTTGGCCAGCTTACTGGGCACGCCGATCTTGAACGTGTTGCCGTCAGCCGACACCACTGAAGTGTTCTTGAGCCACATGTCGTACGTCCGCTTGGCGAGCTGGAACCGCAGCTCCTCCTGGACTTGCGACCAGATCTGGTCCTGGTTCACCTCACGCAATTCCTTGCGCCGCCGTGCCAGTCTCACGACTCAATTTCCGGCCCCCGGAGGGCTGGGGGCAAGGGGCCGCGGGCTTTTGCAAATGCTGTGGACAACCTGGGTTCAAAGTCACCGTTCATCTCCTCCTGCCTCCCTTGCTTTCGAAGCAGTCCCTGAATTACGCGCTAGCGAGCACTGCTTCGAAGCGAAGCCCCACTGGTGAGGGGCTCCGAATTCTCGGCGCCTGTGGAAAAGAGCGGACCGGATTTCCACAGGTTGGCGGTGCCGACCCGTTCGAAATCCAACATCCGTTCTAGTCCGAAATCGGGAAGCGGTGTTGTGACCTTAGACTGGCACCGGTTTAGACTCATGTGTGAGTCGGGTTTGAGTGACTTGTACTGAGTTGGTTCGGTCGACCCGATCCAACCTGCTTCCGGGCGGGGATTGTAACAAAGGCCTGTGGGTGCCGCAAGGCCCGATGCCGATGGATGAAGTGATACGAGCGGTATCATGGATCGAGGAGCCGGGGTCGGCTACACTACCGCGGTTCCATCAGCCTCCAGGCAATAGAGGATTTCTCCATCAAGCGAACCTATCAGCCCAAGAAGCGCTACCGCCGGCGGGTGCACGGCTTTCTCCGCCGCATGTCCACAAAGGGCGGCGCCAGACTGATCCAAAACCGCCGTCGCAAAGGGCGCCACCGCCTCACTCCGTAAGCCGGAATCGATCGCAGTTGAAGCGCCATTTCCGGCTCCGCCGGCAGTCTGACTTTCAGGCCGCAATCGGGGGTAAGCGCATCTACACCGGGCGGGCGCTGGTAGCCTTTGCGGTGCCTCGCGAGGCTGATGAAAGCCGCATCGGCGTGACGGTCAGCCGCAATGTCAAGGGCTCGGTGAACCGCAATCGAGCGCGACGCAGAGTCCGGGAGGTGGCGCGAGATCGGCTTCTGGGACCTGATTCGCCGCTACATGGACTGGGAATACGATATGACGTGGTCCTGATCGCCCGCCCCGCCGCGCTCGAAGTGCCCTTCGCCGACCTCGAGGCGGAGACAGAACAGGCGGCTGTCAGGCTCTCGAAGCTCAAGCCATGACGACGATCCTACTGACCATGATCCGCGGTTACCAACATTCGTTTTCGAAGGTGCTTCCGCCCTCGTGCCGCTACTACCCGTCTTGCTCGCACTACACGTATGAGGCAGTTGAGAAATACGGGTGGCTTCGAGGTGGCTGGATGGGGGCGGCGCGCATCGCGCGTTGTCATCCGTTCGCCAAGGGCGGCTACGATCCTGTTCCTTGATCCGCCTGAGCGCAATCTGGAGTTTCTGACATCAATCTGAGAGCCCTGTTCGACGTTTTCCTACCTGTCGTGCACCTGTGGAGCGCGGCGGTGAAGGAGCCGATCGCGTGGTTCCTGAACTTCCTGTACGTGAACCTCCAGACGGTTCCACTCGCGGAAACCATCGGCGCCTACGGGGTGGCGATCATCATCCTCACGATCATCATCCGAGCGCTGCTATCGCCGCTCACCTATTTCCAGCTCACGACGCAGCGCAAGACCATGGCCGAGCAGCGCAAGCTGGCGCCCCAGGTCGCCGAGCTGCGCAAGAAGTTCAAAAAGGAACCCCAGAAGCTGAACACGGAGATGATGAAGCTCTACCAGGAGCACGGCGTCAACCCGCTTGGCGGGCTTGTCGGCTGTGCGCCGCTGGTCGTCCAGATTCCGATCCTGACCGCGCTCTACTACGTGTTCCAGGGCTTTGCCAAGAGCGCCCACTCCGCGGCGCCGTTCCTGTTCGTGCCCAACTTGAATGACAGCGCGGCTCAGCACGCCATATTCGTCATGCACCTGGTCGGCTTCACTCTGCCGGTTCCGATATTCGGCTACGCGATCTTTCCATTGCTCGCGGCAATCACGACATTCGTCCAGTCGAAGATGCTGCAGCAGCCACCTCCGCCCAACCCGACGGAGCAAGAGCTCCAGACCCAGTCGATGCAGCGCACGATGGTGTGGCTGTCTCCGGTGATGATCGGGGTCTTCGCCCTGCAGGTGCCGGCCGGGCTCGGGCTCTACTGGTTCGTCGGCAACGTGGTCAGTATCATTCTTCAGTACTTCGTGATCGGGTGGGGAAGCCTTTTGCCGAGACGAGATGGGGGTGGGCCGGTACTGGCCGTCGCGCATAAAGGCGGAGGCGGTCCGAAGAACGGATCCAAGCCCGGGCTCAAGCCTTCTCCGCAGCCGGGATCCGGGTCGAGGAGGCGCAGGAGGTGAGGGAAATGGTGAGAGAAGAGATGCGCGATGGGGTGGACGTGCGATGAGATCGGCAGAGGGCCGTGGCCGCACACTCGATGAAGCCGTCGATGCGGCTTTGATCGAGCTCGGTGAAAGCCGTCGGAACGTAGACGTGCGCGTGATCAGCGAAGGTCCTGAAGAGACGTTGGTAGAGGTGGTTGTGATCGATCAGGCGACGGCGTCGGCGGGTGCGGCATTGCCAGCCAACGGCAAAGCAGAAGCCGCGCGCGCGCTGGTCGAAGGGCTGCTCAAGCACATGGGCGTCCGCGCGCAAGTCACCGTCCGTGGCGGCCCCGACCCGATCACGCTCGATATCAGCGGACGCGACCTCGGCGGGCTGATCGGATGGCGGGGTGAGACCCTGCGTGCACTGCAGTCGGTGACCAACGTCATGCTCGGCAAGAATCTCGCGGAGGGTGAGCGCGTGATCGTCGATGTAGAGCGCTACCGACAGAGGCGCGAACACACGGTGCGCGAGATTGCCCTGCGCGCGGCGCGCCAGGTGAAGATGACAGGCGACGCGATCACCCTTGATGCGATGCAGGCGTTTGAGCGCCGTGCCATCCACCTCGCCCTCCAGGACGATCCGGATGTCGGCAGCTCGAGCATCGGCGAGGAGCCCGATCGCAGAGTGGTGGTCGGACCCCGCAAGCCCGCGAGCACCTGATCTATGCCCGGCGGCCGGGCCTCGGCGCAGCGGATCCGGAAGGCGATCGCATTGGTCAACGCTGTCGCGGACGGAGCCGGTGACGAAGAGCTCACTCCAACCGAGATCGCTGAAGCGATTCGGGACTGCCTCGAGTTGAGAGAGATCGAGCAGGGATCGAACGTGCGGAAGTATCTCGGCGAAGCGCTCGACGCCACGTCAGACGGGATGCCCGCCGACTTCGTGGCCATGACGCTTTACGCGGCGCTGGGCGCGCTTGGCGAGAGCTGGAGCGAGGACTAGGCTCTGCACCGAGTTCACAGGCTGGCAGGGGGCGCAAAACTGGTGACCGCACCAATGCCCGAGCGGCTTTCCGCAAGCCTCGTTTTCATGTTCAGCGGCGGCTCGAGGCTCGAGGACGAACGCCATGCGGGCGTCTCCCACTTCATCGAGCATCTCTTCTTCAAAGGCACTCAGACGAGGCCGACGTCCAAGGAGATCGCAGACGCGATCGAGGGTGTCGGCGGTTTCATCAACGCCTCCACCGACAAGGAGTTGACCGCCTACTGGACCCGAGTGCCGGCCGAGCATGTCGAGCTCGGGCTTGACGTGTTGGCGGACATCGTCTCCAACTCCAAGCTCGCGCCCGCTGACGTCGAGCGAGAGCGGTCGGTGATCCTGGAGGAGCTGCGTATGTACCAGGACCAGCCGCAGGATTTCGTGCAGAACCTTTTCGACGAGGTCATGTGGCCCGATCATCCACTTGGGCGAGACATCGCCGGCACAGAGGAATCGGTCGCCCGACTCACACGAGATGACATTCTCGAGTATGCCGACGCGCACTACCGGCTGCCGAACCTAGTCATCGGCGCGGCCGGTGCGTTCGGCGAGGGGGAGATGGTGGAGGCAGTGCGCGGGCGCCTGGCGCTTCCAGCCGAACCGGATGGTCAGCTGATTCCAATTCCGCCGGAGCGATTGTCTGGTCCACGCGTTCTGATGCGGCGGCGGAAGACGGAGCAGGCGCATATCTGCCTGGGCGTGCGCGCGTTCAGCTATCTTCACCCGGATCGGTTCGTGCTCGACCTCCTGAACACCGTGCTCGGCGAGGGCATGAGCTCACGGTTGTTCCTGAACATCCGCGAAAGGCTTGGCCTCGCGTACGACGTGCACAGCTTCACCCAGAAACATCGGGATACCGGCCTACTGGGCGTCTATCTCGGAGTGGATCCGAAGCAGGCTGTCGGTGCGGTCAATGCGGTCATCGCCGAAATGCAAAACCTGTGTGATCACGATCTGGCCGAAGAGGAGCTTGTGCGGGCGAAGGAATTCACGAAGGGCCGCCTGCGGCTGGAGCTCGAGAGCACCAACGGGGTCTCGTTCTGGCTGGCATACCAGGAGCTGTTGATCGGATCGATCAAGACGATTGAAGAAGAGGTGGCGCTCGTCGACGCTATCACCGCAGAGGGCGTGCGACGAGTCGCCAATGATGTTTTGCGTGCACCGATCCAGATGGCTGTAGTCGGGCCATTCGCCAAAGACCTGTCATTCAGGACCGCGGTCGGGGCCTAGCGCCTAGTCAACCCACGGATATTGAGCCGCTCTCGAGCCTGGGCACCTGCGAGTAGATGTCGCCGAAATGGTCGAGGGGCCAGATGCGGAACCACGCGCGGCCATCGATGCGGTCGCGCCCAATCGGTCCGAAGTAGCGCGAGTCCTGCGACTTGTTGCGATTGTCGCCCATGACGAAATATTGGTTCGGAGGTATCACAGACCCGTTGGGGCTGCCTATGGCGGGCCAGCTGTTGAAGACTACCCAGGCCTCAGGTAGGTAGGGCTCGATCAAACGGTGGCCGTTTATGTAGACGACTCCGTCGCGAATGAGGAGCCGCTCGCCAGGCAACGCGATGACACGCTTGATGAAGTCAGTCGAGTTGTTGTTGGGGGGCCGCAGGATGATGATGTCGCCACGCTGAGGAGCATGGAGGCGGTAATCGATCTTGTTTGCGATCAGGTAATCGTTGTCGTCTAACGTGGCGAACATCGAGAGGCCTTCGACATGCACCGTCTGCACGGCGAAGCTGATGCCGATGTACAGGATTACCGCGAGCAAGACGACTTCGGCCAGCTCGCGTAGAAACGAGGAGCCGGTCGAAGCGCGAGGTTGGTTAGCCGCGACTGCGGGCTGCTGCGGGACCGCCATGGGTTTTAGGGGACGAGCTTAGCGCAGACCCGTTCCAGCTCTTCTCGACTCGAGTAGCGAAGTTCGATCTTCCCGCGATTGAGTGTGCCTGTGATCTTCACCGGTATGCCGAGGTTGGACTCGATATTGGCGGCGACGTTGCGGAGGTCCGCCGGTGCGGTATTGCGCAGCAATCGGCGCGGTTTGTAAGTCCGCACCCAGTTCTCGGTCTGACGTACGGACAGCCTTTTCGCGATCACGACCTTCAAGCCATGTTCCTGCGCCGTCTGGCTCTCCAGCGCGATCAGCGCACGTGCATGACCGGCTGAGATGGCGCCTGCCGCCACGGAGGACTGCACCGCGGCGCAGCCACCGAGCAGGCGGAGCGATTGCGTGACGGACACGCGATGCTTTCCGATTCGCTGCGCGACCTCATCGTGGGTGAGGTTGAACTCTTCGATCAGGCGCTTGAGTCCGCGAGCCTCTTCGATGGGGTCCAGGTCCGCGCGCTGGAGGTTCTCGATGAGTCCCAGCACGAGCTGGGCGTCGTTGCCGGCCTCATTGCGCACTATCGCGGGCACCGCGTTTATGCCCGCGAGCCGCGCCGCACGCCATCTCCGCTCGCCGGCGATCAGCTCGTAGCCGTCAGCGCTCCTGCGCACCAGGAGCGGTTGCAGCACACCGTGCTGGCGGATCGATTCCGCGAGCTCTCCCAATGGTTCGGCGTCAAAGCGTGACCGCACCTGCTGATGCGAGGGACGGATCTGGTCGACCGCGATCATCTGGGGCACCATCGCCTCGCCTTCGCGCGACATCGGGATGAGTGCGTCGAGTCCGCGGCCGAGGCCGCGCATACGTGATTGCGTCATCGTTCCAAAAGCTCCTTTGCCAGGGCGCGATATGCGGCGGCGCCTCGGGATGTGGGGTCGTACTGGATCACAGGCTTGCCGTGGCTGGGCGCCTCACTGATCCGAACGTTGCGCGGAATGATCGTCTTCAGCACGTGCGTCGGGTGCGAGCGTCGCACCTCCGCGAGAACGTCCCACGAGAGCGTGGTGCGCGCGTCGAACTGGGTCATCAAGATGCCGGCGATCTCGAGCTTGGGGTTGAGACGGGAGCGCACGAGCTGGTGCGTGTAGAGAAGGTGTCGCAATCCCTCGAGCGCGAAATATTCGCACTGCGTGGGGACGAGCATGCTCGTGGCTGCGGTCAGCGCATTCAGCGTGAGCAGTCCCAGCGACGGCGGGCAGTCGATGATCACGCACTCCACTGCGTTGGGCACCGAGTCGAGCGCCTTGCGCAACCGAGTCTCACGCTCGTCGAGCGAGGCGAGCTCGATCTCGGCGCCAGCGAGGTCGATGTGTGAAGGCACGAGGCTGAGGTGCGGCACTGTCGTCGCCACCATCGACTCCTCCACGGTGGTTTCGCCCGCGAGCAGCTGGTAGATGGTGCGTCGAATCCGATCGGGATCCAGCCCAAGGCCGGATGTCGAGTTGGCCTGAGGGTCGAGGTCGACCAGCAGCACCGAGTGTCCGAGCTCGGCTAGAGCGGCGCCCAGGTTGATCGCCGTGGTGGTCTTGCCAACCCCGCCCTTCTGGTTGACGATCGCAAGGACGGTGGCCTTCGCGGCAGGCAACAGCTTGGGGTCAGCTTTCGAGGCTAATCCTATATCTGGGGCCACACGGCGGATTGTAGCCAACTGAATGCCGACCGCCCAGCCCACCCGTTAATGGCTGGTCACAGATTCGTGACCGGCGCGTCGCGCCGGCGATGTGACCACAAGGCGAGCGACGTCAGGGCGATGAGCACCACCTCGGCGCCGACAGCGAGGCCCAACAGGTCGCCGCCGAGGTTGACGCTGGCGACGAGGTTAAAGGTTGCATGACAGATAGCCGACGTGGTCGTGTTCGTGTACTTGCGAATTATCCCCAGTCCCAGCGCAAGCACGAATACAGCCAGGGTGTCAAACGAGACGCTGTACTGAGTGTGAATCGAGGTGAACAGGAGCGCGGTCACCAGTGTTGCGTGGTGACGTCGATGTTGTGTGCGATCGAGGGCGTCCAGGTCTGACTCAATAAGACTGCTGCCACGGCGAACGCGGAAAACACCCCCGCCGCCGCGAGCGCCAGCGTGATCTGCCACCAGGCAGGCCTCACGACCCCGAGACGGTCGGCCGCCCCGGTTGCATTGCGACGCATGTAGAGACCCACGCCGGCCGCCGCGACGATGAGGAACGGCAATTCCTGGCCGGCCAGGTCCAGCACAGTCAGCGGAGGTTGCTGCCGGTCGGCGGCGAATACGTCGACAAACCAGACGAGCGTGACGTTGGAGCCGAACCAGATGACGGCCAGCACCAACGCGAGGGCGTGGACTGGGTCGTCGGGGTCGATGGGCAGGATGCGGGCGATGCGCGCGCGCATCGGGTTGGATCCCAACACTGCCGCTGTCCCACCGGTGATCATGATTCCAAGACCGATCGGTGTCGCCGAGGCTCCGGTCACCGGGGGTCCCAGGACGCCGGCGAACACCAACGCGCCAAACAAAAAGGTGATGCCTGACGTCAAGCCGGTGAGGATCCCGGTCGCAAGGCTCGCCCAAGACTTGCCGACCGCCGCGTTGGCGGTGACGATCAGCGGCAGCGGCACTAATAGAGATACGAAGGTGCCGGACGCGTCGAGAGAGAAGTGGGCGATCAGCCTGAGTCGGTGGTCGGTTCAGTCAACGCCTTGCGGGCGGTGGTCGGTCCAGGACCGGAAGGCTTGGATGTGGTGGCTTCCAGGATCGGCCGGAACAGTTCGATGGGGATTGGCAACACGATGGTCGTGTTCTTCTCGGTACCGATTTCGACCAGGGTCTGCAGAAAACGGAGCTGTAGGGCGCCCTGTTGCGTCGAGATGATCTGGGCCGCGTTGGCCAGGGTCTGCGACGCCTGGTACTCACCGTCGGCGTTGATGATCTTCGCGCGCTTTTCGCGCTCGGCTTCGGCCTGCTTCGCCATCGCCCGCTGCATGCTCTGGGGCAGCTCGACGTCTTTGATCTCGACCACCGCCACCTTGATCCCCCAGGGCTCGGTCTGCTCGTCGATGATTTTTTGCAGGTTCTGATTGATCTTCTCGCGATTCGCGAGGAGCTCGTCCAGAGTGGCCTGGCCAAGTGCGGCTCGCAGGGTCGTCTGCGCGATCTGCGAAGTCGCGTTGATGTAGTTGAGCACCTGAGTCACCGCCCTTTGCGCGTCCACGACCTGGAAGTAGATGACCGCGTTGACCTTGGCGGTCACGTTGTCGTTGGTGATTACCTCTTGAGGGGGCACTTCGAGGGTGATCACGCGGAGGTCGATTTTGACCAGGCGATCGATGCCGAACGGGATGATGAAGAAGAGACCCGGGCCTTTGAGTGGGATCAGCCGGCCGAGGCGAAAGACCACGCCGCGCTCGTATTCGTTGGCAATGCGCAGGCTGGAGAAAACGATGATGAGCAACAGCACCACGATTACGCCCACAACCACCAGAGTGCCGACGTCCATCAGCCGTTCTCCTTCTTTGCTTCCGTGTCACCGGCGACCACCTGCAGCTGCAGGCCCTTGCGACCCACCACGCGCACCGGGGTCCCCACATGAATCGGGCCGTTCGAAGCGATAGCCTTCCAGAGCGCTCCGCGCACAAAGACTAGTCCTTCCGGTGCGAGCTCCTCGCGGACATCGCCCTTGGAGCCCACGATCGCCTCGGCGCCGGTGGTGACGGGACGCCGGCGCGCGGCCCAGACCTTACGGATGAAGAACACGAAGAATCCGGTCGTGAAAATCGCGGCCCCCAGCACGGCGATCGGATTGACACCCAGGCCGAACGGTCCTGTGTTGATGAGGAACGCCATGCCCAGAAGGAGGGCCAGCACTCCGCCAAAGCTGAGGATTCCGTGGGTGTTGGCCTTGAGGTCGGCGACGAAGAGCGCAAACGCGAGAAGCATCATCAGCGCCCCGGCGATGTTCACCGGTAGGTTGGCCAGCGAGACGATGGCGAGCACTGCGGCGATCCCGCCGACTACGCCCGGCAAGATGGCGCCTGGCGTCGTGAGCTCGGTGATGATGCCGTAGGCGGCGAGGAGGATCAAAAGCGCGGCCACCGTGGGATCGATGAGCGCGTTCAGGAACAGCATCCAGAAGGGCATTGGAAAGTCCTGGACCTGGCCGCCCGCCGTGTGCAGCGTGAGCGATCCGCTGGGTCTCGGCACGACTCGGCCGTCGACGGCGTTCAAGAGAGCGAAAGGATCCGCCGCCTCCAGGTCGGCTACGTGGAGGCGGACCGCGTCTTCGGCATTGATATTGACGCTGTTGCGCACGGCATCCTCGGCCCAGTCCGCGTTGCGGCCGTGTATCGACGCGAGATTGCGCACCCTGGTCACGGCGTCGTTGAGCACTTTGGTGCCGAGATCACCGGTGAGATCGGCGCCGGTCGCCTGGATCGGGTGCGCCGAGCCGATGTTGGTGCCTGGCGCCATGGCCAGAATGTCAGCGGCCTGGGCGACGAAGAGGCCGGCGGAGGCGGCTCGGGCGCCGCTCGGGTAAACGAAGGCGATCACGGGCACCTTGGAGTTCAAGAGGCTCGTGACGATGTCGTCCATCGAAGTCGAGATGCCGCCTGGGGTGTTGATCACGACCAGGAGGGCATCGGCGCGGTCGGATTCGGCTCGGGAGACGGAAGCCGTGATGTAGGCGGCCATGATCGTGTTGATGTCGCCATTGAGGTCGGCTTGCTCCACGCGCGGGACGGCCGCCGACGCGGCCGGCGCAGGCAGAAATGCCGCGATCGCCAAGGCGGCCGCTCCGGCTCCCAGCAAATGACGGGCGCGCATGTTTTGAGCATAGGCCCCAGCCTCACCGGCTGTGTAAAACGTGGAACATTGCCCTGCCGAAGGCACGGGGAACCGCTCCGGGGGCCGTCGTAAAATCAGCCGCATGGCAAGTTCTTCCCGCCGCCAGGAGCAGTTCGGTGACGACGGCCACGATGGCATCCGGGACGAAGACGCGCTCCAGGCGTTGATGCGGGGGGCTCGATCGGCCAGGCCGCTGGCGAAGGGTGAGGAAGCGGCACTCCTCATCAGGGCCGGCCGGGGCGACCAGTTCAGCCAGGACCGGCTCGTGGCCGGGCAGATGGACCTTGTCATGCGACTCGCCGCCGAGCGCGGTGAGCAATCACTTTCGCTGGCCGATCTGGTCCAGGAGGGCTCGATCGGCCTGCTGCAGGCGGTCCGTACGTTTGTCGACAGTGGAGAGACTGACTTCGCCAGCTTCGCCGAGACGTGCATCGCCGTACAGATAGACGCCGCGCTGGCGGCCGAGGCCGCGGCTGTTCGCGAGGGCGAGCTGCTCGTGGCCGCAGCTACCGACTACGAGCGCGCCGAGCTCATCCTGGCGCGCATCCTCGAGCGCGTCCCCACCGCGGCTGAGGTCGCAGAGAAGCTCGAGTGGACCGTCGATCGAACGCTCTATGTCGCCAACGTGGTCGCCGATGCGAGGCGTCGATACGACGAGGAGATGCTCGCCTTCATCGACCCCGAGGCAGTCGACCTCGAAGACGACGACGACGAGCGCTCTGAACTTGACGGCTAGCGCAGCGCGCAGAACTCCGCTTTTCGAACGTCACGTCGCCCTCGGTGGACGCATGGTGGACTTCGGCGGTTGGGAGCTGCCCCAGCAATACACGTCCATCCGCGACGAGCACTTCGCGGTGCGCAAGGTCGCCGGGCTCTTCGACATTTCGCACATGGGTCGCTTCACGGTGACCGGCGAAGCCGGACTCGACTTTTTACAGAACTTGCTCACGAACGACTTGTCCCGCATCGGCCCCGGCCGCGCGCAGTACAACCTCATGTGCGATGACCAGGGAGGAATCCTCGACGACCTGGTCGTGTACTGGGGCGACGATGCGTTCACCGTCGTCGTCAACGCCGCCAATCGGGAACGAGATCTCGAGTGGATGCGCAGCCACGCGCCGTCCTCGGTTGATATCGAGGACCGCACGTTCGAACTGGCGCTGATCGCATTTCAGGGTCCGCGGGCTCAAGAGCTCTTGCCCGCGAAGGGACTTGACGACCTCCCATATTTCGGCTTTCGCCCGGGTCAGGTGGCGGGCGTGAGCGCGCTCGTGTCGCGCACCGGGTACACGGGCGAGGATGGCTTCGAGATCTTCGTGGCGGCCGATCGGGTCGGTGAGGTTTGGGATGCGATCTTGAAAAACGGAGCGGGCCAGGGGGTGCTCCCGGCCGGGCTCGGAGCGCGTGACGCCACCCGCCTCGAGGCTGCGCTGCGCCTGTACGGCAACGACATGGATGACACCGTCAATCCGTACGAGGCAGGTCTCGGTTGGACAGTCCGTGTCGACAAAGGCGAGTTCATCGGCCGCGATGCGCTGGGACGGATCAAGCGCGACGGACCTGAACGAAGTCTCGTCGGGCTGACGACCGCGCCGGGCGATATCGCGCGCCATGGTGCCGCAGTCCGCAGCCAGGATCGCGTGGTCGGCAGCGTGACCAGTGGCACGCACTCCTTCTTTCTCGGGCACCCCATCGCGCTCGCGCTGGTGGAAGTCGCATCATTGCGAGTCGGGGAAACAGCAGGCGTCGACGTTCGAGGCCGGCAAGCCTCGGCCGAAGTGGTGCAGCTGCCTTTCTACCGCGGTTCGGCGCGATCGGCCGCCGCCCCCGCGAAGTCCTGAGCCGAGTCGCGGCAGCGTTCACGAAGAGGGAGGAATGGCATGGCAGGCCGGCTTTACACGAAGTCGCATGAATGGCTCACGGTCGATGGCAAGAGCGTCACGGTCGGGATCACTGACTTCGCGCAGTCGCAGCTCGGCGACGTCGTGTTTCTGGAGCTCCCGAAGCAGGGCCGAAAGCTCGGCGCCGGCGAGAGCTTCGGCGTTGTGGAGTCCGTCAAGGCGGCCAGCGATCTCTACGCCCCGGTCTCCGGCCGGGTGGCGGCGGTGAACGAGCAGCTCGCGGCCAAGCCCGAGCTCATCAACTCCGACCCATACGGCGACGGCTGGATCCTGAAGCTGGACCTGACCGGCGACCTACCCAGTGACCTGATGGACGAAGCGGCGTATAAGAAATCGACGGAGTCCCAAGGCTAGGTTGCCGTACCTCGTTCACTCTCCAGAGGACCGCGCTGAGATGCTGGCCGCGCTCGGCATCGACTCGATGGAGGGTCTGCTAGTCGACATCCCGCAGTCGCTGCGCATTCCGAAGCTCGAGCTTCCGAACGGTCTCTCCGAGTTCGAGACGATGTCTCAGGTCACTTCGCTGGCGGCGCGCAACCGCGTGTTTCCCGATCGCCTCACATTCCGCGGCGGCGGGGTGTATCGCAGGTTCATCCCGGCTGCGGTCGCAGCGGTGACGTCGAAGCCGGAGTTCTACACCGCCTACACGCCTTACCAACCCGAGGCCAGCCAGGGCACCCTGCAGGCGATCTACGAATTTCAAACCCTGATCGCCGAGCTCACAGCGCTTGACGTTGCGAATGCCTCGCTGTATGACGGGGCGACCGCGGTTGCCGAGGCGGCGATGATGGCGTACGTCCACACGGGCCGAAAAGAGGTCCTGGTCGCGGGTTATCTGCATCCCGAATATGTCGACGTGCTCCGCGCCTTCGGCGAAGGGCGCGGCATCAAGGTCAGAAAGGGAGCCGAGCCGACCACCAGGACCGCCGCCGTCATCTTTCAGCAGCCGGATTTCCTGGGTCTATTGGTCGACGCGCCCGACCTGACCAAACGGGCGCACGACGTCGGGGCGATTGCGATTGCCTGCGTGGACCCCATCAGCCTTGCTCTCTTGGCTCCGCCTGGCCAGTACGGCGCTGACATCGCCGTCGGCGAAGGCCAGCAGCTCGGCCTCAGCCCAAGCTATGGCGGTCCACACGTCGGCTTCATCGCGTGCCACAAAGATCTCGTGCGCCGCCTCCCCGGCCGCTTGATCGGTGCATCGCACGATGCGCAAGGTCGGCGCGGATTCGTGCTCACCCTCACCGCGCGTGAGCAGCACATCCGCCGCGAGAAAGCGACCTCCAACATCTGCACGAACCACTCGCTCTGCGCGTTGGCGGCGAGCGTCTACATGACGTACATGGGCGCGGAAGGCATGCGCCATGTCGCCGACGTCAGCTTCAAACGCGCCCACGCGTTGGCGGCAAGGCTGGCCACGCTGCCGGGGTGGGAGCTCGCGTTTCCCGAACGGCAGTTCCTCAACGAGTTTCCGATTCGCGTTCCAAATCCGGCGGCAGTGAATCGAAGGCTTGCCCGCAAGGGAATCCTCGGCGGGCTGGACATGCACCGCTGGTTTCGCGACCTCAGGGGTGTGTTCACCTTCACGTGCACCGAGGTCAACGACCCGCGCGCGCTGGACGAGCTCGTTGAGACGGTGAGGTCATGACCGAGCCGCTCAGCTTCGAGAAGAGCCGGCCCAACGCTCATGCGCCGCGCCTACCCGACGCAGACGTAGACGGTGCGGAGGCCGGCGACGTGCTCCCCCGCGAGCTCTTGCGCTCGCAGGCACCTGCACTGCCGCGACTCAGCGAGCCGGAGGTCATGCGCCACTACAGCAGGCTCGCATCGATGAACTACTCCATCAGCGAGCAGTTCTATCCCCTCGGCAGCTGCACGATGAAGTACAACCCGGTCGCCAATGAGGCGGCGGCGGCCCTGCCGGGATTCGCCGATTTGCACCCGTACCAAGACGAAGACACCGTGCAGGGCGCCCTAGAGCTGATGTGGCGGCTCGAGCAGGCCCTTTGCGCAGTGGTCGGTGTCGATCGGGTGACCCTCCAGCCGGCGGCCGGAGCCCACGGTGAGTGGACCGCGTTGCGCATGATCCAGGCCTTCCACCGCTCTCGCGGCGAGGCGCGAACGGAGGTCCTGGTCCCCGACTCGGCCCATGGCACCAATCCGGCCAGCGCCGCGCTCAGCGGCTTCCAGGTGGTCGAGGTCGCCTCCGGGCCGGACGGCCGCATCAGCCTCGCCGACCTGGAGGCGAAGCTCTCGAGCAGGGTCGCGGCGCTCATGCTGACAAACCCCAACACCTTGGGTCTGTTCGAGAGGGAGATACTGGATATAGCCGAGCTGGTGCATAACACTGGGGCCAAGCTCTACTACGACGGCGCCAACCTGAACGCATTCATGGGCGTGTGCCGCCCAGGGGACATGGGCTTCGACGCCGTGCACATGAACCTCCACAAGACGTTCACCACCCCCCATGGCGGGGGCGGACCGGGCGCCGGCCCGGTGGGGGTGAAGGCGGATCTCGTGCCCTTCCTGCCCACGCCGACCGTGGAGCGGTCGAACGGCCACCTGAAGCTCGATTTCAAGCGGCCGCAGTCGATCGGGCGAGTGCGCAGCTTCTATGGCAACTTCGGCATGCTGGTCCGCGCGTACACGTACATCGTCGCGATGGGCGGCGACGGGCTGACCCAGGCCTCGATGGACGCCGTGCTGTCGGCGAACTATCTGCGCAAGCGCATCGAGGGACTGCTCGAGCTCCCTCACGAGGGCCCCTGCATGCACGAGTTCGTCGCCAGCGCTCGCAACCTGGCCCCGAACGGGATCAAGGCCCTCGACGTTGCCAAAGGTCTGCTGGAACGGGATTTCTACGCCCCCACCATCTACTTCCCGCTTGTGGTCCCGGAGGCGATCATGGTCGAACCCACGGAGACCGAGAGCAAGCCGACCCTGGACGCCTTCGCGGCGGCGATCGCGGAGATCGTCAAGGAAGCCAAAGAGGACCCCGAAAAATTGCATCACGAGCCCCACAGCCTGCCGGTCGGGCGCCTTGACGAAGTGGCCACCGCCCGCAAAATCAACGCCTATTTGCAAGGCCAGAGCGAGGACCCCATCCTCCGCTGGAAACCAGTTCGCGAACAGCCCTGTTAAGAGGCCTCCGGAGGCCATTTTCGAACTCGAAATCGCGTAAAATTAAGGGCCTGAACCTCTGCCCAGTTGTCCCCTACGAGTTCTCCAGGCTGGGAGGGCCGAAATACCGGTGAGCAAGGCCGAAGAGCCGCTCCCAGCGCGTAGCCGCAGGCCCCAGCCTCTAGGCGCCGACGTGGCGTACACCGCCGAGCAGATCCAGGTCCTCGAGGGCCGGGAGCACGTCCGGCGGCGTCCGAGCATGTACATCGGCTCGACGACCAAGGAGGGCCTCCACCACCTGGTCTACGAGGTGGTCGACAACGCCGTCGACGAGGCCTTGGCGGGCTATGCCACCCGGATCGTGGTCACCCTCTTCGCCGACGGCAGCGTCCAGGTCGACGACAACGGCCGCGGCATCCCGGTCGACATCCACAAGAAGGAAGGCCTCTCGGCCCTCGAGCTGGTCCTCACCCGCCTCAACGCCGGTGGCAAGTTCGGCGGCGGCGGCTACAAGGTCTCCTCAGGTCTGCATGGCGTGGGCGTGTCGGCGGTCAACTTTCTCAGCGAACGGCTGCAGGTATGGGTGCACCGAAGCGGGAAGGTCTACCACCAGGAGTTCTCTCGGGGCGTACCGAGAGGCGGCGTCAAGGCCGTCGGCAAGACCGACCACACCGGCACCATCGTGCGGTTCTGGCCGGACCCCCAGATCTTCCCCGACACCACGTTCGACCGCGAGGTGATCCAACACCGCCTGCGCGAGATGGCTTACCTCAACAAGCGACTCGAGATCGCGCTCGCAGATGAGAAGCTCGGGTTCACCAACACCTTCTATTTCGAAGGCGGCATCGTCTCCTTCGTGCGCGCGCTCAACCGCGACAAGGCGACAGTCAATCCGCTGCCTTTCTACGTCGACCGCGAGGTGGAAGGCACCCAGGTCGAGATCGCGCTGCAGTACAACGAGACCTTCGTCGAGAACGTCCTTGCCTTCGCCAACACGATCCACACCATCGAGGGCGGCAGTCACCTCACCGGTTTTCGTTCGGCGCTGACCAACGTCCTGAACCGGTACGCCCGTAAGGCCGGCATCCTCAAAGAGGCGGATCCAAACCTCACGGGCGACGATGTGCGCGAGGGCCTTACGGCCGTGATCAGCGTCAAGGTGCTCGAGCCTCAGTTCGAAGGCCAGACCAAGGGCAAACTGGGCAATGCCGAGGTGCAGGGCCACGTGTCGATCGCACTGACCGAAGGCCTCACGCAGTACCTCGAGGAGAACCCGTCCGATGGGCGTCGCATCATCGAGAAGTCGCTGACCGCCGCGCGTGCGCGCGAAGCCGCTCGCAAAGCGCGCGACCTGGTTCAGCGCAAGAGCCTGCTCGAATCGAGCACGCTGCCTGGCAAGCTCGCCGACTGCTCGGAGCGTGACCCCGCCCTTTGCGAGCTCTACATCGTGGAGGGTGATTCCGCCGGAGGCACGGCCAAGGGCGGGCGCGATCGCCGCACGCAGGCCATCCTTCCGCTGCGCGGCAAGATCCTCAACGTCGAGAAGGCCCGCCTCGACAAGGTCCTCACGTTTGAGGAGATTCGAAACCTCATCACCGCCATGGGTGCCGGCGTCGGCGACAACTTCAATATCGAAAAACTCCGCTACCACAAGATCGTGACGATGACCGACGCGGACGTGGACGGAAGCCACATCCGCACCCTGCTGCTCACCTTCTTCTTTCGTTACTTCCCGGACATCATCGACAAGGGCTACCTGTACATGGCCCAGCCGCCCCTCTTCAAGGTGTCCAAGGGCAAGCAGGTCGTGTGGTGCCACTCGGAAGGCGAGCGCGACAAGGCGCTGCGCCAGCTCGGCAAGAACGCCGAAGCGGCGCGCATGAAGGGCCTTGGCGAGATGAACGCCGACGAGCTTTGGGACACGACCATGAACCCGAAGACGCGGGTCCTGCTCAGGGTGCAGGTCGAGGACGTAGCCGCCGTCAACGAGACCTTCGAGAAATTGATGGGCCCCGACGTGGAGCCACGCAAGAAATTCATTCAGGCGCACGCCAAGAGCGTCCGCAACCTCGACATCTGAGAGTCCATCCAGATGCGAATAGCCGTCGACGCCATGGGCGGCGACCATGCGCCCTCGCAGGTGCTGCAGGGCGCTTCGCAAGCGGCCGCGCAGTACGGGATCGAGGTCGTGGTGGTCGGTTCTCCCGGCGTCGTGCAACCGCTGCTCGACAAGCATCCGCGTTTGACGCTGTGCCCGTCGACACAGGTCATCGCGATGGACGATCACCCGGCGCAGGCGGTCCGGTCCAACCCGGATTCGTCGATGGCCGTGTGCGCACGACTGTGCAGAGAACGCAAGGCCGACGGATGGATGTCGGCCGGCAACTCGGGCGCGATCATGGCCACGGCGCTGTTGGTCCAGGGGCGCATCAGAGGCGTGGAGCGGCCGGCGCTGGGCTCGATCGTGCCCATCAAGGGCGGGTTTGCCTATTTCCTCGACGTCGGCGCCAACGTCGACTCCAAACCCGAGTACATGGTGCAGTTCGCGCTCATGGGCGCCATTTACGCGCGCGAGATGATGGGCCGATCCGAGCCTCGCGTGGGCCTGCTCAGCAACGGCGAGGAGGAGGGCAAGGGGGACGAGCTGGTCAAGGAGACAGCCCGCAGGCTGAAAGGAAGCATGAAGGGTTTCGTGGGTAACGTCGAGCCGAAGGATCTCTACGCAGGCAAGGTGGATGTGGTCGTCGCCGACGGCTTCGTCGGCAACATCACGATCAAGATGGCGGAGGCGACGGCCGAGTTTCTCTTTCGGAGCTTGCGCGACGAGATTCCACGCACGCTGCAGGGCAAGCTTGGCGGCATCCTCATCCGCGATGGTGTGCGCCGGCTGCGCAACAGCATCGACTGGCGGGAGTTCGGTGGCGCGCCGCTGCTCGGGATCGATGGCGTGGCGGTGGTGGCGCACGGACGCTCCGACGCCCGCGCCATCAAGAACGCCATCCGGGTGACCAAGGAGGCGGCCGAGAATCAACTCGTGCGTAAGATTCGGGCTGAGGTGGGCACGTGAAAAAGAACGGGCGAGTGCGTGTCGTGGTCACCGGCATGGGGACCGTGAACCCGCTCGGGAAGACCCTCGACGAGTACTGGGACGGGCTGATCGAAGGACGCAGCACCGCGCGCAAGGTCGAAGGGTCGTACGCAACCGAAAAGCTGAACACCAAGTTCGCGTGCGAGGTGCATGGCTTCGACCCGACCCTGTACATGGACCGCAAGGGGGCCCAACGCATGGCGCGTTTCTCGCAGATGGCGGTCGCCGCGTCGTCGATGGCGCTCGCGGATTCAGGCCTCGACCTCTCCAAGGAGGACGACTTTCGAGTCGGCGTCGACATGGGGACGGGAATCGGCGGCTTCATCGAGATGACTGGCGGCGCCATCTCGTACGCGACCAAGGGCAGGCTGAACCCCCTCTACGCTCCGATGATCATCCCCAACATGGCCGCCGCATCGGTCGCCATGGCTTTCCATCTTCGCGGCCCCAACACCACGGTGACGACTGCGTGCGCCGCCTCTACACATACGTTGGGGGACGCCACCAGGATCATCCAGCACGGCGACGCCGACGTCATGCTCGCCGGGGGCAGCGAAGCGTCCCTGTGCGAGGTGGGCATTTCGGCGTTCAACGCGATTCGCGCGTTGTCGACACGCAACGACGCACCCGAGAAGGCGAGCCGTCCCTTCGATCGCGATCGCGATGGCTTCGTGCCCGGTGAGGGCGCTGGCACGCTGGTCCTGGAGTCGATCGACCACGCGATCAGCCGGGGCGCGCGCATCTACGGCGAGGTGGTGGGCTTCGCGCTTACGTGCGACGCCTTTCACCAGGTGGCCCCCGACGAAACCGGCGAAGCGCCGGCCCGGGCGATCACGCTTGCCCTGAAAGACGCCGGCGTCGGGCCGAGTGACCTCGACTACGTCAACGCTCACGGCACCTCGACCACGCTGAACGACGCGGGCGAGACGCGTGCGCTGAAGATCGCGCTCGGCGATGAGGCTTACAAGGTTGCGATCAGCAGCACGAAGTCGATGATCGGTCACCTGCTTGGCGCCGCTGGCGCAGTCGAGGCGATCGCGACCCTGCTGACCATGAATCGCGGGCTGATCCACCCGACCATCAATTACGAAAACCCAGATCCAGAATGCGACCTCGACTACGTGCCCAACGTGGCCCGCCGCAAAGATGTGCATATCGCCATCTCCAACGGTTTCGGGTTCGGCGGGCACAACGCAGTCGTGGTCTTGAAGAAGTACGAGGAGTAGCTTGACCGACGACGCCACGACCGGAACCGTTCTCAATCGCAGCCTCCAGGAGGAGATGCAGACCTCCTACATGGAGTACGCGATGTCCGTCATCATCGCGCGTGCGCTGCCCGATGTGCGCGACGGGCTGAAGCCGGTCCAGCGCCGGATTCTCTACGCCATGAACCGGGCCGGCGCGACCTCCGCCAGCCGGCACCGCAAGTGCGCCGCGTTCGTCGGAGACGTGATGAAGCTGTACCACCCACACGGCGACGCGGCGGTCTACGACGCGCTGGTCCGCATGGCCCAGCCGTTCTCGCTGCGCTATCCGCTGATCGACGGTCAGGGCAACTTCGGCAGCGTTGACGGCGATCCCCCGGCGGCGATGCGCTACACGGAGGCCCGGCTTTCCGCGATCACCGGCGAGCTGATGGCCGACATCGAGAAGCAGACGGTGGACATGGTTCCAAACTACGACGGGACCGAGGAGCAGCCGTCGGTGCTGCCGGCGCGCATGCCGAACCTGCTGCTCAATGGTGCCACCGGCATCGCGGTCGGCATGACCACCAACATTCCGCCGCACAACCTGCGTGAGATCACCGCAGGCGTGAAGCACCTCGTCGACAATCCCGAGGCCACGGGCGAAGATCTCCTCGCCTTCATCAAGGGTCCTGACTTTCCCACCGGCGGGATCGTCATGGGGACGGCCGGGATCAAGGCCGCCTACTCCACCGGGCACGGCCGCATCATCGTTCGCGCCCGGCACACGTTCGAGCAGGCGCCCAACGGACGCGAGCGCATCATCATCGATGAGCTCCCGTACGCGGTCAACAAGGCGACCCTGGTGGCGAAGATCGCGGAGCTCGTCTCGGAGCGAAAGCTCGAGGGGATCGCCGACCTGCGGGACGAGTCAGACCGCGACGGCATGCGAATCGTCATCGAGCTGAAGCGTGAGGCCCGCGTATTCACCGTCTTGAACAACCTGTACAAGCACACGACCCTGCAGCAGACGTTCGGCGTGATCTTGCTCGCCATCGTCGAGGGCAGGCCGGTCGTATTGAGCCTGAAGCAGGCCCTGCAGCTTTTCATCGACCACCGGCGCGACGTCATCCTGCGCCGCACACGGTTCGACCTCGAGCGGGCCCAGGAACGCGCGCACATCCTCGAAGGCCTGAAGATCTGCCTCGACCATCTCGACGAGGTCATCAAGACCATACGCGCGGCCGCCGACACCGAGGTTGCGGCGACCCAGCTGCAGACAAAGTTCGGGCTGTCCGACCGCCAGGCGAGGGCGGTGCTGGCGCTGACCCTGGGCCGGCTCACCAAGCTCGAGCGCGGCAAGATCGACGAGG
>WNFC01007183.1_pt1 | contig 36580 bp, 31 predicted proteins | sample 5400541 | NCBI WGS metagenome assembly WNFC01 (sample SAMN13153342, study PRJNA577476) | soil metagenome | isolation source: 120 cm saprolite under Douglas fir tree site 2 hole 2 replicate 1 | place: USA:California | collected 2015-04-18
TGTCGGATAGCGAACTGCGTGCAATGTCGCAGAAGTCGGTCGGGATTCTCAAGGGAATGGGGCCGGAGATTCAGTGGTTGCACAGCTATGTAACCGGTAACAAGATTTATTGCGTCTACCTTGCTCCGGATGAAGCTGCCGTCCGGGAACACGCAAGCAGAGGCGGCTTCCCCGCTAACCGCATCTCGGCCGTGCGCCGCATGATTGATCCCACAACGGCCGAATGACCAATCCTGCTGGCAGAGCTTTCCAATCACCTGCTGCTCTCCCGGTGAGCATGTTGCAAGTCGCCCGCAGATGGTCATTCGTGCGCTAGAGCATCTCTAATGGTTTTATCAGCCGGCGTCGTCCAACCGTCCATCCATGCGGCTGCAGCTATCGTAGGGGACACTGACTGGCGTGCAAGGTCAAGCGTCTTTTCCAATCGCGCTTGGTCAGCCAATGGTAGAGGTGCGCCAAGAACCCGACGCATTGCCGCAGCTGCTCCTGCCAGTCTGAGTGCGTGCTCTGGCTTGGACTGGAGAGCCGCGGAACACGCCAGGCAATCCAGAAGACGGGCCATACCGCGTTTCTGTCCTAGCTCCTGGAACAGCTTCAGGCTTTCAGCATACCGTGAACGTGAAGTCTGATAATCCCTTTGGTCGCGGGCAAGATTCCCCAGGTCAACAAGGCATCCGGCGATACCCCATTTGTCACCAAGCTCCCTGAATATGGCCAGACTCTGCTCGTACCGCGCCCGCGCGACTGCGTCCTCACCCTGCTCATGGGCCACATCGCCCTCGTAATTGAGTGACCACGCCATCCCCGTGCGGTCACCCAATTCCCGGAAAATCGAAAGGCCTTCTTCATAGAGGGAGCGTGCAAGTGGATAATTCGCCTGTAACTTGATCACATTTGCCAGATTACTGAGCGAACGGGCCACCACCACACGGTCGCCTAAACCCCTCCAGACTTCCAGGCTCTCTTCAAGCAGCGAGCGGGAAGCTGCAAGATCGCCCCGATCACGAGCGTGTACTGCCAGGGCATTCAGCGCAATTCCGACGCCGCGTGAGTCGTTCAACTCGCGTGCGATGTCAAGGCTTTCCTCGATCAGCGTACATGCCGGCCCGTAATCGCCCTGTTCTCCAGCGAGTACGCCGGCAGCGAAGAGAGCTCGCGCGCGCGTATTTGAACGTGTGGTCGCGCCTTCCAGTTTGAGGAGTTTCCCTAGACGGTCGCGTCCTTCGGTTAGATGCTCACGCGTATCCCAGAACTGGAAGAGCGCCGCGCCCAGCCGCAGCCCCCACTCAACGTCGCCTGTCTGCGTCAGCCATTCCAGGGCCGCGCGAAAATTATCGTGGTCCACCTCGAACAAACTCACCCATTGCGTCCGCGCAGGATCGGCGGCCCCGGACGCAAACTCTTCCGCAAGCACCAGACAATAGGCGGCATGAGCGCGTTTCGTCGCGACTTCCTCTCCACTGGCGGCTAGACGTTCAAGCCCGTACTCACGAACCGTCTCCAGCAACACAAAGCGCGGTTCTCCCTCTAAAGGCTCAATTTGCTGGACGAGGCTTTTGTCAAAAAGCGATTCCATGCCTTCGAGAGCATCTAGTTCAAGGTCTTGTTTGGTGTTGCAGACTGCCTCCACTCCTTCCAGAGTGCACCCACCGACAAAAACGGAAACTCTTCGGAACAGCGCCTGCTCTGCCTGGCTGAGAAGGCCGTAGCTCCAGTCGATTGTTCCTCGCAGCGTCTGTTGTCGCACCGGCAGATCTTTCGCCCCGCCAGTGAGCAGTTGCAGGCGACTCTCCAGTCGCGCCTGCATTGCAGACGGCGAGAGCAGCTTGATGCGCGCAGCGGCTAGCTCGATGGCGAGAGGTAGCCCGTCCAGCCGGGTGCAGATAGTGGCCACCGCAAGGGCATTCTCTTCCGTGAGTTCAAAATTTGGCTTGACAGCAGCCGCCCGTTCCATGAACAAAGCAATCGCTGGATTCTTCGAAAGCATTCGAACCGGCGTCGTAGATCGAAGGTCCGGCAAGGCAAGGGAGGGAACAGGAAATTCATGTTCCCCATAAATGTGCAGAGGCGCGCGGCTGGTCACCAGGACTTTGAGCTTAGGGGCGATTGTGATTAATTCTGCCAGTGCCGGCGCCGCTGGAAGCATGTGCTCGAAATTGTCGACGAACAACAGTAAGTTCGTGCATAGGTCATGCAAGTATTCCTTCAGGCTCTCAATGGTTACTTGGCGACCACATTGCCTCATCCCCAACGCCTGCGCGATGATGGCCGGAATCAGTGCGGGATCACTCACTGCGGCGAGGGGAATAAAACACACGCCGCCCGGAAAGCTCTGGGCGACTTCACCCGCCACCTTCAGCCCCAGACTGGTTTTCCCGATCCCGCCTGGTCCAGTAAGCGTTATTAGGCGCACATCGTCTCGCAGCAGCACTCGCTTCACGGCTCTGACTTCCCGATCGCGACCAATAAATGCCGTTCGTTGGGTGGGAAGATTGCTCTTTTGAGGCGGGGAATGTCTCGATGGCGCTTCGGAGAGCCGGTCGCGTATGGTCGCAAGATCTCGGGACAGATCACGGGTGGATGCGTAGCGTTCCTTGGGATTCTTGGCCAGGCAGCGTTCGATTACCCAGCAAAGTGGCGATGGAACCTGGGGGGTTAGCGACACCACCGGTTCCGGATCATCCCGAAGAATGGCGGCCAGCGTTTCGGCCTTGCTGCGCCGCTGGAAACTGCGTTTTCCAGTCACCATTTCGTACAACACCGATCCGAACGAAAACTGGTCTGACCGGAAGTCCATGGGCAGACCCTTCGCTTGCTCCGGAGACATGTATTCGACGGTGCCCAGAACTGTCCCCGGAAAGGTTTGAGAGGCGACCAGGGTATCGGCATCAAGCGGCTGGTTGATGTCGGCCCTGGCAAGCTTGGCAAGTCCGAAGTCCAGGATTTTGACGAACCCGTCGCGAGAGACCATCAGGTTCTCTGGCTTCAGGTCTCGATGGACAACGCCTGCTTCATGGGCTTTTGCGAGCCCGTCCACAATTTGCGCGGCAATGGGGATGGCCTTCTGCAGGGGAATCGGATCTCCGCTGAGCATGTCGCGAAGCAACTCTCCCTCCACAAACTCCATTGCGATGTAGTAAGTAGTATCAACCTGCCCCAGCTCGAAGATCGTCACTATGTTTGGGTGGTTGAGTGCCGAAGCAGAACAGGCTTCCCGCTCAAAACGTTCCAGGTCCTGTTTGTCAGGCGACAGCTTGCGTGAAAGAATCTTGATGGCCAGGTCGCGCCCGAGGCGAGTGTCCCGTGCCCGATAAACTTCGCCCATGCCGCCGGCTCCGAGCGGACAAAGGATTTCGTAGCGACCGAATCGTGTGCCGCAGGAAAGCGTCGGTGATTCGGTTTGAGCTGCCCTGACCGGGTCCGGTGTTGTGAGCCGCTCATCCATTTCAGCTCTCGTTCACGTGCGGTGCCAAATGCCGCACGTCTCACATTAGTGCAGGATAGCAAAATTCTCGGAGGATGTTATGGATATTAAATCTCTTCAACGGCCGTTAAAAGAGCAGTATCGTCGCGACCCGAGTACCTCTCGAATTACGTTGACCGCAAGGGGCGCCGAGACTGCTAGTCCCATGACCTGTTCAGTGGATATCGGACGCGCAATCTACCAGGCCGAGGCCCACAAGGGAGTTGGGGGAACGGGTGCAGCAGCGTGTTCTGGCGATCTCCTGCTCGGTGCACTGGCCGCATGCGCGCAGATCACCTGCCAATTGGTGGCAGTTGCTATGGGCGTGCCAACCCAGCACATCGAGGTTACTGTCAGTGGCGATCTGGACTTACAAGGTACTCTGGGCGTTTCAAAGGATGTCACCGTCGGCTTTGAAGTAATTCGCGTCCAATTCGATATTGACGCGCCGCAGGCTGCTCCAGAGCAGTTGCGAGCGCTGCAGGAGAAAACGGAACAATATTGCGTCGTTCTGCAAACCTTGCTGCGTTCACCAAGAATAAGTACCGAGTGGGCCCGCTCCTAGGGTTGGCTTGACAGGCGGAGAGGACCTGCTTACAAGCCAGAACCGAGGAACTAACTCTTAAAAAGTTTTCCCTGCTGAATCAGACTCTTCTGAAATTGCCGAGATTCGCTTCTTGGCCTCGCCTAGCGCTTCGCTGCTGGAGAAGAAAGCGCTCTTGAAACGAAAGAATACGGACGACCGGCGCGTTCGCATGGTCGAGCTCAGGGCAAAAGGCCGAGCACTCGTCACTAAAATTTTTCGGGAGCATGCGACCACAATGGAAGAAGCCGCCGGCGTCCTTACAAAGCAAGAACGTCTGATCTTGCTGCGGATCCTCAAGAAATTGGGAAAAGGTGCAGAACAGCGAATCCTGGCCAAACCGTGATGATGCACACGGCAATCTCTTTCCCTTTGAAGTCTAGAGAGTTTGGCTCAAATGGCTCTGAAAATAACCGGGTTGGTATCATGTAGACTCTTGAAACAATCTCATCAGACGGCGACGGAAAATTGAAACTAACCAAGGGAAAAGTAGCGGTCATCTTGCTGGTCGTGGCAAGCGTTGTGACCTTCACCGCCTTTCAGTTGAAGAGCAAGGGCCCAGTCCAGTACTACACTGCCAAAGTTGAGAACGGCGACATCAAGCAGGTGGTGGAAGCCACGGGCACCATCAACGCGGTGATCACAGTCCAGGTCGGATCGCAGGTATCTGGCACCATCTCCAAACTGTATGTGGATTTCAACTCACGCGTGCGTAAAGGGCAACTGATCGCCGAAATTGATCCTCCGTTATTCAGGGGTGCGCTCTCACAGGCGGAGGCCGATCTGGAAAATGCCAGGGCCAACCTGGCAGTTGCCATCGCTAACACCGCCAAAGCGCGGGCTGCGGACGCTCAGACCAAAGCAGACTATGAGCGCAATTCCGGACTCAGCAAACAAGGCGTAATCAGCCAGCAGGCTCTGGATGTTGCAAGAGCCAATGCCGAGAGTGCGGCAGCTCAGGTTTCTGCTGCTTTGGCACAAGAGCACCAGGCGAGGGCACAGGTCCAGCAAAAAGAAGCAGCCGTGCAGGTGGCGCAAACGAACCTGGATTACACAACCATCCACGCGCCGATTGACGGTACCGTTGTGGCACGCAATGTTGACGTAGGCCAAACGGTGGCGGCCTCACTGCAGGCGCCTACCCTCTTCACCATTGCCCAGGACCTGACCAAGATGCAGGTTTACGCCAAGACCGATGAATCTGACGTTGGCCAGATCCGTTCCGGACAAAAAGTAACATTCAAAGTAGACGCTTATCCACGGGAAACATTCACCGGTACCGTCTCCCAGGTGAGAATGAACTCGACCGTGGTCCAGAACGTGGTCACGTATGACACAATCATCGACTTCAACAATCCTGAACTGAAACTCTTTCCCGGCATGACTGCCTATGTGAGCATCCCAGTCGCAACGGCGGCGAACGTCATGAAGGTTCCTAACGGAGCTTTGCGATACAAGCCTGACTTGTCCCCGGATGATCTTCGTGCTCTCTACCAGAAGTATGGAATTCCCGAGGGTACCGGGCAGCGGTCGCAAAACACGAAATCGGAACCCTCACCTGGCGCTGCGGCGACTCCGGCAGAAACAGCTAAGAGCAGCGGGCCAAAATACGATACCCAGATCGTGTGGAAAGAGCTTGCCGACAACTCGCTTGCGCCGGTGCGGATTAAGACCGGAATCACCGACCATACTTTTACTGAAATGATCCAGGAACTAAACGGTGATCTTAAAGCCGGCGATGATGTGGTGACGGGCGTAGCCCAAGGTCGCGGATCAGCCAATGCTCCGCGCCCGGGCGGCCCTGGAGTTCCGCGCGGCCGGTAACTTCCTTATGAGCGTTCAACAAACCAACTCGTTGCCAGGCTCCGTTCTCCAGGCTCCCGAAATTAATCGGGACGAAATCGTTATTCAGGCCCGGGATATCCATAAGTTTTACCAGTTGGGCGAAACCCAGGTTCATGCCCTGCGTGGAGTGAGTCTCGAAATCAGGCGCGGAGAGTTCGTCGCCATCATGGGTGCCAGCGGCAGCGGCAAATCCACATTCATGAACATCCTGGGATGCCTGGACAAGCCAAGCTCAGGACAATATCTCCTGGAAAGCACGGATGTCTCCAGTCTTGAGAAGAGACAACTGGCCGGAATTCGTAACCGCAAGATCGGTTTCGTTTTTCAGGGATTCAATCTTCTGGCACGGACAACCGCGTTGGAGAACACCGAATTGCCAACGCTTTACGCGCGCATAGACAAAGCGGAGCGGCATCATCGCGCGATTGATGCTTTAAAGATGGTAGGGCTGGGAGACCGGATTGATCACTTTCCCTCGCAGCTTTCGGGAGGCCAGCAGCAGCGGGTTGCGATTGCGCGGGCGTTGGTAAATCAGCCGTCCATTCTGCTGGCAGACGAACCCACCGGCAATCTCGACAGCCGCACGTCCGTTGAAGTCATGGAAATCTTTCAGTCGCTGAACGAAAAAGGGCTCACCATCATTCTGGTCACTCACGAACATGATATTGCTCAGTTCACGAAAAGAAACATCTTCTTTCGTGACGGAAAGATCCGCCGGGATGATGCGATCTCCAACCGCGCTCATGCCGCCGAAGTTCTCAAGACTATGCCTGCGATCGAAGACTAGCGTTTATGGATTTACTTTCCACATTGCGGATTGCTTTTTGCGCACTGGCGCGAAACAAAATGCGCTCAACCCTGACCATGCTCGGCATCATCATCGGGGTGGGCGCGGTCATTGCAATGGTGGGAATTGGTCAGGGCGCTGATCAGACGGTGCAAAGCCAGATCGCAAATCTCGGCTCCAACATGCTCTTTGTCAGCTCAGGCTCAATGAATCTTGGAGGCCTGCGGCTGGGATGGGGCGCCACCAAGACGCTGGTCCGTGAAGACGTCACCGCGATGCTGAAAGAATGTCCCGCAGTGGCGGCTGCTGCGCCCGGCACGCAGACCTCTGCGCAGGTGGTGTACGAGAATGACAACTGGGGAACGCGCATTACCGGCACTACACCGGAATACTTTGATATTCGCACCTGGGACTTTCAAAGTGGAACCAGCTTCATCCAGGACGACGTGACCACAGCCGCCAACGTTGCCGTGATTGGCGACACGGTGCGAAAGAACCTTTTTGCCACCACCGAACCGGTGGGCAAAACTATCCGCATCGGGAACTTGCCTTTCAGGGTTGTTGGAGTTCTGGTGGCCAAAGGGCAATCCCCGGCGATGAGCGAAGACCAGGACGACACGATCATTGTGCCACTGACAACCCTGCAAAAGAAAATCACCGGACAGCCATGGCTGCGCTTTGTCATGGTCTCTGCCAAATCCCGCTCCGGCAGCTATGCCGCACAGCAGCAGATTGAATCGCTGCTGCGTGATCGCCATCGCATACGAGGAGAGCAGCCTGACGACTTCACTGTTCGCAATCTTGCCGACATGGCGGACCTGGCGTCAGAAGCCAGCAAGGTGATGACCGGCTTGTTAGCATCAATCGCAGGGGTGTCGCTGCTTGTGGGTGGAATCGGGATCATGAACATTATGCTGGTCTCGGTCAAGGAACGTACGCGTGAGATCGGCGTGCGCATGGCCATTGGCGCAACAGATGGCGACGTTCAGCAGCAGTTTCTGATCGAGGCTGTCGTCATGAGCCTGATCGGCGGAGCAGTGGGCATCGCTGTTGGTGTAACTGCGTCACTCGTGATCGCCTCCACTGCCGGCTGGCCGATCCTGGTTTCGGGCAACGCAATTGCCGGAGCCACCATGATCGCAATGGCGATTGGAATCTTCTTTGGCTATTACCCGGCAAGGAAGGCTGCCCGACTCGATCCTATCGAAGCGCTACGCTACGAGTGAGTGGCAGAAACCATCATTCATGTCTTTAAGCACAATAATTCGAGAAGCACTTCAGGCGCTGGTACGCAACCGTGTACGCAGCCTTCTGACCATGCTGGGAATTATCATGGGCGTTGGATCTTTCATCTGCGTTGTTGCCGTGGGCAACGCTGGTTCCAGCCGCGTCGAAGAACAGCTCAGCAAAGTGGGCGATAACCTCATCTGGGTTGAGGCGGGCAGTCGGGCGCGCAACGGAGTACGCATTGGCAGCCGCGGGACTAAAACCCTGGTGGTCGGCGATGCTCAGACCGTGCTTGATCAAGTTCCCGGAATAAAGAGTGCCTCTCCGAACGTTGATGGCCGCCTCCAGGTAGTCTATGGAAACTTAAACTGGGGCACGCAATATCGCGGCGTAAGCCCGGAGTACTTTGAAATTCGGAAGTGGGATTTCCGTCTGGGTGGGGCGTTTACCCAGGATGACATGGATCGCAACGCTCCAGTCTGTGTACTCGGTCCAACGGTGGCATTGAATTTATTTGATGCCGAAGACCCTATCGGCAAAACCATCAATATCCACTCGGTGCCGTTCAAGGTCATTGGAGTGCTCCAGGGAAAAGGCTTCTCGGCTACAGGTCAGGACCAGGATGACTTTGTCGTGATGCCGCTTACGACTGCCCAGAAAAGAATCACCGGAGTCGAGTGGCTCGATGACATCTTCTTTTCTGCCGCTTCAAGAGAAGAGATACCTGAGGTCACAAAGCGAATCATTGGCGTGATGCGAGAAAGACATCATCTCCGCGCCAGTGAAGACGATGATTTCAACATTCGCACGCCGGAAGAACTCATTCGTGCCCAACTGGCCGCAGCCAAAGTGTTCACTCTTTTGCTGGGGAGCGCTGCCTCCTTGTCACTGCTCGTTGGTGGGATCGGGATCATGAACATCATGCTGATTTCGGTCACGGAACGCACTCGAGAGATCGGGATCCGTTTGGCGGTCGGCGCTACCGAGCGAGACATTCAATTGCAATTTCTGAGCGAAGCGATCGTCATGAGCCTGATCGGGGGCATCCTGGGCGTGCTTGCAGGTGTTCTTGGTTCGTTCGTGTTGCAGAATACTCTGCACTGGGAAATGCGACTCTCAACGCAGATCATGGCGGTTGCAGGTATATTCTCGGCGGGCGTCGGAATTTTCTTTGGCTACTACCCGGCGCGGAAAGCTGCTCAACTCGATCCCATTGAGGGTCTGCGTTACGAGTGACTCTGTGAGCATTCAATCAGGCTGACCGACCTGCCTGGGCTTTCAAATACAAGAGCAGCATCAACTCGGAACATGGACTACGATTCCCAATTGGCACGGTATGGGCGAGCCATCACGTTTTGCTGGGTTGTACTTGAATTCACGAATCGCGGCCAGTAGCTTCTGCTCAATGGTTGGGTTGACCGCTCCGCCCGAGATCCGCGCGTCAGCCACTCGGCCATCCACGTCGACAATAACATCCACTATTAGATATTGCTCAAAACGCGGCGGAACCTCATCAGCCGAGATTGTGGGCAGCGTTCCCGCCGTCTGAATCGCAAGTTGATAGTCGTGTCCTGGAGAAAAGCCATAGACCTGGCGGAACTTGAGATTCATCATGAGCCCCGCGGTCTCTTGTTTTGCTCGTTTGCGTAGCGCTTGCATGGCCGTACCCTCAGACCCAGGTTCCGGTTGCAGCGCGTGCTCCTGCCGCAAATCGCGACGCAACTCAAGGCGGCTGGCATGTGTTCTCGCTGGCTTTGCGCTGGCTGGATTAAAAGAAACATGCGCCGGCCCTGAAATCATTTGTACACTTTGGAATTTCGTGGGCACAACTAAAACTCTTGCCGTTGGCCAGGAAACGACAAAGAGAGCCAATACAACAACATGCCCGACAACTGACAACAAAAGGGTCGACGCACGAGGAACAGGATCGCGTGGCAGGAGTATCTGGCGTTGATCTAGCCCAAGCTGTGAATCGTTCATATCCTCACGCCCAGCGTTTTGGTAAGCATAGCATCTTGGTCAATTACCTAGAAGCCTTTCATAAGTTGCTTCGAAGGAGTTCGAGACAGAGTGTCAGGGCACAACTTCAGTCGTGCCGATAAGAGCCTCCCGTGTTCGCCCATTGACCGCGGAACATTGAGGGGCAAGCCAGCGTACCAGCCTTTTCGTCTCTTCTCCCTCACGGGAACGCGATGGCGCCCCATCCTTTCGCGGAAGCTGGCTGTTTGTTTTTCAGCTGAAGCGAGAGGATGGGAGATAATCACTCGCCGATGCACAAGGCTCAGTCAAGGATAATCATCTTGAGCGAGCACGAGCATCGCGAGATTGTCGCAAACGGCGTCGCATTCGTGCCTGGACGATTTTGATCCGCGATCATCCGCGTTGATCCGCGGTAAGGAATTGGCCCGCCTGCGTGTGTAAAGATGCGGGACCCCGGCTAGTTGTTCACACCGCTCAGAAAGCCGCCTAGATGTCCGGTAAGAGCAACAAAAAATACCCCGAGCAGCTCGACTGGGAAGCGGTAAACCGACAGCAGGCGTTCCGGATGGCGGCGCGCCTGGTAGTGGATCCACCACACCATCCAGATCAGCAGACTGGAAGAGGTACCGAGGATCAAATGAAGTAATAAATTCCCGCGAAGACTGGCACCCTCAAGCTGCCAGCGCCAGGCAATGATTCCGGTGAGCAATGCGGGCAGTGTCGAAACTACCGCAACCAGCAGGTTGTAATACGCAGCCGCAGCCATGGCGCTGTTTCTCTTCCACTGTGCAACGATGTCAAACGCGACTCCGACGATGAAGAGAGCGATCGGGAAATGGATCAGGACTACATGCTGCGCGTGCTTCGCGAGCAGTACTGACTTGATGTCAAAGGGATTCAATTCGTGCCCTCCGTGCTGAAATACCTGCCGCTCTCCTACTCGAATCTCACAAACTGTTTGATACGAGCTTGTTTCCTTTATGAGCGTTGCGAGAAAACCAGAAGCTGCGGCTCTGAGGCCATAAACCAGATTTGGGCCTGATTATTCCGCTCGGAGCTTACTTTTCAATTCGGTAATGAAATCATTCCATTCAAGAGCCTGAGCAGAAAAAAACGAGGGCCGCTACAAGCGGCCCTCAAGGAGTTGAGAGGAAGATCACCATAATGCTCATTCCGTTACCAGTTAAAACCAAGTGAGCTGGCATTTATTCCTTCGACAGGAATTTGGATCAGCCCCTGGATTTGGAAGTTGAAATGAGTTTCATTCCAATCAAAGTCGTGTGTCACAGCCGCGCTCGGCTGTGCAGTTCTTTAGGGCGACCGTTTGGTGCCCCATTCTCTTGCGAGCGAAGGTGGTTTTTCTTCGGAGTAAAAAGGTGAGAGATCATCACTTGCCGATTGTCACCAGCACATACTCCGCTTGGTCTTACACCCGTTCATATTCGCTCTCAGGGCGCGGGACGTTGAGTCCCGTTGCCCTGCGCTCGACAATGCCTGCATCGCCCTTGAGGACCTCGAACTCAGTGCGGTCGCCCTCACGCCAGAAGCGGATATCGAGCTTATGCTGGCCGATGCGCATGTCAATCACAGTCAAATCCGGCAGCCATGGGGGAAGCCATGGGTCGATATAGAGTTTGTTGCGCGGAGCGTCCGGTACAAAGCCCAGCATGGCCTGCATCAGCATGAAGGCTGCTCCGGCGGCCCAGGCTTGCGGCACATTGGCTCCAATGTATTGCACCGGGAAGGTCACCCCATCGGGCGTTAACACAGTGTAGAGTTCCGGCAATTGGTTCGCCAGAAAGCGGCTGGCTGCTTTGCTGATGTCGTGTGCGATGCGCGCGGCTTCGGCATCAAATCCGTAACGCTTGAATCCCACGGCGATGATGGCATTGTCATGCGGCCAGACTGATCCCGTCTGATAGTTGTGGGGATTGTATGCGGGGTTGAGAGCAGACAGCGTGCGGATACCCGCGCCGCTCCACATGTCCGGGGCCATCAGGCGGTCCACAACTCTTTTCGCGCGGTCACGCGGCACAATCCCACAAGCGAGGCAATGCCCCGCGTTCGAAGCAACGGTGAGCACTTTCTTCTTATCACCGTCCAGGGCGAAAACGTAGAAGCCAAGCTCTTCATCCCAGAACGCTTCGTTGAAACGCTTGAAGAGCGCGGCGGCTTTGGCGCGCAAGGCTTCCGCGCGATCGGGCTTCTCCAGGGCATCAAAAACTTCGGCCATGCGAACCCAGGCAGCGTAAACATAGGCTTGCAGCTCGCACAGTGCCTTCGGCCCCTTGACCAGTGACCCGTCCGGATAGACGATGGCATCGCCGGAATCCTTCCATCCCATGTTCTCGTAGCCGACGGGGGAGCGTGTCTGATATTCCTGGAATCCGTCACCGTCACGATCGCCGTATTTGTCAATCCAATCCAGGCAGCCCTCGGCCGTCTTAAGGTGCCGCTTCAGCAATCCCACATCGCCAATGGCGCGCCATGCTGCATGCAGCGTGATCAGATAAAGCGGCGTCGCGTCGGCGGTGCCATAGTACGGCGTGTGCGGAATCAGTTTGAAGTGCGCCAGCTCACCGTAGCGTCTTTCGTGAGGTATCTTTCCCGGCTCGGCGTCGCGGTAAGGGTCGTCTTCGTGGGCCTGCATTGCACCCAGAATTTCCAGAACACCGCGGGAGAAATCCGGGTAGATCAGCATGTTTTGCAAAGAAACGATCAGACTGTCACGGCCGAACGGCGCGATGAACCAGGGCAGACCCGCGGCCGGTATAAAGCTCATATGGTCTGTGCCGGCGAACGGCAGTCGGAGCGCGGCTATATCCTCCAGCGCCTGCCGATACATGCGATAAAACTCTTCGTTGCTGGTTCGAATCTTGAGCACCGTTTGCAGCCACTCCTCCAGCGGCACAGCGTGGCTTGATGTGTGACTCTGACCGGCACAATTTTCCGTCGGCGGGTAGCTTCGTTCATTTTCCTCAAGCGTGTACAAGAGACACGCATGCCACCTCTCTCCCGGACCCAGCTCAACCTCGAAACTCAGGCGTCCGTTTGCGTACACGGCCTTCTTTGGCGCATGCATCGGGACAATGATGACCTTGCGCATGAAATCATCATTGCAATAGGTACTTTGAACCTCTTGCCTTGTAGGTGACCATTCCGTAGTGATACGCCCCCGGCGCACGATCTTGCCGGTCTTGACCTCAAAAATGTCAGCGAAGTCAGAGCGGATTGCGATCTCCAGTTGAAATTTCACCCGTTTCTTGCTGTGGTTCACGATCTCTAGATCTTCATGCATTCCCCCACCAACGGAACGGCTGATGGTGAGTCCGAGAACTCGAGGCGGGATGATGCCATCCTCAGTGAGAATTGAGGGGTTGGTGAGGAAGACGCGGGCTCCGTAATAAGTCACCGCTCCACCGTTTAACAGTTCCCATTCTTCGCCGTTGGCGCGAATCGCCCAGGCACTCATGACGCGCGTATCAAAGAAATAGAGTCCCCTTTCGCTGGGGCATTTAATCTGCCCATCCTGTTCAGTGACCAGAACTGTTTGCCCCTGGTGAATAGCAATCTCGTTGGGACCTACCTGGACTTTGAAGGGCATTGGGCTTTGTCTTTGTTGCTGGCAGTCTGGCGCTAAGAATGATGCTTGTAGTTGGATGCGTCGAATTCGAACAAGGCTTGGGCCGTGTTTAAGACGGGTTGCTACGTTAGCGGTGCTGCTACTAAATAGGAAGTTTCTAATGTTTTTTACCGGACTTATATGTCTCTGAACCGGTACTGCTGCCAATCCTATGTCCGACAAAAGACGGAGCTGGTCAAAATTGACCAGTTCCGTTTAGTTTTTGCGCGTAAACTGGAATTGTGGCGATATCCGGCAAAACGGTTGGGAAGAAGCTCGTTTTCAATCCGGAAGCTTTTCTTGCCAAAAAGGGCCGAACGCTTGTTGAGGTGAAGCAGGGCGATACCATTTTCACCCAGGGCGATGACTCCAACGCCGTGTTTTATCTAGGTGGCGGTATACGATCCGGACGAATCTCCGGGAGCTAGGTGTGTTTCTGCTTAGGATTGCATGTGTGACTGAGGTATTCGTCGGCGTCGCGGCACAGCATTTGGCATTTGTGGCAGCGAATGGGACCTTTCACCACGGTCTTGGGGCGACGGTTAGCGAGCCGGTCCAGCCTTAAAGCGACAACCCCCTCACAAACACCAGTCAATCTTCTCAGCAGGAAATATCAAAAAGAACAAAGGAACATTACAACAAATGGAACAAGGAATTGTGAAGTGGTTTAACGACGCAAAAGGTTTTGGATTTATTACCCGCAATAGCGGCGACGGAGATGTCTTCGTACATTTCTCCGCGATCCAATCCAGCGGATTCCGTAGCTTGCCGGAAGGCCAGGCCGTGGAATTTACCGTCACCAAAGGCCCCAAGGGCTGGCAGGCGGAAAACGTAAAAGTTCTGTAAGACCAAAGAAGAGGGATTGCCCGGAGCGCACGCAGCGCTTCGGGCTTTTCTGCGTTTGGGCTCTTTTTACACCCCACCTTTTTTACATCCGGTCGGTTTTACATCCCGAGCGAAGCGAGGGATCCCTGCCGCCACAATAGTTTTAAGGACCTGCCATCCTTGAGCGCAGCGGCGACGAAGTGGAGACGCCAAGTCGAAGGATCTTTGAATTTAGCTGCCGCCGGCTGCTCTGGCCTTTCCACCAACCTGGGTGGATTCGTCGTTGTTGGGAGATGAGTCTGGTTTCTTTGCGCCGCTAGCTTCTTCCGCCCTGCGCTTCAGTATCCGGGACATGCGATCCTGATCTTCAGCGTTCTGAAGTTTTCTATTCATTGGATACTCTTTACTCATAGGCGAACCGCCTTTTCTGGAGCTGATGAATTACTGTCGGTATCGGCATCCTGAGCCAGTTCTGATGACAAAGGGTCGGTATCAAATTCCTTCGATGGTGGGAGTGCCTCGGCGGTCCATTCCCATTCGAACGGGCGAAGGTGAGTGGGACCAACCGGACTCGCCTGCGCATCGGGCCGCAAACCGCACGACAGGCAAATTGCACCCACAGTGTGGACCTGAGTTTCACGGGTAATATCATCGGCACGGCGGCCGATCCACCCGGATAGCACGGGACCATTGCATTTCTCGCACGGCACCGCCGAGAGATGGAGATAATGCGTGGCGCGTTCTGTCGCTTTTACCATCTTACCGGCCCAGGTTCGTGGCATTGGCGCCCGAGCCGAAACCTTGGAAGACTCTTCGAACGTAGTTGCTTGAGACATGGGTCCTTCTTCCCTGAATCGGACATTCGAACCGCCGACAATCTTTTATCTTACCTCTGCCGCAAGGCGGACTAAAGCTTTTGTCCGCGCGAATGCTGTTTGCTGGACGAGCCAGATGGAAGCCATGATAATGGTCAGTAAAATCACGACGGGAAGAGCAGCCATCCCGTATTGAAGAACCAGCAGCAACATCCAGCCAAACATTACAAGCATGAAAGCCGTATAAAGCATTGTTACACCTTCTTGAACTCTGCGCTCCGCGAAAAATAGCACCGGCTACCAGTATGGTCTTTTACGCGGACAATAGGTGAGAAATATTGCGCTAAGGTTTTTATATTGCTTCAGTAAACCGCGCGTTGCGGCTGGCCCTGTTTGGAACCAAGCGAAAACCTGGGCTCGGCGGGCGCGTTGCGAAGCACCTGACTGACCACATAATCGCCCACAGCCGGACCATGTTTAAAACCGTGTCCTGATCCTCCACCAACAATCCAGACATTCTCCGCTTGCGGATGGCGATCAATCAGGAAGTCGCCCTTCCACGTGTTCTCATACTGGCAGACACGCGTCTCAACAATGGGTGCATGCGTGAGCGAAGGAATATGTTTGGCCACGAACGAACGCAGCCGCAGAATCGAAGCTTCCGAGACAATGCGCTCGTCGAGATCAGGATCGATCGCCTCACCGTGAAGATCAAAGGCAATCTTGAATCCGCGACCTTCCATGTCCGGCAGCGCATAAGGTATATAAGGATGCTGGTGATAGAGCCAGACCGGCATACGCGAAGGCTGAAAGCTATTGTTGCCGGCAGGCGGACCAAGAAAGAAAACTTCCTGGCGACTGGGAAAGATTCGGCCGGCAAGCAAATCAGGAAAAACTTTAGGCAACCACGGGCCGCAGGCAAAGATAAACGTACCGGCAGAAATTCGATAACCTTCCGCAGTCTTCAGTTCATCCAGCTTTTGCGTTAGTTGAAGCGGATCAACCGTGGCGTGGCGATAATCAACGCCCTCCCGCTGGAGCTGATCGACCAGCGTCTGCACGGACCTGCGGGCCATGAGCAATCCGCTTTCCTGCTCCAGCACCGCCCATGAAACGTGTTCGAAATGAAGTTCAGGATAGCGGATACCGATTTCGCCCTGACTCAGCCGTTCGCAAGCCACGCCCTGTTGCTTGAGAACATCAATCATCTTCAGCGTGTACGCATCAGAGTCTTCGCTGAGCCAAAGCACGCCGGTCTGGTGAAACATCTGCACGCCAGTCTCAGATTCAATCTGCCGCCAGGCAGGCAGTGAGTGGATGGCCCAGCGCGTATACAGATCGTCCGGCCCATAGCCCATGCGTATTACCCGCGTTTCGCCGCCGGAACTGGCGCGGCTGTTTGCTGGGCCGTACGCATCAAGCAACACCACGCTCGCTCCAGCGCGGTGAAGCTGACGCGCCGTCCATGCCCCGAATACGCCTGCACCGATTACAGCAAAATCATAGGTCATGCTTTTGTCTCGTGAATGATCGCGCGATGATAAATCAAGTGTGCCGTCACCAGGTCCTCCAGCGCGCAGCCCAGATTCTTAAACAGTGTGATGTCGTGGCGTGTAAGCCTGCCTGCCTTTTTGCCGCTGGCAATCTCATGCAGATCAGCAACGACATGGGAGTTACTGATCGCTTTGTTCCGGATTGGAATCAGGATGTCCCCGGCTTCGGCGAACGCGGCAGCGTACGTTTCCACGATCACGCGCGCCTGTGACACCGTGCGGTCATCCACTTCGCGTCTCGTCGGCTGAAATGCGCCCACGGCGTTGATGTGTGTTCCCGGGCGCAGCGCTTCGCCCGCAAACACCGGCACGCCGGAATTGGTACATGTGCAGATCACGTCAGATTCTGCGGCACAGGTGCGCGCGTCCACTGCTTCCACGTGCAGCCCGTGGCGATCGCGCATGGAATCAACGAATGGAGAAGGATCGCTCCGGCCAGACCCGGATACAAGAAAACGCTGAAAATTTCGCACGCGGGCCACGATGTCGAAATGCCCTTCTGCCTGCCGTCCACTCCCGAAGATACCAAGTGTCTGCGCATCGGGACGAGCAAGCAGATCGGTTGCGACAGCAGAAGTAGCAGCGGTACGCAGATCTGTCAGGTAATTAGCCTGCATATGAGCCAGCGGCAGACCGCTCATTGGATCGAGCAGTTCATAGTTGGCTTGCACGCCGCCGGCTTTGGTAACCGTGACGGTCTTCACGCCGGCAACACCCATTGCACTGTCATACGCGGGCATCACGAGCAGAACGCCACCATCGCCGAGATCGATTGACGTCCGCACTGGCATGTGCAGCGTGGAAGCATAGTCTCCGGAAAACGCTGTGCGAAGTGCATCAATCACGCGGACCGGGTCAGAAAGCTGCCGAACCTGATCGTCAGACAGATTAAGCATGTATGGATTTTACTTTTTCCCGGATTTCGCCAGGACTCTCCTGATCTTCTTGGGCGACACCTTCAGCACCTTGGCGACGCGTGTGACCTTCTTCCCTTCCTTCTCCCACACACGCGCAATCACCACTTCTGCAAATTCTTCCGTGAGCCGCTGAAAAGTCTTCCCATCCGTCACTCCCTGTGACCATGCCCGCAGGCGCTGATCAATGCTGCCGCGGGCAGTTACCTTCTGGTTCAGGAGCTGCAGCTCATGGAACACATCTTCATCTTCCGCTGACTTCATAAAGCTGGAAGCGCGGTCAAGGCAGTGGCGCGCGTCCTCAAGATCGTGAATGGCGGGATGAGCGGCGGTGAGGCCTCGCCATATGTAAGCGCGAGCCAGCAGACGCTGATTTTGCGTGTGCGTGGCCGCCTCCACGGCATCGCGGGCATAGTCACGCGCCGCCTGAGCGTGTTCCCATGTGCGCGTGCTGCCTTCAATTTCTTCTTCCAGTTGCGCGTGTTCAACCTTGCACTGCAGCAGACGCGCCCGGGCCATCACGATGGAGTCATTCTCTTCTTTGCCAACGCCGTAAGCGCGAGCGCCCTCACTGGCGGCCTTGTCGAGTTCTCCGCTGTCCAGGTAAAGGAGGCCACGGTTTTCCAGAACGTTGCCGATGCCATGATGATGATTGTGGTAGACGTAAATCTTCTCTGCCTGATCAAGATTGGCGAAAGCACTGGCGCGCAGCTCTTCATACTGTTCGCGACGAGTCTGCTGGCGTCCGCGAGTGACCGCGGCAGGCTTGGCGGACTTGGCTTTGCGCTGGCGCTCAGCCTCCGAATCCATTTGCTGGATGAGTTGCGCGGCGATCAGCCGCTGCACATAGGCAATGTTGGCCAATGATCGCGCCAGATTGCGATGTTGAGGATTGCGCTTTCGAAAATGCTCGATGGCGCGGGAGAAATATTTCAGCGCCTGATTGTACTGTCCCTGGCGGCGAATCATGCGTCCATGCGCGGAATAGATGTTGCCCAGGGTGATGTCATCGTCTGTGGTGGAGAGATCGGCTTCGGCACGGTCAAGAATGCGCGCAGCTTCCCGGAACTGTCCCTTTTGAAACAATAGCCAGCTCTCCAATACGCGCATCACGGAAGCCATCTTGGGAAATCCAAGGGCCTGCGCCAGCTCACGTCCGACGCCGGCGCGCTTCAGCGCTTCGTCATATTCGCCCTTCTTGCGATGACAACGCGCGTTCCAGAAATGGACGATCGCGACAACTTCCTTATCCGGAATCTCCTCCTGCAAGGAGAGCACAAGGTCAAAGTGACGCAGGGCATCGTCGGGATGGTCATGCAACAGCGCAAGCAAGCCTTCCGCTGTGCGGAGTTGCAGGTAGTCGGTCACAGGAAGCCGGCTGCGCTGCTCGCGCGAAAAACGGGCAAGAAGTTGCTCCAGCAATTCGGCGCCACTGTAACCTACATCGACCCATTGGGCGATGGCCCCAAGCAGTGCGGCTGCATGTTCCCGTGATGGATCCAACGCAGCCATCGTGCCGGCATCGCGATCCAGCAGGGCGATACCCTGCGTGATCTGGCGTGCGACAAGATGCTCGCGCAGTGCCGCTAGAAGCTGATCGAACGGGGCCGCGGCCGCAGTAGCGGCAGGTTTTGCCACAGTTCTATTTGAAGCCCGGCGGCGGGTGACGGTGACCACGCGAGGATGATAGCCGTAGAGGGTGCAGAGGAACAAGCAGAAGAATTGCCAAAGATCGCCGAAATTGTAGTTGCCGCTATGCCACACGCCATCTCAGGGTGAAGCAGACCCTCAGTCCTGCGTTAAAGAAAACCTAAATAGCTCGTCATCCCGATGCCCGTAAAGCGGCCGCGCGCCATCAGCGCGTGAGTAGGGGCGGAGGGACCTTGTGCTTTGGTTTTGACGCCGATACGAATCTTTCGCAGCTGGCAACCCTGGCAATTCTTCTACGACTTTGCCTTTTTCCACCTTGCCCAGCGGGCTTTGGCGGCGTCAGAAATTTTCTTGCGCGCAGCGGCTGACATGTGGCGTCTGCGGCCGTTCGAAGGGGCTGCCTTAGACGACGGTGATCTTCCACTGCGGCGTGTGCCGCCTTGCAGCGCGCTTAAGGCCTTTTTCACATTTTCCAATTGGGCTTCGAGGTGGGCGATGATTTCGGCGGTATCCATGTCTTCTCCTTGGCTTCAGTTACTCGGGATTGTACATTAGAACATCTGACTGCATCAGGACGGTGGAAATCACCGCGATTACAACGGGAGCGACCCTTAAAAACCCGCGGGCATTCGTGGCAGGAGCCTATCCGTTTCAGGCTACTCGTCCGAATCGGACTACCTCATTTGCCTCAGCAATCCCAGGTGACATCTAATCACCTCGGCTGGCAGAGAAACGCATTTTCTCGCTGGACGCATTCATTAAGTAACGATCAGCAGGAGAAACTACCGTGCATCAAGTCAATCAACATCAGTTAAACGAAAAGCAGCTTGAGACCTTGTGGGCGAATGAGAAAAGATGGAACGGCATTACCCGTCCTTATACTGCAAAAGAAGTAATCAAGCTGCGCGGCAGCATACATATTGAACATTCGCTGGCTCGCCTGGGCGCTGAGCGCCTGTGGAAGCTTCTGCACGAAGAAGATTATGTTGCGGCCCTTGGCGCGTTGACCGGCAACCAGGCCGTGCAACAGGTGCTGGCCGGACTGAATGCCATTTACCTGAGCGGATGGCAGGTGGCGGGCGACGCCAATCTGGCCGGCCAGATGTATCCGGACCAGAGTCTGTATCCGTGCAACAGCGTTCCGAACGTGGTGAAGGAGATCAACAACGCGTTCCTGCGTTCTGACCAGATCAATCATGCTGAAGGCAAGAACGGCATTTACTGGTTCGCTCCCATTGTGGCCGATGCCGAAGCCGGCTTTGGCGGATCACTGAACGCCTTCGAATTGATGAAATCCATGATTGAGGCGGGCGCGGCGGGCGTCCACTTTGAGGACCAGCTGGCTTCGGCCAAGAAGTGCGGCCACATGGGCGGCAAGGTCCTGGTTCCGGCCCATGAGTTTGTACAGAAGCTGGTGGCGGCGCGCCTGGCCAGTGACATTCTGGGCGTTCCGACCGTGTTGATTGCGCGCACGGACGCGAACAGCGCCAAGCTCTTGACCTCTGACAGCGATATCCGTGACGTTGAGTTTCTTACCGGTGATCGCACGCCGGAAGGTTTCCTGGGATACAAAGGCGGCATTGACGCGGCCATCAATCGCGGCCTGATCTATGCTCCGTACGCTGACCTGATCTGGTGTGAGACGTCAGAACCGGACATTGACGAGGCACGCAAATTTGCCGAAGCGATTCACGCTAAGTTTCCCGGCAAGCTGCTGGCTTACAACTGCTCACCCTCATTCCACTGGAAGCGCAAGCTGGACGACGCCTCCATCGCCAAGTTCCAGAAAGAGCTGGCGGCGATGGGATACAAATTCCAGTTCGTAACCCTGGCCGGCTTCCACGCGCTGAACTTCAGCATGTTCGAACTGGCGCGGCACTATGCAAAGGATGGTATGGCTGCGTATTCACGCCTGCAGGAAAAGGAATTTGAAAGCGCGGAGAAGCATGGTTACACGGCCGTGCGCCATCAGCGTTTTGTGGGCACCGGATACTTTGACGAATTGGCACAGACGATTGCCAATGGTGAGTCGTCCACGGTGGCCCTGGAAGGTTCCACGGAGAACGAGCAGTTCAAACTGGAAAAAGCTGTATAGGCTTTTCGCTCAATGCTGATCACTCCCTCCTGCTTAACCGGCAGGAGGGCTTTTTATTTTTTGTCTTTGTTGTGCTTTTAATCCCGAGTGTAATTTGTTTTTTTAATCCCGAGCTTTGCGAGGGATCCCTACCATCTTTTGGGATTTCGGTTTCTTGCCACAGAGGGCGCAGAGGAAAACCAAGGAAAAACGGAGACTCCTTTAGGATCACAGACAATCGCCATCGGCTGTCCCCGATCCCGAATGCAAAGAACTTGGTCTTGCATTCGCTCTGTGCACGGAAGACCGTAGGGATCCCTCGCCTTGCTCGGGATTAAGAAGAAAGCGTTTTCACCAGCAGCCTCGTGTCATCCGAAATGATGCCGTCCACGCCCATCTTCGCGGCGCGCAGCATCTTTTTGGGATCGTTCACCGTCCAGGTAACAACTTTTTTGCCCGATCGGTGGATCTTCTCCACCAGCCGGTCTGACAATAGACGATAGTGTGGGACCACGTATTCCGCCGGCAGCTTCGGCCAGCGACGGAGTTGCCAACGCGTTTGCGCAAGCGCGCCCAGAACCAGCGCCGGATCCACCTGATGAAGTTTGCGCACCACCCCCGGGAGGAACGATGAAATGAAGTAGTGCCGGGGGCGGACGCGCTTCACCGCTTGCGCAACAATGGATTCAATGCCGCGGACCTTCACTTCAATATTGAGGAATGAGTCTTTATAGCGGTCAAGAATGTCATCCAGCAAAGGCGCCTGTTCGTCCTCTGCCGTGCAGCTTTCGCGAAGCCGCCGCAACGTCTGGCGGCGGACGGTCAGACGGTTCAACCTGGGATCGTGGCAGATGATGGTCTGGCGATCGCGGGTGCAGCGGACATCGAATTCAAACCCGTCAGCTCCATGTTCCAGGGCCAGATCAAAGGCCGGCAGGGTGTTGTCAGGGGCGTACAATCGGGCACCGCGATGACCGAGTAATAAGAGTCGGGCGGCCAAGCGGTTATTCGAGGTCAAAATCGCGGAGCGGCCGGCCCTCATCGGGCGACTCGTTGGCCTTCTTCATGGCTTCCTTGAACTTCTTGTCCAGCACATCCGCCTTGTTTTTTTCCGCGTCCACGGCCTGGCGGAAGATGGACTCCTTACGGCCTTCCTGCTCACGCATCGCCTTGGCTGCGGTTTCAAAATCAGCGAAGGTCTTGGGCTTGACCGCTGCCACATGGGAGATGACGGACCGGGTTTCCGGATCAACCTTGAGCGTGGCGGAGCAGCATGGACAAGTGACTTCAAACAGTTCCTGCGACGACTTTGCCATAGGCTGATTGTAAGCCTGTTCGGCCCACAAGCCAATTGCCCTACGCGCTCTGCTAGAATTTCACCAGGTGGAAAGCATGCCCACAGATTCTCATTTTATTGACGTACCCACGGCCATTGAAGAGATCCGTGCCGGCCGGATGATTGTTGTGGTTGACGATGAAGACCGCGAAAACGAAGGCGACCTCACTCTCGCGGCGGAAAAGATCACTCCTGAGGCGATCAACTTCATGGCCAAATTCGGCCGCGGCCTGATCTGCCTGGCCATGACGCCGGAACGGCTGGACCATCTGCACATTGGTCCCATGACGCGCGCGAACACTTCTCCCTACGGCACCGCTTTCTACGAGAGCATTGAAGCGCGCGATGGCGTGACCACCGGCATTTCTGCCTTCGACCGAGCCCGCACGATTCAGGTTGCGATTGATCCCAGCAGCCGGGCGTCTGATCTGGTGCGACCGGGACATGTCTTTCCTCTTTGCGCGCGCAAAGGCGGAGTACTGGTGCGGGCAGGACAGACAGAGGCGTCTGTGGACCTGGCGCGCATGGCGGGACTGGTTCCCGCGGGCGTGATCTGCGAGATCATGAATGAAGATGGCACCATGGCCCGCGTGCCTGACCTGATTGAGTTCTGCAAGCTGCATCAATTGAAGATGCTCACGGTAGCGGAGATCATTCGCTACCGCATGGAAAATGAGCGCTATGTCAGGCGCGTGGGCGAAGCCATTCTTCCCACACGTCACGGCGACTTCAGGATGATCGCCTTTGCCAGCGAACTGGACGGCGAATCGCACGTTGCGCTGGTCCGCGGTGACGTCGGCATCATGCAAACACCTGTGCTGGTGCGGATGCATTCGCACTGCCTGGCAGGCGATGTATTTGGCGGGTCGTTATGCGATTGTCAGACGGTGCTTGATCGTTCACTGGAGATGATTGCCCAGGAAGGCGTTGGGGCGCTGGTTTATCTGCATCAGGGGTCCAAGGGATTCAGTGTGGATGAAGGCAATCGGCTTACCTTTCATCGTGAGGCCAGAAGGCTGGCCACTCCGGCGCACCAGAGAAAAACCCAACGTGATATCGGCGTGGGAGCGCAGATCCTGAATGATTTGAACATCCACTCCATACGGCTGCTCACGAATCATCCCAAGCGCGTGGCCGGCCTGGAAGGTTTCGGGATCACCATTGTCGAACAGGTGCCCGTACCAACCGCGAAATCAGTCGCCGGCTAGTCCGGGGCTGTTAATTCGGCCGCCGTTAGTTTGGGCGTTTGGGCATGACTTTTTCGTCGTGAATCATGAACTGAGCGGAACACACGTTGGATCCGCAAATAACCGGAACCAGGCCACGCATCTGCTTGCGCGTGATCAGGCCCAATGTCCCGCATTCCGGACATGACAGTACGGCCCAGTAAGGATCATCATGGTCGCCAACTTCGCCCGCATTTTCCAGAACGAAGATCGCGCCCGGCTCCATCTGCTCGGGAATCCATTCCGTCACGATACTCAATTGCGCCACCATGTTTTACCTCCGTCGAAGTCTCAGTCCCGGTCCCTGTTTGAACTTCCAGTTTTTAAGATGCAGAGCTCCCTTGGTCTCAACGACAATTCATGAACTTTTCCGTTTCAGGCTGCGGCGAACGACCTGTTTCTCCGCCGGACGCCGGCTGAAAAGTTCCGCTCGCACATCACGCACTGCATCACTCAGGCAGACGCCGAACAACGGCTGCCGGGAATTCTTCAAAATATCGATCACCTGACTCTGGGAATTCTCAACGTAGATCCGTTTTCCATCAGTCAATAGATGGTATTCAGAACCCGTGGTGACGGCCTGCGCCAACCGCCCGCCAAATTCCTTTTGCAGAAATTTCATGATGCGGCGCACACGCTGCAGAGGAGATGTCAGTTGTCTGTTCATTTCTCTCAAGAAATGTTTTAAACATTTCTTACCTGAAATGTTTGCCTTATTTTATGGAGAGAACCATGAAAGTCAACCCAAAGTTGAGAAGTTTTACGCGGAATAAAGCGCAGTGAGGAAGAGGACGAAACGAAAAGCCTGAAGTACGTAATAGGTGGAGCCCGCCAGCAGGACGGCTTTGATGATGGCCGCCGGAGTTGAATCGCCATAAAAGCGGCGCAGGGCCAGCGCGAGGTAGATGGCGACAATGACTTCCGCAACCTCAAACAGTAGCGAATCCAGATGCTGAAAGGAAACGGCGTGGATCCAGCTTCTCAAGGCCAGAAGCACAGCAAAAGTTCCACCGTAGAGAACGATCAGAATACTGATGATCCAGAAAGCGTAGAAATGCAGGGCAAACACCACATGCTCGGCGAAAAAGCGCCGCCTTCGCCACTCGAGCGCCCACACAGCCAGGGCGAATAAAGGAACCATCAGCGAAACCAGCGAACGCGATTCCACGTCGGCCGCATGATCGAAATGCTGGGTGAACTCGCCCATGCTCATGCCTTTGACTTCGGCGCGATGCGCGGCCATCCGGGAGGCCCACGCTCTGTAACTCATGTCTGTCTGATAGATGACTAGTGGTGTCTTCAGGCCGGACCATCCAAGAATGGGAAAGAGGAAAAAGTAGAGCAGGTTGGCAATGAAGAAAACCTGAAAAGGATGAACGTAGGGTTTGCGGCGGCCGTTTACGTACTCAGAACTCAGAAGTCCTGGCCGGGCGAAGAGCACCCTTATGGTGCGGAAGATCTTGGAGTCCCAGTGGAAAAGCGTTTCGCTGGCATGGGAGAGGAGATGGCCTATCGAGAGATCAAGCGGGCTTTGCCTCTTTTCTCCGCATGAGACGCAGAAGTCATTGCGGTTGGCAGCAGTACACGAAGGACAGGTCCAATCTTCCCTCTTTGAATTCTGTTCTGCTTCGCCGATTCGTGCGGCGCCGTTCCCAGGTTCTCGACCGCTTCCTCCGCCGACGAAGTGAACGATCTCAAGTTTGTCTCCGGTCTTCAGAAAAATAGAATCCCAATAAGCGCGGGCAACAATTTCCAGATTCAGCTCCACGGCAATGCGATCGGCCTTCATGCCAAGCTGGGCCACCAGCGCAGCCAGCGAGAGGCCGTCAGGAAACTCGCGGGATTCGCCATTGATTTGGAGTTGCATGAAAATGATTCTCAGTACTCAGGACTTGGATTTAGAAGTTAGTTGGCGCGGCAACTGCAAATGTTAACTATTAATAGTACCTGTTGATCGCGGATTTCAGTATCCCTTGCTTTTGTCCACGACATTGAGCAGCGGCTGCCCGGCAAGCAGGCGGCGAAGGTTTTCCACGATAAGTTCAGAGTGCCTATCCCAGAGACGTTCGGTGACGGCAGCCGTATGTGGCGTGATCAGCAAATTGTCGAGCGACCATAGAGGCGATTCCGCGGGCAGTGGCTCTTCCACGAAAACATCCAGGGCGGCGCCGGCGATGCGTTTTGTCTGCAACGCATGAAGAAGGGCGGCTTCGTCGATTAATGGCCCGCGACCAACATTGATGATGTAAGCATCCGGCTTCATCCGGTTAAGGCGGGATTCGTTGATCATGCCCGTAGTGGCCGGGGTCACGGGCGTGCAGAGCAGGATGTAGTCCGCACGAGGGAGGACCTTGTCGAGATCGGAAAGAGAGACTACCTCATCTGCTTCTCCTTTGCCCTTGCTGACGCTTTCACGCACCGCGATCACATGCATGCCGAAGTGCCTGGCGTGGTGAATAAAAGCGCTACCTATACCGCCCACACCGACCACAACCACCGTGGCGCCGGAAACTTCCCTGGGCCGAGGGGATTCATTCCATAGCAGCGTCTGCGCCCATTTCTTTTCTCGCTGGTAATGCATAGCCTGTGGAAGCCGCTTTGCCAGGGCGAGAAGAACCGAAATAGCGTGCTCTGCGACAACCGGCCCGTGGACATTGCTGGAGTTGGTGACAATTACATTGCTGCGGACGAGCTCGGGATACATCAGCTGGTGGACGGCGGCGGCGGGCGAGTGGATCCAGCGCAGCTTTTTAGCGGCAATGTATTGTTCAGGACGAAGCGACCAGCCTATGAAAACGTCAGTATCGGCAATTTCGCCGGCCACGCGGTCGTAGTTTTCGAACTGGAGGAATTGAAAATCAGGAAAAGCAGATTGAAGCCGGTCGCGCAGCCATGATGGCGCATGCCAGAGTTCGAAGCGATGATGGTGGACGATGAGGATTTTCATTGTCTTTATTTAAGGTCGCTTCGCGACAAACCGCTTGAAATCCTTGTCCTGGCCCACTTTGCTTATGCGCCTGTCGCTAGAGGCTCGGCACGCAAGTCGGCCTCGCCTCATAACTTTTCGAAAACCGCTTCACCGCGTTCTTCCTGGCTACCTTGCTTGGGCGCTTGTTGCTCGAGGTCGGCGCGCAAGCCAGCCTCGCCTCGTTTAAGCCGGAATCTACGGCTTTTCAATTTTGGCACTTTTGGCAATTCCGGCGATTTTGGCAATCTCTTAGGAGACTTTCTTCACCCGCAAATCCTTCCCTGTCATTTCCGCAGGCTGTGAAAACCCGAGCATGCCCAGCACCGTAGGCGAGATGTCCTGCAAGGAGCCGTCGGGACGCAGCGAGAATTGCGGTGCATCCTCACTCACCACGATGAACGGAACCGGATTCGTTGTATGAGCCGTGTGTGGGCCACCGGTGGCCGGGTCGATCATCATCTCGGCATTGCCGTGGTCGGCGGTGATGAGCATGGAGCCGCCCACCCGCTTGAGGGCCGAATAGATTTCGCCAAGGCAGGCATCCACCGTTTCCACCCCCGTGACTGTGGGAGGAATTTTGCCGGAGTGGCCGACCATGTCCGCGTTGGCGAAGTTGACGATCACCACGTTGAAAGCGGAGTCGCTGGCAGCTTTGACCACCGCTTCCGCGATGCCGGCAGCAGACATTTCTGGCTTCAGATCATAAGTCGCAACTTTCTGCGATGGAACCAGCACACGGTCTTCTCCCGCGAACGGCTTTTCAATGCCGCCATTGAAGAAGTATGTGACGTGAGCGTATTTTTCTGTCTCGGCAACGCGAAGGTTGCGGAGTTGATGGTCCGCCATCACGTTGGCCAGGATGTTCTTGAGTGAATCAGGCAGCACAACAAATGGCAGAGTGAATTGCTTGTCATATTGCGTCATGCAGACGTATTTGAGATTTTTGGGGACACGGCTGCGCGGGATGGCTGCGTCAAGTGCTTCGGCATCGGGAAGATCGCGGCCGCCGGCCGCGGTAAGTCCGCTTTCGCGCGCCAGGCAGCGCGTGATCTGGCGGGCACGATCAGCGCGAAAATTGAAATTGATGACCGAGTCATCATCGCGGATCACAGCATTTGGCTGTCCCTGATTATTGACGCAAGTAAAGGGAATGATGAACTCGTCGGTAACGTCGCGATTATATGAGTCTTTGATTCCCTGCACCGGATCGACGAAGTCGCCACCTTCGGCTTTGCCGGCGACCATCGCGTCAAACGCTTTCAGCTCGCGTTCCCATTTCTTGTCGCGATCCATGGCGTAGTAACGGCCACTCACGCTGGCAACTTTGCCCACGCCAAGCTCGCCCATCTTCTGCTGGAGCTGGTCCATGTAAATGGCGCCGTTGGTTGGGAGAGTGTCACGGCCATCCATGAAGGCGTGGACGTATGTGCGGTCAACGCCGCTCTGCTTCGCCATGCGCAGCAAAGCATAAAGATGGTTCTGATGAGAATGAACACCACCGTCAGAGAGCAGGCCGCAGAGATGGAGTTGGCGTCCGCCGCTGCGGGCATTCTTCATGGCTTCCATGAGAATCGGATTGGAATAGATCTCACCCTTTTCGATCATGAGATCGATCTTGGTGATGTCCATGTAAACCACGCGCCCGGCGCCGATGTTGAGATGGCCGACTTCGCTGTTTCCCATTTGGCCTTCAGGCAGACCCACGGCAAGGCCGCTGGTGCGGATGAGAGTATTGGGAAATTCCTTGAGCAGACGGTCATAGGTCGGCTTGCGGGCAAGAGAAATGGCGTTGGCGGGAGAAGGAGGAGCGTAGCCCCAACCGTCCAGGATAATCAAAACCAGAGGCTTATTCATGGCAGACGGATGATTGTAAATGAGTGAAAGAGATTGAAGTGTCTTCAAAAGCAAAGCACGGGCAGGATTGCCCGTGCTCCATGATTGTTTTGTGGTTGAGTGTGTTAATCGAACGAACCACTCTTTTACTGTTTGCGCCTGAAACTTACGGCTTGGGCGCCTGCTTCAGGTTGATAAGTCCTACGGCTTCGGCGCCGTTTGGATCGACGGCGTGGGCCCATACATTCGTGAAAGCTTCTTTTAGTTCCGGGTACTGTGCCACCAGAGCAGTGGCCAGACCGCGCGCGTCCGCTTGCGTGCCGTTGAAATCCGCCGTGCTTGGAACTGAGTATTTGATATTGAGGTCGTAGGTATTACCGGTATAGAGCGGACTAATTTCTGTGATGTTATACGTCTTGCCGTTGGCGCTGAATGCAACAGGAGTGCCGCCCACGGGAACGTCCTTGGGCTGAACGGAGTTGGATTCCTGCGTAACCTTGGACAGCATGACGGTGTTCATAAACGGCACCGGCGCAATCAGTTCCCATGACGTCAGGTAGTAAAACCACGCATTGTGGGACTGCCCCTTGGTCTTATATTCGCGGGCGCGCTCCAGATACCAGAAACCGTCATGTCCAATGGCGGAAACGGCATGTACGCGGAATCCTGCCACTTTCCATCCACTCATGTCCTGGAAGATGGTGGTAAGCACATAAGGACCTTTGCTGCCGAGGATATCCTGAATGGCGATGCCGTATTTGCCTGCGGGAAGGTTCGGAATATCGAACTCCGCTCCGTTGGCTCCCATGCCGCGAGCACCGAATACGCCGCAATAGAACTGGCCGTCAGGACTGGGCGTTGGGCCCGTATCCAGCAGGAAAGAGGAGCGGAGCTGCGGCTTGGCGCCGGTGAGCGCGGCCTTGTTGTCATTCACCGCGCCGGCAATCGCACCGAAATTGGATTGCAGGGAAGGAATGGAGTCGGCACGCAGGGCATTAGCATCGCCGCGACTGGCTTCATCAAAAGCTTTCTGCGCGGCAGACTCAATGGCTGAGCGCACATCCGGTGCGATCTCTTCCCGGGTCTGACATCCTTGTGACCATGCAGGCACGGCGGCGCCCGCGAGCAATGACCCAACCAACAGAAGCTTTACGCTAAGAAATTTGAGCATTCGATGTTCCATAGTTTCTTGATTCTGAAAATACATTATAAAAACAGAGCCATTCCGATAAGGCAGACGGGCTACTCTCGTCAAGTTTCTATGATGCTATCCGGCAAAGTCCAGATGTATTGAGCGTTCACAGGAAAAGCCCGTAAGTGGTAGAAAACGCAGGTCTGATAAGCTGGTTCGCGGGGGCATGGCCCAAAACGACACGAACTGGTTCAGGTACTATCAAATTCGGGCTACTAAATTCAAAGAGCAAGAGTTGATTGCTGGCCCGTTCAAGTGTTGAGAAGAGTAAAATTCAAAGAGATTCCTAAAGAAATAGAGTTCGGCCATTTCATGAAGCTTTTTCGACCAATCTTTTATTGTGCACTGATCTCCGTCTGCACCGCCGCCCGGGGACAGGTAGCGCCACAGCCACAACCGCAGATGCGGACGGGCATTGCCGCAGGTACTCAGCAGCCGGCAAACAATGGCCAGGTTAAGCCAACAGCGCCAACAGCAACAACCACCAGGGGATCGCATTCGGCGAAGCCGGCGCCAGCACCATCTCCCGCGCCAACTCCTGTTCCAAGTCCCACGCCAATGGAGGCAATGAAGCCGTCAGAAATGCCTCCAGTGCCGCCACAAGTCACCTTTAGGAATGGTCTGCTTACGGTCAATGCGGTTAATTCAACGCTTTCGAGTTTACTGGCGGTGATCCGCAACAAGACTGGAATCGAATTTGAAGGAGCTGAGCTGGCCGGCCAGGATCGGGTGGCGGTAGCAATCGGTCCGGCTTCGGAAGGCGAGGTACTGGCCCACATACTGAGCGGATCTTCGCTCGACTATGTCGTGATGGGACGGCCTGACAGTCCCGCAATCGTGCAAAAAGTGCTGCTAAGCAGACGCACGCGGCCAGGAGCAGGCCCCACCGTGGCGAATGGACAACCGACACCCCATCCTAATGGACAACAGGAAGGGGACGAAGAGGCTCCGGACGAGAATGCTGTGGATCCAGACCAGCCTCAGGATACCGCTGTGCAGGCGCCGCCAGTGCAACAGCAGCCGGAAGGTCAGCAGCAACAGCAGCCAGATCAACAACAGCAGCAGACGGGCCAACCAAAGACGCCTGAGCAGTTGCTGCAAGAGCTGAAAGAGATGCAGCAAAGACAGTCGGGACAGACGCCCGATCCTACCTCAGCGCCACGCAAGCTGCCTCCAAGAATGTAGGAAGCAATTGGTAATTGAGTAAATTGGGAATCGGCTTTCACGCTCTTCAGATCGCAACCCAAAGCGCCGCAAGCGCGATTGAAAGTAGCCCGGCATTGCAGCGAAGCAAGTGCCGGGAACATGTGATAAGAAGTACTAGTCCCGCCAGGGACGGCTGAATAGAATGCCTGTGCCATGTCTCAGGCGAGCCTCCTCTTTCATTGTGTGTTCGCTACCAAAGACCGCAGCTCGGCAACCCTCTGGAGTGCAGCGTACGATGGGCAACTAAAACCTGTGTTGGAAGATCAACGGTCGATTGCACTTAACCTTGGCCTATCAAAAAGGCGAAACTCGAAGCGTAATTCAGACAGCCCTGAGGATCGGCTTCACTTCACCAGACAAGGGCTTGCCCCAGCAATCAAAGCAGACGCTGAATCAGGCAAACCTAGTGGGGGGCTGAGGCGGCGATTACCGCTGTTGCGGAAGCCGCCTGGGACTTCTCTGACTGGTGCGAGAAGGCCCGGAGGATAGAGCTGATAACTGCGTAGCCGCAAGCGATGCCGAATACGAGAGAACAAACAATGGTGATCAGGACGGTAGAAGAAGCCAATAGGGTTCGCATCTGGGTTCGGTACTCTAAATAAGATGTCAGTTCCAACTTGCCGGTTGGATTTCCCCGGCAAAGAGATTGTCGGCTAAGTAGCTGCAAAAGTATTCATTACTGATGTTGCTGGACCCCCGATAAACCATCATGCCCCTTCGTCATTTGTGCCGCAAGTAACTGATGTCAAAGGGGTAAGACCCTAACCCACGGCTCAGGAATTGACCTGTGACAGCGGCGGGCCATAAGATACGAAGTAGAGTTGTGCAAATACCCTTACAGACCTCACTGTGCGGTCTCCCAAAATTCTGGCGGTGGGTGAAGCCTGCTCTGCCCAAGGTATCGGTCTTAAATGGCGATTAGCAGCATCACTGTGCGTGGCGCCCGCCAGCACAATCTAAAAAATATTTCGGTAGAGATCCCCCGCAACACGCTCACGGTCATTACCGGACTAAGCGGGTCGGGCAAGTCGTCTCTGGCCTTCGACACCATCTATGCCGAAGGACAGCGGCGCTATGTTGAAACGCTGTCCGCCTACGCGCGCCAGTTTCTCGACCAGATGGAGCGGCCCGATGTTGATTCCATTGACGGACTCAGCCCAGCGATCTCTATAGAACAAAAGACTACATCGCGGAGCCCGCGTTCGACTGTAGGAACAATCACTGAAATTTACGATTATTTGCGCCTGCTTTATTCGTCCGTGGGAATACCGCACTGTCCGCAATGCGGTAAGCCGATCAGCCGGCAATCCGCCGAGCAGATTGTGCACCAGGTAATGTCATTGAAGCCGGAAGACCGCGTGATGGTGATGGCCCCGCTGGTGCGCGGACGCAAAGGGGAGTTCAAGCAGGAATTAGCCAAGCTGGCCCAGCATGGGTATGTGCGCGCACGCATTGATGGCGAACTGCGCAACCTGGACGAAGAGCTGGATGATATTCAACTGGACAAGCGCAAGAACCACACCATTGAAGTTGTGATTGACCGTCTGCTGGTGAAACCGGGAATTGAAAAGCGGCTGGAGCAATCCGTGGCGACGGCGATGAAGCTGGGCAATGGTCTTGTGCAGGTGGCCGTAGTGGGTGGCGAAGAGCAACTGTACTCGTCGCGCATGGCGTGTCCGGATTGCGGCATTAATATTCCGTCGCTGGAACCACGTTCATTTTCCTTTAACAGCGTGTACGGCGCGTGCAAAGAGTGCAACGGCCTGGGCAGCAAATATGATTTTGATCCGGCCAAGATTGTGGTTGATTGGTCAAAGCCTTTGCTCGATGGCGCCCTGGGACCGGGATCGGGATCAACCTATCTGCAGCGCATGCTGGACATTGTGGCCACGGCCTTCAAGATCGACCTTGCCACTCCGTTTGAGAAATTTCCGGCCAAGACGCAGAACCTTCTGCTCTATGGGCCGGAAGAACGCGAAGCGCCACGGCTGGGCTTTCGAGGCGTGATCGGCTTTCTAAAACAGAACATGGAAGAGTCCACGTCAGAGGGGTATCGCGAGTGGCTGCTGGGATACATGTCCGCCACCACGTGCCCTGCCTGCCACGGGATGCGGTTGCGCCCGGAGAGCCTGGGCGTGAAGGTAAACGGACTCTCAATTGCCGAGTTCACAGGGCTTTCTGTTGGCCGCGCAGTGGAGGCCGCCGCAAAGATCCAGTTGAACGAACGAGAAAAGACGATCGCCGGCAGAGTTTTGCATGAGATTCGCGAACGGTTGCAGTTTCTGAATGCCGTCGGGCTGGGATACATTTCGCTTAGCCGTTCGGCGGCAACGTTATCCGGCGGCGAAGGCCAGCGCATTCGCCTGGCAACGCAGATTGGCTCACGGTTGCGCGGCGTGCTGTACGTGCTCGACGAACCTTCCATCGGGCTGCACCATCGCGACAATGACCGTCTGTTGCAGGCGCTGGAAGCATTGCGCGATCTGGGCAATACCGTGCTCGTGGTCGAACATGATGAAGAAACTATCCGACGCGCCGACTACGTAATCGATCTTGGTCCTGGCGCTGGGCTGCATGGCGGCGAGGTTGTTGCTTCAGGCACACCGGAAGAGATCACGCACCAACCAGAATCGCTCACGGGACAATACATTGCCGGTAAACGCAGCATCAGCACGCGTTTTGAACCACGAGCTACGAACGGCAAGGCCATCACCATTCTGGGCGCACGTGAAAATAACCTTCGCGGCCTGGACATTAGTTTCCCGCTCGGCGTACTCACGGTAGTAACCGGCGTTTCCGGGTCGGGCAAGTCAACGCTCGTGAATGATATTTTGTACAAAGCTCTGGCGCAGAAGCTGTACCGTTCACGCGAAGATCCAGGCGCACACAAATCGATCAGCGGAACTGAGCACGTTGATAAGGTCATACGAATTGACCAATCGCCGATCGGGCGGACGCCCCGGTCCAATCCGGCAACCTATACAGGTGTCTTCACACATATCCGCGATCTTTACGCCATGCTGCCGGAATCACGCGAACGTGGATACAAAGCCGGACGGTTCTCGTTCAATGTCTCCGGCGGACGCTGCGAACATTGCCAGGGTGAAGGTGAGCGGCGCATTGAGATGAACTTTATGCCGGACGTTTACGTCTTATGCGAGGTCTGCGGCGGCAAACGCTACAATCGCGAGACCCTGGCGGTTAAGTTCAAAGATCGATCCATTGCCGATTTGCTGGAAATGTCAGTCTCTGATGCGCTGCCAATTCTGGAAGACATTCCACAGATTCGCCAGCGGTTGCAGACTCTCGAAGACGTAGGCCTGGGTTACATAAAAACCGGACAATCCGCGGTGACGCTCTCAGGCGGCGAAGCGCAACGTATGAAGCTGGCGAAAGAGCTCTCCAAGCGGCAAACGGGACGCACTCTTTATCTACTGGATGAGCCCACCACCGGCTTGCACTTTGAAGACGTAAGCAAATTGCTGGAAGTGATTCACCGCCTCACCGACCTGGGCAATTCGGTGATCATCATTGAGCATAATATGGACGTAATCAGAAATGCTGACTGGCTGATCGATCTTGGTCCTGAAGGCGGCGAAGACGGTGGACGACTTGTGGCACAGGGAACTCCGGACCACGTTTCGAAAATCAAGAAGTCATACACTGGGCAGGCTCTGGCTGATTACCTTCGTCATACGCGCAAGTGACTGAAAACAAACTCGCGTTATTGAGACGTTCTAAATTCAGAAAACTTTAAGGGAAATGTTGGATTGGGCCGAATGTACATTAAAGTCCTCTCAACCTTCTCCTTATACCTGGGCACAAATGAAGGGGTAGCGAACTTTGGCTTCCAACGTTTCCTCGCTACCCCTTTGACCTTTCTGAACGAATTCCCACAATAGTGTAAATTTGTAAAAGTTCGTTCCGGCATCGCTTTGGATTACCAGGACCCAATTCCGCAGAACCACACTGTTCCTCAGCTCCCGTTAGAGATGGTTCCACCGGCTGCGCCCGATGAAGTCGATTTGATCGACGTGGTGCTGATTTTGCTTGTAGCTTTTGGTGCAATCTTTATCGGAACCGTGATCACCATCGCCGTGTATATGGTCATGCATCGGCAACATTCCTTCAATCCGAAGCTGCTGGCGGAAAACGTGATGTTTGTGCTGCCGGCGCAGTTGATGGCATATCTGATTGTGGTCGGATTTATGGCCTTCATTGTCTCGGCCAGGCATAACCGAAAACTGGGCGAAGCCATTCACTGGAACTTTCGCTCGGGAACGCACTGGTTTCGCGCTCTGGCCGGCGGCGCAGCGATGGGTATTGGATCACAACTGGCTTCTGCTTTTCTCAGCCGCTGGATCCCCAAGTCACTTCCCATTGACCAATATTTCCGTGACGCTGCTTCCGCATACATGCTTGCCGGATTTGGGATATTTATTGCTCCTCTGGTAGAAGAACTTTTCTTTCGCGGCTTTATCTATCCAGCGCTTGCGCGATGGACTGGGGCCGCAGCGTCCGTGATCATCACGGCTGCCGGATTCTCTCTGCTGCATCAGGGACAACTGGCTCATGCCTGGGCGCCTTTACTGATTCTGTTTGGCGTGGGTGTGGTTCTTACGGTGGTTCGCGCACGCACAAACTCCGTGGCCACATGCGTTCTGGTCCATATGGGATATAACGGGGCCCTGTTCGGAATGCTGTTCTATTTCACGCAAGGATTTCAGCACCTGGAACGTGCCATCTAGACATTTTGTCGCTTTCGCTCCAAACCGCTTCATCATACCGGTCGTGGCTGCGCCGATGGGCTCCTGTTGCAGCGGGCTCGGCGCGCCAGCCGGCCTCGCCCTTATATATGCCATTGCGACGAGACACGTGGCACAGCAAAGCTTCCTAACCATTGCCATCCCGAGCGAGAGCGAGCCGGGGTCCCCGAACGCGCCGCTCTTGCGCGGTTGGGGTGGGAGCCGCTTTGCGGTGAGCATGAAGAGAGGGACCCCGAGGATGCCGGTCGTAACGATGCCGATCCAGGGAATTTCTCCCAGAGTGTTCTTGCCTGCGGCGCTGAAATATTTTCGAGAGGATTCCCTGCTGCCGCCTGGTCACAACGAACATCTTCGGGGTTCCTCTCTCGCCGTCGCATGCGCTCCGGCATCCCTCGGAATGACAGCGGGGAAATATTTCGCCGCCTGAGGCCCTTTTCCCAACCAATAGCATTTATGCGATAAAGTAAACTCCTGACCCTTATGAGCGACACTCCACGTGAACAACTTCTTCAACTTCTTGCCCAGAACTCTTTCCGCCTTGGCGAATTCACTCTTTCATCCGGCATCAAGAGCGATTACTACATTGACTGCCGCATCACCACCCTTCACGCCAAAGGCGCTGAACTTACAGGACACGTGTTCTATGACCTGATCCGCAGCCAGGCTTGGAAAGCAGACGCCGTGGGCGGATTGACCATGGGAGCCGATCCCATCG
>WNFC01001150.1_pt1 | contig 36565 bp, 35 predicted proteins | sample 5400541 | NCBI WGS metagenome assembly WNFC01 (sample SAMN13153342, study PRJNA577476) | soil metagenome | isolation source: 120 cm saprolite under Douglas fir tree site 2 hole 2 replicate 1 | place: USA:California | collected 2015-04-18
ACGCGAGCAGGAGGGGCGATGCGTGCGATCCCAGCGCCAGGTCGGCAATTGCTTTCCCCACCCCGCTCTCCAGGAGCACCTTGTTGAATCCGCCGCCGGCGCCGATCACGAGGAGAACGGTGGCGGTCGGCCCGAGGCAGTCGTTGGCGAACTTGAGGATCTGATCACGCGTGAAGTGCTGCTTGTATCCCAGCGACCAAAAGGAGAAGAGCAGCGCCAGCAGCAGCGATACGATCGGGCTACCGACGAAATCGAGCGCCGCGCGCAGTGTGCTCGCCGTGTCGAGCGCTACGTCGGCTGTGCTCGCACACACCATCAGGATCACGGGGAGCAGCACGGTGAAGAGCGTGATGCCGACGCCCGGCATGTCGCGCGGAACGCCGCCTGCAAACTGCGCGGCGATCGGGCTCTCCGCGGGCAGCGCGATTCGCGGCGCAATCCACGAAGCGAAGATCGGGCCGGCCAGCGCCGCCGTCGGCAGCCCGACGAGGATGCCAAAGACGATCGTGCGTCCCACGTCGGCCTGGTAGGCGGCGACCGCGAGCATCGCCGCCGGATGCGGCGGCACCATCCCATGCACTACCGACAACCCCGCCACCAGCGGAATGCCGATCTTCACGAGTGACATGCCCGTGCGACGCGCAATCGTGAAGACCAGCGGAATCAGCAGCACGAACCCCACCTGAAAGAAGACCGGAATACCAACGATGAAGGCGACGAACATGATCGCCCAATGCACGCGCTTCTCACCGAACAGCGTGATGAGCGCAGTCGCGATGCGCGTCGCGCCGCCGGACTCCGCCATCATTTTGCCCAGCATCGTACCGAGGCCGAGCACGATCGCGATGAATCCCAACACCCCACCGACCCCGTCCTGGAATACCTTCACCACGCTGCCGAACGGCATTCCCGCAGCCGTCCCGAGGCCGAGCGACACCGCGATCAACACAACGAAGGGGTGCAGCTTAAACCGCGCGATCAGCACGATCAGCACCACCACCGCGCCTAACGCGTAGAGCAGCAGCCGGGTGTTCGGACTCATGCCGGGGAGGAAGCCGTGCGCGTCACCAGATCAGCGACGATCGCGTGCGGCGCCACGCTGATATCGCACACCCACGCGCGCTCGTCCGGCGACGGCTCCTCCAGAATGGAGAGTTGGCTATCGAGCAACGCTGGCGGCATGAAGTGCCCGCGGCGTTTGGCCATGCGCTCCGCGAGGAGCGCTCGGCTCCCCGCGAGATACACAAAACGCACGTCCGCTTCCCCGACGGACCGCAGCACGTCACGATAGCTCCGCTTGAGCGCCGAACACGAGACAACGAAACCAATTCCTGCGCGCTTCGCCTCGCGGAGTCGGGCCGCGATCGCGATCAGCCAATCGTGGCGGTCGTCGTCGGTGAGCGGCATCCCAGCCGCCATGCGCTTTAGGTTGTCCGGAGGGTGTAGGCCATCGCCTTCGACGAACTCGATGCCAAGCTCGCGAGCGAACTTCGCTCCGATGAGACTCTTTCCGGAGCCGCAGACCCCCATCACCACGTAGAGCCCAGTGTGCACAGCGCCCAATCCTACTCCACCGACGGATTCGGGGCTACGCGCGCTTGGTGCGGCGGTACGTTCCGGGCGTGGTGAGCATCCCACTCAACGTGTCACTGTCTGCAAGGAGCGAGGATTGTGCTATTCTGCTGCCTGAGTGAACCCACCACGCCCCGGGGCTGCGAGCCGACCTCGCCGCGCCGGGCGTCACCTTCTAGGGAGCGGCAACCATGCAACTGGCGATGATCGGGTTGGGCCGGATGGGCGGCAACATGGTGCGGCGGTTGCTCCAGGGCGGGCACGAGCTGATTGTGTACGACCGCAGCGCCGACGCGATCAAGGCGCACGTCGCCAAGGGAGTCAAGGAGGCGAGGGACCTCGCCGACGTGGCCCAGCAACTCGCGCCGCGCCGGGTCGTCTGGGTGATGGTGCCGGCCGGCGGGCCGGTCGAGAGCACCATTGAGCAGCTCGTGCCGCATCTCGCCCGCGGAGACATCGTCATCGAGGGCGGCAACTCGAACTTCCGCGACTCGCTGCGCCGCGCGGAGGCGCTCAAGGCACAGGGGATCGAGTTCGTGGACGTCGGGACGAGCGGCGGGATCTGGGGCCTCACGGTCGGCTACTGCCTCATGATCGGTGCCTCGCCGTCCGCGTTCCAGCACTGCGAGCCGATCTTTCGGACCCTCGCGCCGCCCGAGGGCTACGCCCACGTCGGCCCGCCCGGGGCCGGCCACTACGTCAAGATGGTGCACAATGGGATCGAGTACGGACTGCTCCAGGCTTATGCCGAGGGCTACGAGATCCTGCACGCCTCTCAGGATTTCACGTTCCACTTGGGCCAGATCGCGAAGCTGTGGAACCACGGCAGCGTGGTGCGCTCCTGGCTGAACGAACTGGCGGAGCGGGCGTTCTCCCGTGACGCCCAGCTGGCCGCCATCCGGGGCTACGTGGAGGACTCGGGCGAGGGGCGCTGGACGGTGGAGGAGGCGATGCACCTCGACGTGCCAGCGCCGGTCATCACGTTGTCGCTGCTCGCGCGGTTCCGCTCCCGCCAGGAGGAGTCCTTCGGCGCCAAGGTCATCGCCGCGCTGCGCAATGAGTTCGGGGGGCACGCGGTGCAAACCAAATGACGCCACGCCTGGCGGTTGCCGCCAAGGCCTCCGAGGCAGCGCGCGCACCGGCGAGTATCTGTTAGCACCCAACCCATCCAGATCGCGAGGGCAGCGTCGCTCACCTCATCGGATCGTCTGACCGGTCGCGAAGTCGAACAGCGTAGCGCGCCGGAGCCGGTAGTGCGCCTGCCAGTAGCCGCGCAGCCCCTGCACGAAATTCGTGAGCGCTTGGTCCTTTTCGGTCTGTGCGATGTACAGATTGTCCATCGCGATCCGCCCGATCAGGTATCGGTTGTACGCCACCGCGAAACGCTTTTGCCCCACCGTGTCGGCCTTCGCCAGCACGGCCACGTTGCGACGTGCCAGCGCGAGATCGAGGACGGCAAAGTGCGCTTCGTGCGCCGCTCGCTCGATCGCGGAGCGTGACGTGCTCGCCACGCGCGCGCGATCGGCTTCGGCAGCTTGCACGTCGCTCGCGCGTGCGCCCCACTGCACCAGCGGCACCTGCACCGACAGGGTGAACTGGCGGGCTTCGAGCAGGTTCTGATACACGAACCGCGCCGCCGGCGCCGTCGCGTTGAGGCCATAGGTGGCTTGCACCGTAGCGCCCAAACCGCCCGTCAGCTTGGCCTCGGTCACCCGCCGCCGCGCTTGCACTTCTTGCAGTTCCAGGTCGCTCACCAATGCCCGGTTCCGCAGGGCCTCAGCCTCGGCGCGGGCAGTATCGGCTTCGAACTCCGGCACGCTCGCCGTCACGGCGATCGCGAGAGGCGCGCCGGACGGGAGGTTGAGCGCGAGACGCAGCGCGTCCATGGCGCGCTCGTCGTCGAGTCGCGTTTGCTCGAGCGCGGCGCGGGCCCGCAGTAGCGCCAGCTCGCTTTGCAGGAGGTCGTTCTCGCCGATCTTACCGAGCGTGAACCGGCCCTTGTTCAGCGAGTAGAGCGTATCGTTTACGGCGGCGTTCACGATGGCGTTGTCGAGCGCCACGCGAGCGGCGTACATGTCGAAGAAGAAGTCGGTCGTCGCGAGGGCGATCTCTTCCAACGCCTCGCGGTACAGCCGCTCGGCGAGCTCAGCGCGCACGGTCTGCTCGCGGCGATCCCACGCCGCGACGTTGGGCCGCAAGATGTTCTGCTGCAATCCGATGGAGATCGGTGTGGAGAACCATGTGTCGATCGACTGTGCGCCGCTCACGGTCAGACGTGACAGGGACGATGTGACGAAGAGGTCACCGCCCGTCACGGGAAGCTTTTGGGACAACAGCAGGCTCAGTGCCGTGTTGGTCTGGTCTTGGGAGCGAAACGCGGTGCTGCCGTCGGGCTGCAGCACGGGGATGACTGATCGGTTGTAGTTCGGAAGTGTCCCGCTGAGGGAGAGCTGCGGGAGCAGGCGGGCCGTGAACGCGTCGCTCCGGTAGCGAGCTGCGTCGCGCGCGGCTCGGGCACCCTGTGCCTGGAACCCTCGCTCGTGAGCCAGGGCGATAGCCTGTTGCAACGTGATCGGTTCCTGGGAGCCGAGCGGCAGGGCCACGGCGAGCGTGAGGCACGCCGCCACGGCAGGAGCGGAGGTCAATGCGAGCATGGGAGTCACTCGTAGCGAAGGCAGACTACCGGATCCTGACGCGCGGCGCGATGCGCCGGCATGATCCCGAATGCGAGGCCGACGGTGAACGACACGCCGAAGGCGACCACCACGGAGGGGTACGACACGATCGTCTGGATGCTCGCGAACCGCTGGATTGCGGCACTGAGCCCGGTGCCAACTAGGATGCCGGCCGCGCCCCCCGCGATGCTGATGAGCACTGCCTCGCTCAGGAACTGCACCAGAATGTCGCGCCGCGTCGCCCCGACCGCCCGGCGGACGCCGATCTCTCGGATGCGCTCCAGCACCGAGGCGAGCATGATGTTCATGATCCCGATGCCACCGACCAGCAACGAAATTGACGCAATCGCGCCGAGCACGACGTTGAAGATCGCCTTGGTGCGCTGCTCCTGTCTCAGCAGCAACTCTGGCACCGTGATCTCGAAATCCACCACCGAATTGTGGCGGCGCGCGAGCATGCGCTGCAGCACGCTCGCCACAGACGGTACGAGCTTCGAGTCCGTCACTCGTACGATGATGCGGTTGAGCTGGTTGCGATTTATGCGCTCCTGTCGGTCCTCTTCGCTCTCAGGGACGCTGTCGGAGGTGACGACGGTGACGCTGCGGGCCGCGCGCTCGATGTCGCGCTGCGTGAGCTGAGCACGATTCCGGACACGCAGCAGCATTGTGCGTGCGGGGATGTACACGTCCATGTTGACGTCGCGGATCCCGAGCTTCTGCGTCGTCTGCGGGCTCACCGGCCGATCCGCCAGCACACCGATCACGGTGAGCCAGTTGTTGCCGACCTTGATCGGCTTGCCGATTGGGTCTTCTGTGGTGAAGAAGCGCGTGCGCACGCCGAGCCCGATGATCGCGACCGGCAGACCACGTTCGACCTGCAGCGGTGTGAACTGGCCCCCGCCGGATAGCGCGAGGTTCGTCAGCCGGAAGTACGTGGTATCCACGCCGACAACCTTGCCGGAGCGGCGGCGCCCCTCGCGCGTGATCGTGGTGTTCACCACGATCTCCGCGCAGGCAACCTCGACGGCCGGGATCACCCGCGATATGGCCCGCGCGTCGGCGTAGGTGAGCCCGGGTGAGAACTTCTTCACCTCTTTCTCTGGCCGGTCGTCGGCCGGTCCCTCTCTCTGCTCTACCAGCGGTGTGATCAGCAAGTTGTTGGAACCGAGGAGACGCAACTGCTCGAGGATTTCCCGCTCGGCGCCCTTGCCGATGGCGAGCATGGCGATGACTGAGGCGACGCCGAACAGGATGCCCAGCGATGTGAGGAAGGCGCGCAGCTTGTTGTGCTGCACGGCCTCGATAGCCGTGCTAATGACGAAGCCTGCCCGGGGGCCAATCTCGGCACGGAGCCGCGCCAGAGTCGCCCGATCGAGGCGCACGCGTCAATCCTTGTGTGATCCCTGCTTTCCAGTGTCGGCGCGCGCGGTCGCCCCGCTCGCGCCAGCGGCCGGCAACCGCACGAGCGCGAGCCGCTCGTGGTTCACCGGCAGCGACAACAGCACGCGATCGCCCGCCCCGAGGCCGCGCGCGATGGTCACCTCATCGTCGTTCATCGCTCCCGTCGCGACTTCCTGCTTCACGACGCGTCCCCCCGCCTGCCTGTACACGAACGGCACGCCGTCCTCGCTGCCCAGGGCCTCGATCGGCACAAAGAGCGCGTCCGCGATCTTGAGCGTCTCGATCGCATTGCCGGTAGTCATGCCGGGACGCAGCGTCGAGTCCGATTGCTCGACTCGCACCTTCACCTCGAAGACCTTCGCGTCGGCGTTGGGGCGTTGCTCACCCACGTTCGCGACGCTCGACACGGTTCCGCTGAGCCGCTTGGAGGGATCGGCGTCCAGCGTGATGGCCACCGGCTGTCCGGCGGCGATCTTGCGGACGTCGATCTCATTGACGTACGTGACGGACTCCATCTGGGTGAGGTCGGGCAGCGTCGCGACGGCAGGGTCCCAGGCCGACACCTGGGAACCCGCCGTCCGCTTCTTGCCGTTCCATTCCTTCGCATAGATCACCATTCCGGGCGCGGGCGCCTTGATCGTGAACCCCGCGATCACATCCTGCACGATCTTGAGCAGGCCCTTCTGCCGCGCGACGTCGGCCCCGACCTCGCGCATCTTGGCCCGTGCCTGCTCGGTCTTCGTCTCATAGTCCGTCTTGGCCTGGGCCAGCGCACGCTCTGCCTTCTCGTAGTCGATCGCCGCTTGGCGCTGGACGGTCGGCGCCTCGTAGACCGCCTGCTCCTTGGCGAGGCGTTTCTCCTCGAGCCCGAGGTCCATGGTCCGAATGTTCTCGCGTGCTGTGGAGAGGTTGAGCGTCGAATCGAGCATCGCCTGCTCGTACTGCGCTTCCGCCTTCTGCAGCGCGAGGGTCACTTCCTGCAGCTTCGACGCGAGGGCCGACCGGTCGAGCTCGGCGACGACCTCGCCCTGCTTTACGACGGTGCCTTCGGGGACGATCGAGGAGATCTTCATCTGATATGCGCCGGCCTGCTGGGCGCCGGGCGGTGCCGTCATCTGGACGAATTGGCGTGCCCGCAGCTCGCCCGCCGTCGTAACGGTCACCGTAAACGCACTGCGCTTGACGGACGCTACCACCGAGGGATCTGCGCCTCGTCGGTCTCCAGCCAGCACCCAAGCGCCGGGGAGTCCGAGCAGAACCACCGCGGCGGCGACCCGGTCCCGACGCCTATGGAGGAAGCGCATAGGAACTCCTTTCGAGGAGGGACTCGGTGCTGAGCCGAGCCTTCCTTAGACACCCCCGTAGACACCCCCGTGTGGGTTTGGTTGCGCGGCCGCGTCGCCGTTGCGCCCGGCGCGGCAGTCCCTCCTGCGCCACCGTCCCGGGATGGCGAACGACCCTCACACTGCTCAAGTGAGCGCCTGGAACTCGCTCTCGCAACCACGCCAGCCCCCGCTTCCACCGCCCCCTGCTTGATGAAGTCGCCATCGAGTAACCATGCGGCGGCGAATCCCGCCTGGCGCATTGAGTTAGGCCATCGATCAGACGGTTGTGGTCCCCGGGTCGCTGCTTGACACCTGTTACCGTCCTGTCTAGAGTGCGTATCAGAACCCAGCAAGGGTGGAGCTCAGAATGCTTCGCATGGTGTCAAACTCGAATTGCCACGGGGTGAGTCCCTGAGCGAGCAGCCCGCTGGGTGGCGCACGTCGGTGCGCCCACGCCCCCGCCGGAGCCGCTCCGGCGGGGGCGCTGATTTTCATATAGCTACGGCGACGAGGACCGAACAATGAAGCGATTTCTGCTGGCCAGCGACTTCGACCAAACCCTGAGCTTCAACGACTCGGGGATCGTGCTGAGCGAGCTGCTGGGTATCGACGGCTTCCGTGAGAAGAGCGCGGGGCTGTCGCGCATCCACCTCGTGCAGCAAGGGGCGGAGCTGGCCTACCTGCTGGTCCACGACCCGGAATACCGGCAAGTAAGACGGGAGCACCTAGTCGAGGTGGGCAAACGGATACGCCTGAAGAAAAACCTCGGCCTGCTAGCCCAGCTGCTGGGCGAGCTGGACGGGTACGACTTCGTGTTCTACGTGATCTCCGCGGCTCCCCAGGAGGTCATCCAGTCGGCGCTGGAGGGCATCGTCCCCGCCGATCACATCTACGGCACCCGGTTCCGCTACGATCGCGCGTCCGGAGAGATCCATGCGATCGAACGGGTCACGGCCGGCTACGGCAAGGTGGCCCTGCTCGAGGAGCTGCGAGCGCAGCTGCCGGTGAGTCATGACCGGGTGATCTACGTGGGCGATGGCGGCTCGGACATTCACGTGATGCTGCACGTCAATCGTCTGAACGGACTCACGATCGCCGTGTCCGAGAACAAATATCTCGCCCAGATCGCCAAGCGCACCGTCCTTTCAGACGACGCGGTCAGCGTGCTGGTGCCGATCCTCGAGGATATCGTCGGCATGAACGCGACAGAGATTCACACCCTGTTCGAATCCCATGGGCTCGTGCTCCAGGAGTGGGACAAAGTGCAGACCGATCTCCTGACGATCCGTGAGACGGACGCAGCGCCACCGCTCGTGGCCTGAGGGGGGACTGAGCCATGACGTTCGACTGGATCGGGTGGGTCGCGACAGCCCTGTTTGTGAGCTCCTACTTCTGCAAGGAGCCCGCGACGTTGCGGCGCGTGCAGGGCATCGCCGCCCTGGCGTGGGCAGCGTATGGCGTGGTAATCCATGCGCTTCCGGTGATCGGGGCCAATGTGATCGTTGCCGGCGTGGCCGCGTGGACGTCGTTCAGGCGGCCGGCGGCTGCGTAGGACGACTCGCTCGTGGAAGATCAGAGCGAACGGGCGACTCCTACGCCACACAAGCACCCCACGCCCGTCACCCTAGAACGCCACCGCCACGCCCAGGCGCGCCAGCGCCTCCTGGATCGGGGCGTCGAGCTCCCCGGTCCCGCCTGGATTCACCTTGCGATTGATCCGCTGGAACGCGTAGGCCGCGGTGCCGTGGACGTGGCCCGCGAGCCGCACGTCGAGGCCCAGTCCCAGATCGAGCGCGACGGGCGCCCGACCACCCCCCGAGAAGGACGGAGCGGCAAGGTAGTTCACCCGGAACACGAGCGTCGCGCCGGGCCCGATCCCGTAGAACGCCCGGGCCCCGGCCCGCACCGTCCCCACCGACTGCGCGTTGAATGCCGGGTCCGCCGTGCGGCGCGTGACGCCCGCCTCGAGGCTCACGTAGGAAGCCACGTCGTACGCGAGCCAGGCGTCCACCTGCGTTGCCGTGAAGCCGACGGTGGCGGTGCTGCCGCTCGTGGGGTGGAACTGCAGCTGTACCACGGACGCCTCGGCCGAGAACCGGTGGTAGCGACCCCAGATCGTGCCACCACCACCGGTAGCGAGATAGTGGAGCCCCGCAGTGACCTCGCGGTAGTCACCCAGCACGAATTGGGGGCCAACGGTGACCTGTTGAGCGGGCGCGCCGCGGGCGGCCACACCGAGCAGGGCGACCCCCAAGACCATCCGCTTCACCGGGGCCCCGCTGGCTTCGGCAGCGGCACCACGGTGAGCTGCACCTGCCGGCGGCGGGCCAGGTTGTCCTTCGCGATCTCCTCGTTACGCCGGGTGAGCTGTTCGCGCAGCAGTCGGTTATACAGGATGTTAGCCTCGGCAGGTTGCGCCGCGGGTTTGCGCAACATCATCACGATCCCCGTCACGAGCGCCGCTCCCCCCACGATGCCGAGCTCTCGCCCCGTAGTCGAGCCGAGGTTCGAGCCTTCGAGCCCAGGCCAGTGAGATGCGGCAGCGTGTCCACGCTGCCATAGCTCACGCGAATCGGGCGCGAGGCCGAAAACGTGTTCTGCCCCAGTCGGGCGTCGACGACGAGCGTGTACGTGCCGGCGGGCACAGGGTCACCGCTGGGGAGTCGGAGGGGCCAGCGCAGGTTGACTTGGCCATGCCAGGCCCCCGAATCGATCACAAAGGTGCCCGCGCTGCCGATCGCCCGCGTGATCACCCGGGCCGGCTGCGTCACGGTGAAGCGGATCGGGACCGCCCCCTGCCCTCCGACGAAGCTGGTGCTATCGATGCGCAGCTGGCGCACGATCAGGACCTGACCGAGCGCCACCTCGAACGCGCTGTACGCCTTGGGCGAGGTCCGATCGGGATCGAGTTGCCGCTCCGGGTCGATCAGCACGACCTGCTTGAAGGCGTCCACGGCCTTGAGGATCGAGTCCATCGCGCCGTAGGTGAACCCCATCAGCTCGTACGCCCGGGCGCGCTCGGGCCCGGTGAGCCGCTCGCGCAGCGCGGCCTGGGCGAACGCCACGACCTGACGATACTCCAGGTCGTCGTAGGCTTGCTGCGCGCGGCGCAACGAGGCGTTCTGCGCCTCCTGGCTCGCGAGCGTGACCGGAAGGGTGAGGCCCACGAGCAGCATCAAGGCGGGGACGCGCCGGGTCATGCGGCTCACTCCGGGAGAAGGGCGTAGCGCTTGCGGACGGTATTGTTGGCGTCCACTGGCACGGTCTCGCTCACGGTCTTGAAGCCCGGGTGCTCGATACGGACCTTGTGGGAGCCCGGCTTCACGGGGTACTCGATAACCGGCGTCTGGCCGACATCGACGTCGTCGATGTACACCTCGCCGAAGGGATCGGCGTTGATCGTCAGCAGGCCTTGGAGTGCGAGCACCGGCGTTGTCGGCGGGGTTGCCTGAGGTTTCGCCCGCCCGGCGCGGCGCGCCGGGGCCGGCGTGGGCGTGGCAACAGGCTGGGCCGGCACGCGGACCGTATCTCGGATGCGCACCGTGTCCACCACGGGGCCCGGGGGCGGGGACGCTGGTCTCGACTCCGGCGCGTTCCGGCCGCTGAGCACCAGATAGCCTCCGACGCCCCCCGCCGCGACCACCACGAGCCCGATCACGGCGCCGGTGCGCGACTTCCGTGGTCGGGGCGGGAGCGGCTTCGTCCGGCGGCCCGCGGGGAAGGGCGTCGTCGGCGCGCCCGTGATCTCGGTCGGCGCGTCGGCGGTCGTGCGGGCACGCGGCCGGGCGGCGCCGCGGCCGCGGGTGGGTGAGGCAACCGGCTGCTCGGGCCAGACCGCCGTGGCGAAGTCCTCCATCGTCGGGTAGCGAGCGTCCGGGTCCTTGGACAGGGCCCGCGAGATCGCGCCCGTGAGCGTCCCGGGAATGCCGGGGCGCTTGGCGCTCGCGAGCGGCGGCTCCTCGTAGATGTGCTTGTAGATGATGGTGTGCACCGAGTCGCCGCTGAACGGCAACTCGGCGGTGATCATGCGATAGCCGACCACGCCGAGCGAGTACTGGTCGGCGCGGCCGTCCACCACCGCGCCCTTGCCCTGCTCCGGCGCCATGTAGTGCGGCGTGCCGATGATCATGCCGGTGGCCGTGAACCCCGTGGCCGCCTGCAGCGCCTTCGAGATGCCGAAGTCGGTGAGCATCACGCGGCCGTCGTGGTCGAACATGATGTTCGCGGGCTTCACGTCGCGATGGACGACCCCGCGCTGGTGCGCGTGGCCCAGGGCGCACGCGGCCTCCCACAGAATGCGCTGGATCTCGGGCACGGGGAGCGGCTCGCGCTTCTCGAGCAGGTCCTCGAGCGAAGTCCCCACGATGTACTTCATGACGAAGTAGTGGAGTCCGCCCTCGCTCTCGACCCGGTAGATCGGGATGATGTTCGGGTGGTCCAGTTTGGCGGCGGTTTTCGCCTCCTGCTGGAAACGGCGCACCACCTGCTCGTCCTGCGCGACGTCGGGAGGGAGGACCTTGATCGCCACCTCGCGATCGAGCGCCAGATCGTGCGCCAGGAACACGGCGCCCATCCCGCCCTTGCCGAGCAGTCGGTCCGTGCGGTACTTGCCCTCGATCGCCCGCTGCAGGCGCTCGCGCACGACGTCGATGCTGCTCGTACTCGTGGCGTCGCCCGCCGACACGTCGGCGCCGCACGACAGACAGAAGCGACTGTTCTCGGGGATGGGCGTATGGCAGCGGTAGCACTCGATTACCGTCGCCATGGCGCACGCCTCGCGGAAGACGGTCGGGGCGCGGCGCGCGGCCTCAGGACGGTGCCCAGCGGAGGCCGCGTCGCCGCCGTCGGGATGCCCGGCGGCGTGAGCGGCGCGGCGGGCGCCGTCGTGGCCGGATCGCAGTGGGGAAGCACAGCGGCGCCCACGATGCACAGGGCGTACCGCGTGGTAACCCCGGCGAAATCCACGACCACGAGATAGTAGTCCGCCGCAGCAACCGTTAGCGTGAGGCTGTCCCGCGCCCCGGGGACAGTCGCAATGGCCTTGCCCACCACGGCGAGCATGTCCGTCGTCAGCACGTACAAGTCGATGGCGGATGAGTCCACGCCTGCGGTGAACGGGATCGGACGTGCCTGGATCTCCACCGTCTGGGCCGACGGCACCGTAAAGCGGTACCAATCGACGGCCTGCGGGTTGTCGAGCGTCAAGGTGCTGTCGCGGAAACCGGGCGCGGGGCCGACGGTGATCTTCAGCGCCGGAACGGCGAAGTTCAGGTCGGCCATGGTGCAGGTGCTGTTCCCGGTGAACCGATCAGGCACCATCTTCGGGTCGTGCACATAGCCATTCACGACGGCGAGCCCGTAACTGCCGGGGATCGCGTAGGGCGATAGCAGATGCAACCCCCGCGGCAGGGTTCGCAGAGCGATAATGACGGAATCGGGGGGGGCCTGCACCGGAAGGAATTTCCGGCCCCGGCAGTCATACTCCCGCGGCCCGATCGTCCAGGCGGACGGGCCGATGCTGTAGGGCGTCGTGCCCGGCTGGTACACGATCGAATCGCTCAGTAAGACGCGGCTCAGGTTCGCCAAGTCGGTGCTCGTCACGATGAGCGTAGTCGCTGCGGTCGTATCGGCGCGGGTGAGCCGAAACCAATCCGCACCGCCCCCGGAGTCGCCGCGCGCCAAGTCCTCGTACGCCAGGGCTGGATTGTAGAAGAGCAGCCCCGGGTACTGGGGAATCGGCCCTGGTGCATCGAGGCTCACGGCGCGGGGGAACGAGTCGCGCGGCATGCTCACCTTATAGATGTCCCGATGCCGCACCTGAATCACGGTCGTGTCGAACACGTTGCCCCCGAGCGCGAGCGTCACCGGGGTACCGGTCTGCGCCGGATGCGGTACCCAGAACGACATCTGCCCTATGCCCTGAGGCAGCCCCTTGAACGAGAACGTATCGGGGATAAGGGGGGCGCCCGGGAGCGTGGCAAAGAAAATCCCGCGAATCCCCACACCGTAGAAGGTGAGCAGCTGGCCGTACTTGACCGTCTGGTGGGTCGGGTCGCCGTTGAACGTCGCCACCGCGCTGTAGCTCGCCGTGTCCGCTCTGACGCTATCAATCGCGAACGGGGTCGAAACCCGCAGCGGGAACGTGGCCGGCTTGCTGCTTTCGTAGGGTATGGCCGCCACGGTGATCGTGGTCCGGCCCGGTGCAATGCCCGTCAGGCGGGCGGCGCCGCCGCCCTGTGCCTGCACCGTCGCTATGGTGGCGTTACCGGGGAGCCACTTGAACTCGACGTTCGGGAGCTCGAGCGAGTCCCGTGGGGGCAGGCGTTGCCAGGCATGGGCGATGAGCATGGCCTGGGTGCCCTGCAGCACGAGCGCGTCGCTCTGCAGCAGCGGGTCCACCGTGCTGAGCGTGACGTACACCTCGCTCGAGCGGTCGGTGGGGTTCAAACACGTGAGCCCCGCCAACCCGGCGAGGAAGGCGGTGACGGCGACGCGCGTCACGGTGCGGCGCAACACTATGTGCGACATGGCAGTAGGCTAAGATATGAAACCCCCCTGCCCGCCGCCATACGCGCCGTCACAATCGCCCGCGGCGCTTCAACTCCAGATACCGAGCGACGACGGCCTGGGCCGCGCGTTCCGGGGGCACGTCGAGCACGAGCACGCCGGCGCGCCGCATGTGCCCCAGCGCCTCCTCGCGCGCGCGCAGCAGCTCGTCGGCCGCCGCCTTGCGGAAGGCGTCGTGCGCGGTGGCGGGCCGCAGCGCCGCCACCTGGTCGAGCTCGGGATTGCGCAGCGTGACGGCGAGCGGGAGGTGGCGCGGGCGGAGCGACGCGACGTTCGCGACGAGCGCGTCCGACGCGAACCGGTCGATCACGTCAGTGAAGAGCACGGTGAGGGCGCGTTTGCGATTGCGCGCCGCGAGGTAGCGAAACGCGCCCGGGTAGTCCGGCTCGACGAGCGTCGGCTCGACCACCGCGAGCACGTCGAGCACCCGCTTCAGCGCCAGCCGGCCGCGCTGCGGCGCGACGAAATGGCGCACGCCGTCGGCGAACGTCATCACGCCGACGTTGTCATCGTGCTGGGTCGCGGCATAGGCCAGCTCGAGCGCGGCTCGCACGACGTAGTCGAGTCGCGACACGCCGGCGATCTCGGCCGTGAGCAACCGCCCCGTGTCGAGCACGAGGAGCACGTGCTGGCGCCGCTCGGCCTCGTATTGCCGGGCGATTACCTTGCCGCGCTTCGCCGTCGCCTTCCAGTCGATGTGTCGCAGATCGTCGCCCGGCACCCACTCGCGCAGCGACTCGAACAGCCGCCCCTCACCCAGCTGGCGCTGCGGGGCCATCCCCTGCTCGCGGCGGCGCTGGGCCCGCGCGAGCGACGCTCGCATCCGGACCGTCACGAGCGGCGGGTACACCGCGGCGTCCCAGGGCAGCGACAGGCTAGCGCGCCGGCGCCCCAGGCCGAGGGGACCGATCGAGTCGATCACGAACGCGCCGATCCCCCCTGTGTCGCGACCGCGATGCGCCGGCACGACCGGGACCACCTCGCGCCGCTCACCACGCGCGGGGACCGTGATCCCGCGCGGCGCTTGTACGCCCCCGAGCAGGTCGGGCCGCACCTCGCGCACCCGCAGCCGCGCTCGTCGGCGCGTGTCGTTGACCCAGCGATAGCCGACTTCCCCCGTGCGGCCGACGGAGAAAGCGGGTGGCGCGTCGCGGAACACGCTGAGCGCGCCCGCGCCGGGCCGCGCCGCCAGCGCGGCATCGACCCATACGAGCACGACGAGCACCAGGTCCGCCAGCAGCAGGGCAGTGAGCGCCCAGGGGACCCAGAGGCCTAAGAGCCCCCACCCCGCTAGCGCCGCGCCCACCCACAGGCCGCGCCGCGTCCACAGCACCCCGGCACCCGATCCGACCAGATACCACACGGCCCACAATCCCAGGGCGCCCGCGCCATACAGCACCCATTCGACCACGCTCACGCGGTCGGCACCTCGGTGCGATCGAGGATCGACTTGAGCGCGGCGTCGGGCGTCACGCCCTCGAGCTCGAGCTCCGGCGCCACGCTCACGCGGTGCCGCAGTACGGCCGGCGCGAGCTGCTTCACGTCGTCGGGGATCACATAGTCGCGGTCGTCGAGCAGCGCCGCGGCACGGGCGGCCTTGAGCAGCGACACGCCGGCGCGCGGGCTCGCTCCCAGCGTCAGCGACGCCGCCTCCCGCGTGCCACGGACGATCGCCGTGATGTAGGCCGCGATCTGCGGCTCCACACGCACCGCGTCGACGGCCTGGCGTAGCGACTCGAGGTCGGTTCCGCCCATCACGCGAGCGACGCCGTAGGTCGCGGGCCGGTCCGCCTCGAAGCCGCGGGCCACGCGCGCCAGGATCTCCTGTTCGTGTTGCGGGTCGGGATAGCCCACGAGCACTTTCGCCATAAAGCGATCGAGTTCCGCTTCGGGGAGGGGATAGGTCCCCTCGAACTCCACCGGGTTCTGGGTGGCGAACACCGTGAACACGGCCGACAACGGATGGCCCACCCCGTCCACGGTGACCGTGCGCTCCTGCATCGCCTCGAGCAGCGCGGCCTGCGTCTTCGCGGGTGCCCGATTGATCTCATCGGCGAGCACCAAGTCGGCGAAGATGGGTCCGGGCCGGAAGGTGAACTCATGGGTCCCGGTGAGCAGGGTGACCCCCGTGATGTCGGCCGGCATCAGGTCGGGGGTGAACTGGATGCGCTGAAACTTCACGTCGAGCACGAGCGCCAGGGTGCGCACGAGGAGCGTCTTCGCGGTCCCCGGTACGCCTTCGAGCAGCACATGCCCGCGCGCCAGCAGGCACACCAGTGCCTCCCGCGTCGCGGCCTGCTGGCCGAGGACCACCTGTTGCAGCGCCCCTACGATGCGGCGCGCGTCACCAGCGGGCGTAGCTCCTGCCACACGTCCTCCACGGCTAGCGCAGCCGCGAGCGCGCGCTCGGGGCCGCCGGGTTGGTTGATGATGCGCTGCAGGCGCCGCACGGCGTCGCGACCGGCAGTCGTGGGCAGCGCAAGCTCGAGCGCCGCCAACCAGGAGCGCTGCTCGTCGGGGCGCATGACGCCCGCACGGCCCAGCCGGCGGCGCAGGCCGGAGACCATCAGCGCGACGGCCGTATCGACGTCAGCCGCGCCCTCGAGACCGGCCGCGAGCGCTTCGAGATGCTCGAGCGGCGAGCGGCGGCGCCGCTCGATCACCGACCGCGCAGGGCCGAATCGCACGCCGGCGCCAGCCAACGCCAGGATCATCACCGCACCAAGCTGCAGCAGCGCCCACCCGCCGGGCGTCCCCGACAGCCAGCCCGCGAGGACCCCGCTCAGCGAGCGCTCCCGACCAAAGCCCTGATGATACTCGTCCCACACGACCCGGCCCGGCCGTGCCGGCAGGAGCAGCGGGGCGACGAATTGGGGAACTTGGGTGGCGCGCCAGGTGCGGTTGCGGAAGTAGCCAACGTCAGCGACGAGCGTGACCCCGCCACCGCCCGCGTAACGGAGTCGCACGGCAGCAGGTCGCCCATCGAGCAGGCGGAGCAGCGTATCGCGCGCCGCGGGGGCGAGGCGGTCACACTCGGTCTCCTCGATGTCGCCGCCGCGCAACCGACCGACCGCCTCGGGCGCCACGCCGGGCGGCTTGAGGTAGTCCGCGACCGCGGGGAGCGCGAGCCCGGCCGCAGGTGACTGCACGGGGAAACTATCGCTCGCCACGAACCGCGCGGCGTTGGCCGTGACCCACCCGGCGCAGCGGGTGATGCCGCCCCCCGCACCCGCCGCCACGACCCTCCCTCCCGCCCGAACGAACCGCACCACCTGCCCAAGCTCCGCCGCCTCGAGGTGCATGAAGGGATCGAGCACGACGAGTACGGCGGGTGGGCGGCGTCGCTCGTGAGCCAAGTCGAACAGCGGCGCGCGGCGGCGCTCGAGCGGGATCCGCAACCGCACCAGCACGTCGTAGAGGCCGCCGCTCCCCTCCGGCCCGCGCAACAGCGTTGACGGCCGGAAATCGAAGTTCGACGCCGTGCCGGCGCGGCGGCTCCCGGCCCAGACGGCGAGCGCGACCGCCAGCGTCAAGAGCGCGAGCAGCGCGATTTCAAGTCGGCGCGACATGCTCGAACACCAGGTCCGCCTGCGTCGCGAAGGCGCGATAGGCCCGTTCGTCACACGGGAGCCCACCGAACAGGTGGCGGTACAGCTGGCCGACCAGGTTAGCGAGGGATGCTCGGCCCGACGCGTCGAGGCGGGCCTCGTCGATGTATTCCGCCGGCGTCTTGGAGGGGCGGAAGTCGAGCGCCTGGCGGTCATCGAGGTCGAGCACGATCGCGACAAAGCGATGGGCCAGCGCTTCCGCGTAGCGGCCCTCCCGCGCCAGCTGTTCGGCGCGGGCGCGGTGGGCGCCCGCCTGATCGGGCGGCCGGGCCGCGGCCGCCACCACGGCCGGGGTCCGTGCCGTCGGCCGCGTGATGCGCCACACGACGTACGCCATGTGCGCGAGCAGCGCCACCAGGGCCGCGCTGAGCGCGACGAGTAGCAGCTGAAACGCGGCCGGGTGGCCCCGTTGCAGGTGCGTCAGTGCGTCCAGCAGGCGGCCGACGAGCTGGGCCAGCCATTCGAGCAGGCCGCGACCAGTGGTCCAGCGGTACTCGGGGCGCGCAAACACCTCGGCGACGGCACCCCGCAACGAGTCGGGCGGCACACCCTGAACGGCCGCCCCGAGCGTCACCGTCAGGTGATCCCCAGCTCGTGGCTCAACATCTGTAGATCGAACGCCTCGCGGCGCACCCGGAAGTCGTAGTACATCAGCGTGATGACCGCCGAGAACACGGGCGTCAGGAGCAGCGGCACGATGTAGGAGACGGCCGTCAGCGCAATGCCGACCGGCGGGGCCGCCCGCGAGAACGCCGCGCCGAGGCCGCGAAACACGAAGGACGGGACGGTATTGGTCATCAGCAACGTGAGCAGCGTGAGGTTCAGCACTTTGCGCTTGAAGCCCCGGGTCAGTTCCCACGACCGGCCGAACGCATCGAACGCGCTGCGCAGCGGCTCGAGCACCACCACGGGCGTGGTCAGGCTGTAACCGCAGAGCACGAACGCCGCGAACCACGTCCCTCCGACCACCCCGACACCGATCACGAGCGCGGCGGCGCCACTTCCCCTGGCGAGCGCTGCGAGCAGCCCCGTCAACACGGTCGCCGCGATCACGGTCAGGAACAGCACGATCCCCTTCCCCAGGCCCACGCCCACGAGCGCTCCGAGCTTCGACAGCCCGAGCGCGAGCGCGTCCCCCAGGGCTGGCGAGCGGCCGAGGTAAGACTCGGAGATGATGCGAACCGTCCCCGCCGTGAGCACCAGGGCCGCGAGGTAATACAGTATCCCCACGGGCACGAGCGCGAGCAGCGAGGATACGTTCGGCGCCTGGGGGGTGAAGCTCGCGAGGAACCGCGCACCGAAGTACACCGCCAGACACACCGGCAGCGACAGCGTGGCGATGGCGAGCTTCAGGAACAACCCGAAATGGCGTCGGTAGATCGTGAGGGAGGCGTCCAGCAGCTCCCCGAAATTCATCGGTCGGATATCGGCCATCGTTCCCACCTCGCTCCGGTAGCGGTGTTGCGATAAGATGTTGGAGTGACCGGTCCCGCGCGAGACCGCCCCGCACCCACGGCGAGCCTGCGGCAACAGCTCGGGATCGAAACCCCCGAGCACGTGGCCGTGCACCTCGAACTCGCCGGCGTTGGGTCGCGCACGGCGGCGGCGCTGGTCGACACGGCACTGGGAACGCTGGGGTTGGTGTTCCTGGCGTGGATCCTTATCCTCAGTAGCGGGCGCGGCGCCGGCGAGCGCCTCACCGGCTGGGTAGCCGCCGTCGTCATCCTCCTCTTTACCTTCGGCGTGCTGGCCTACTTCGTCCTGTTCGAAGCCCTGAACGGCGGCCGCACGCCGGGCAAGCAGGCCGTCGGGATCCGCGTGGTGATGGAGACCGGTCACTCCGTGACGCCCACGGCTGCGGTGATTCGCAACCTGCTGCGGCTGATCGATTGCTACTTCCCGCTGTGTCCCTTCCTGCCCGGCCTGGTGATGATCTTCCTGCACGGGCGCAACCAGCGCTTGGGGGACCTCGCGGCCGGTACGATCGTGGTGCGCGACCGCCCGACCGAATGGCGGCTCGGCCCGGCGCCGGCGCCGGCACCGCCCGACGAGCCGTTCGACGCCGGTCCCCCGGCCTTGTCGGACGATGAATTCCGGCTGCTCGATCAGTTTCTCGCCCGCGCTCATGAGCTCGACCCGATCATTCAGACGCGGCTCGCGACGGACCTGGCGCGCCGTTTCCAGGAGCACGCGCCGCGACACGTGGCAGACCCGGATGCCTACCTCACGGCGCTCCACGCTGACGAGCAACGCAAGCGCCGCAGCCGGTTCGCCACGCGGGCCCGGGCCGGCACGGTGGGTCGAACCACCGTCACCGCGGAGCGCTTCGTCGAGCGCAAACGGGAGGCGTGGGAGCGGTTCTACGATCTCGCCAGCCGCATCGAGCGCTCCGGCGTCGCCGGGCTCGTCTCGTCGGAGATCCCGGAATTCGCCGCGCGCTACCGGGAAGTGGCGGCCGATCTCGCGCGCGCGCACACCTACGGCGTCGGTCCGCAAGTGATCGAGTATCTGGAGCGCGTCGTCAGCGCCGGGCACAACGCGTTATACCGCGCGCGGGGCCGGCGGCGCGCCCCCGTGTTTCGCTACCTCGTGCGCGACTTCCCGGCGGCCGTGGCGCAGTCCTGGGGCTACGTCGGGGCGGCGGCGCTGCTGTTTGCCGTGCCGGCCGCGATCGGGTACGGCATCGTCCGCACCCAGCCCGAGCGGAGCGACGAGCTCGTGCCTCCCGTCATGGTGAGCCGGGCGGAGCAGGCCGCCGAGCGTCAGGCGCAGGGGCTCGGCTACGCCGAATCCCGCGAGGAGGACCTGCCCGTCATCGCGTCGGCGATCATCAGCAACAACGTGCGGATCGCGTTCTGGGCGTTCGTCGGCGGGATCCTGCTCGGGCTGCCGACGGTCTGGGTGCTGGTCACGAACGGCCTCAGCCTCGGCGCTGGATTCGGCCTGTTCGTCAACTACCATGCGGGAGGTTATCTCGGTCGTTTTGTGGCGGGGCACGGCTTCTTGGAGCTGACCGCGATTTTCATCGCCGGCGGCGCCGCGTTCCGCATCGCCGGCGCGCTCATCGTCCCCGGCGACCGCACCCGGCGCGACGCCCTCGTGCTCGAGGGGCGGATCGCGGCCCGCATGATCGGCGCGGTGGTCACCCTGCTCGCCGTGGCCGGCACGATCGAAGGGCTGTTATCCGCCAGCGACGCACCGGCCGCGCTCAAGTACGCGGTCAGCGCACTCTCGTTGGTGTTGCTAGGCGCCTATTTCGGGAGCGGTTGGGCCTATGTGCGGCGCGTCGCGCGCGGCCTGCCCTAGCTACGCGCGAGCCGCGGCCCCGAGCTGCTGGCTGAGCATCTCGAGATCGAAGCCCTCCTTGCGGACGCGCAGGTCGTAGTAGAACAGGGTGAACACGCACGACAGCAGGGGATAGACGAGCAGCGACACGAGGGCGACGACAACCGTGCTGAGCGTTTCGCCCTTGCCGAAGAGCGCCTCGACCATTGCGGCGAGGAACGCGGCGCCGATCACCAGACCGGCGACCAGGGCGAGCGCGATCACCCAGAGGCCGAGCGCCTTCCAGCGAAATCCCCGGGTCAGATCCCAGGAGCGCCTCAGGACGCCGCTGGACTGCTCGAGCGCGGCCACTTCGGTGACGACCGCATAGCCGCAGGCCACGACGATCCCCGGGATGACGAGCGCGAGCGCCGCCATGACCGTGATGAATCCGGCGGCGACGCTCGCCCCGAACAGCTGACCCATCCGCGCGCCGGTGAAGCGCAGCGCCGGCCCCAGCCGCGGCGTCCGGCCCAGGTACGCCTCGGACACGACCCAAATCGTCGCGCCGCGCACGAGCACGGTGCCGAACAGGCCCAGCAACCGGCTGAGCGTGCCGAGCCCGGCGTTCGCTCGGCCGCCGTGCGCCAGGTCGACGTAGATATCGAGGCTCGTCGGCAGGCCCTCGCACACAACGGCGATCGCGATGAGGAGACGAAAATGCCGGCGCAGCAGCGTGAGCGCACCATCGAGGATTTCCCCCGTCGTGAGCGGCCGCAGCTCGTAGCTGGCCAGGAAGGCGCCTCAGCGGGGGAAGCGACGGCGGGCGGGTGGCCAGTGGAGCCAGCGGTAGTCCCGCGGCAGTCGACGATGCCCCCACTCCCACCACCAGCACGCCGGCGGAGAAAAGCGTGGCCGGTGACGCCGGCTCACCGGTCCAAGGCTTCGAGAATGTCCCGCATCTTGCGCGCCAAGGCCTCGATCTGCCGCAGACTCCCCACCGTCTCGGCATCGTACTTGTCCTCGCTCAGCAAGAGCAGCTGGGTCTCAGCAAGGACGGCTGCCAGCGGATTCGAGAGATCGTGCCGCAGCTTCCTGATCGGGTCCGCCCAGTCGGCCATCAGAGCAGGGAACGATACAGGTCGCGCAGATGGTGGTCGCGCAGATCCCGGACCGACTGCCACAGGTCCGGTTCCGATGTGGCACAGAAGATTTCGGCGGTGGCACGCTCCAGCTCGGTATCCGCGGCTCCGAATAACACCCGACCGCGCCAGATGGCGTCGTCGGTGCGGCGTACCTGGAGGCGAATGGGGATGAGTTGTCCGTCGAATCGAATGGGGGGAAGGTCGTGGACGACCGCTTCGCTCGAGTCTGATGCGTTGTAGCGTGCCGGCTGTGCGGGCATGCGGTGCCCTGGGCTGGTTTGTGCAAAGATAAAACGTGCCTGCACTTATGCAATAGCGCGCCGCCGAGCCGGTCCTCGGGCGCGCGGCGCTCGGGAGCCGCTCAGCGGGTCCCCTCACATACGGAAGGGCACCGGCACGAACGTACTGACGAACAGCCCGAGGGCCACCCACGCGAGCATGCGACGCGACTCGGGCAGCGGCCGGTGCGTGTCGAGCACCGGGGGGTGCCCGAGGCGGCCGCGCGACAGGAGCAGGACGAGCAATCCCCACAGCAGCCAGCCACGCCAGAACCAGCCGAGCAACACGATCAGGATCCAGAAGGCGAGCGCGATGCGCTGGTGCCGGCGCGGCAGGGTGGCATACAGGATGTGCCCGCCGTCGAGCTGGAACACGGGGAGCAGGTTGAGCATGGTGACGAACAAACCGAACCAGCCGGCGACGGCGACCGGGTGCAGCAGGATGGCCGGCGCGCTGCCGTGCACGAGGTGGCGCAGGGTCAGCGTGACGAGCGAGTCGCCGAGCGGCACTTTATCGAGCCCGATGCCCAACAGCATCCCGGTCTGGTCGAAGCCCGGAAGCGGATCGCTCAGCCGCAGGCCGATCCACAGCGCCGGGAGCGCGATCGCGAGGCCGGCGAGTGGGCCGGCGATCCCCACGTCCAACAACTGGCGCCGGTCCGACACGATCGTGCGCAACCGAATGAAGGCGCCCATCGTCCCGATCGACCACGGGAGGAAGGGGAAGGGGATGAAGTAGGGCGGCGAGACGTCGAGTTGATAGTGCCGGGCCGTCAGATAGTGGCCCAGCTCGTGACACAGCAGCACGGCCACGAGGGGCAGCGAAAACGTGAGCCCCGTCGCCCACGCACGCAGGAAGTGCGTCGGCAAGGCATACGTCCCCAGGAGGAGCGCCAACGGGTTCGGGTCGAGCGGCAGCGTGCCTCTGAACACGGCCCCGACGAAGGTCGTGGTGAACAGCGTCGCCAGTAGCAGGAGGACGTGCAGGGCCCAGCGCGCGCGCCGGTGCGCGAGCGGGCGGGTCAGAACGAGATGGCGCCCGTCGGGCTCGCGCGCCCAGTAGTAAGTCCCGGGCCAGTGCGCGAGCGCCGCGGTCAGCGCGGCCGAGGGGCCGGTGTGCAGCGGATGTACAAGACCATCAATGACTTCGCGGTCCGGCAGGGAGGTCGTCCGCCACGCCAGGAAGAACTCGCTGAGGCTCACGGCTTGCTCTTGACTGGGGGTGCGGCGTACCCTACTATAGCACCGTCGCACTCCTTCGAACTTCCAGATTCCCTTTTCACTACGCTCACTCCCCCACCTCGGGGTTTCCCCCGTCGTAGAGCACCGGAGCAAGGCCCACGTGGATATCGCTGAACTGAAGAGAAAATCCGTCGCGGAACTGCACGCGATGGCCGAGACCCTGAACATCACCAACTACTCAGGGCTCCGCAAGCAGGATCTCATCTTTCGCATCGAGCAGTCGCTCCTCGACTCGGACACCGTCCTGCGGGGCGAGGGCGTCCTCGAAATCCTGCCCGAAGGCTACGGGTTCCTGCGCAGCCCCGACTGGAACTACCTGTACGGTCCCGACGACATCTATGTCTCGCCGAGCCAAATCAAGCGCTTCGATCTGCGGACCGGCGACACGATCATGGGGCAAGTGCGCCCCCCCAAGGAAGGGGAGCGCTACCTCGCGCTGCTCAAGGTCGAGACCGTTAACGGCGAGGAGCCAGAGAAGGCGAAGCACCGGGTCGCGTTCGACAACTTGCGGCCGCGCTACCCCGAGGAGCGGATTCGGCTCGAACGCAAGGACGGCGACCTCTCGATGCGGGTGATGGACATCCTGTGCCCGATCGGTAAGGGTCAGCGCGGCCTCATCGTCTCGCCGCCCAAGGCCGGTAAGACGATCCTCATGCAGAAGCTCGCCAACTCGGTCATCGAGAATCACCCCGAGATCTATCTCATCGTGCTCTTGATCGACGAACGGCCCGAAGAGGTGACCGACATGGAGGAGAACGTCAAGGGCACGACGGTCGAGGTCGTGTCCTCCACGTTCGATGAGCCGGCTGACCGCCACGTGCAGGTCGCCGACATGGTGATCGAGAAGGCCAAGCGCCTGGTGGAGCACGGCAAGGACGTCGTGATCCTGCTCGACTCGATCACTCGACTCGGCCGCGCGCACAACGTCGTCGTGCCGCATTCGGGCAAGATCCTCTCCGGCGGCGTGGACGCGAATGCGCTCCAGAAGCCCAAGCGCTTCTTCGGTGCCGCGCGCAACATCGAGGGCGGCGGCTCGCTCACCATCCTCGCCACCGCGCTGATCGACACCGGCTCGCGCATGGACGAGGTGATCTTCGAAGAGTTCAAGGGCACGGGCAACATGGAGGTCATTCTCGACCGCCGCATCGCCGAGCGGCGCACGTTCCCCGCGATCGACGTGCAGCGCTCCAGCACGCGCAAGGAAGAGCTGCTCTTGAACAAGGAAGAGCTCAACAAGGTGTACCTGCTCCGCAACTTTCTCGCCGACATGCCGCCGGTCGAGGCGATCGAGTTCCTGCTCGAGCGGCTCAAGCGGACCAAGACCAACACGGAATTCTTCGCCACGATGGCGCAGGGGTGACGGGACGGCTGCTCGGGGTCGACTGGGGTGAGCGTCGCATCGGTCTCGCCCTGTCCGACGAGACGCAGACGCTCGCCCAGCCCCTGACGACCCTCACCCGCCGCACCGGGAAGCGCTTTCCCATGCGCGAGTTCCTCACCCTGCTGGACCGCCATGCCGTGACCGGCGTGGTCGTCGGCCTACCGCTGGACGCCGCGGGGGTCGAGGGCGACGCCGCCGGCGCGGCCCGCGCGCTGGCCAGCGCGATCGCGCAGCGCTCGGGGAAGCCGGTCGAGCTCTGGGACGAGCGGTTTAGCACGGCGCGCGCGCTCGGGGCCGTACGCCAGATGGGCGGAACCACCAAGGGCCGCAAGGGCGACGTGGATGCCCTCGCCGCGACGCTGCTGCTGCAGCATTACCTCGATGCCCGGCGGGGGACGGCCCAATGAGGCCCCGCTCGAGCGGGACACGGGGCGGGCGGGGCCGCCGCCGCGCCCTCGGGGCTGCCTGGGCCGTCGCCCTCGCCGCATGCGGCTCCGCTGGCGGCCCGCGCGTCACGGTGACGGTGCCCCCCGGGGCGACGCTCGACGCGGCGATCGACTCGCTGGCGGCGCACCACGTGATCGGGCACGCGCGGCTGTTCCGGGTCTATGCCCGGCTCCGGGGTCTCGGCGGGGCCCTCAAGAGCGGGGTCTATCTGCTGCGGCGGGACGAGTCCTGGTCCGACCTCGTAGCGGCGCTCGAGCGCGGCCGGGGCGTCGAGCGGCGCTTCACCGTCCGCGAAGGTCTGCGACTCAACGAGGTCGCCGAGCTCGCCCACACGGAGCTCGCTATCGCGCGCGACTCGTTCGTGGCCGCGGCCGAGGATCGAGCCCTGCTCGCTGGTCTCAGCCTGCCGCAAGGCGCGACGAGCGCTGAGGGGTATCTGTTCCCTACCACGTATCTCTTGCCACTTCACATCGATGCGCGCGAGCTGGTCCAGGTGATGACGCACCAGTTCGTCGAGCAATGGAGCCCCGAATGGCAGGCGCGGCTCGATTCCCTGGCGCTATCGCGTCATCAGCTCGTCACGCTCGCGTCCATCGTCGAGGCGGAAGCGCGCTACGATCCAGACCGGCCCTTCATTGCGGCCGTGTACCGCAACCGGCTGGCGCGGGGCATGCGGCTCGAGGCGGACCCCACGGTGAGCTACGCCTACGGGCGGCGGCTGCGGCGCGTGTGGGACAGGAACCTCGCGATCCGCTCCGCCTACAACACCTACCTGCACGCCGGCCTGCCACCCGGTCCGATCGGCCAGCCGGGCCGGGCGAGCCTCGTGGCGGCGCTCTACCCTGCTGACGTGCCCTTCCTGTATTTCGTGGCGCAGCCCGACGGCAAGCACATTTTCTCCGCCACGTTCGCCGAGCACGAGGCCGCGATCGCGCGGGTCAAGCAACTGCGGCGCGCAGCGCGCGCGCCGCCGCGGCAGGGTCGCTAGCGTCCCAAACGGCGCCGATCACCGCGATCCCCGCCGCGCCCGCTCGGCGCACGGCCCCCGCGTTGGTGGCCGTGATGCCGCCGACTCCGATCACGGGTGTCCCGGGCGGTGCCAGCCGCGCGAGGCGAGCGAACCCTTCGGGCCCGAGCGCTCGGCCCGCGTCCGCTTTGTGCGCGGTCGCAAAGCACGGGCCCACGCTCCAGTAGTCGGCCGGCCAATCGCCGGTCCGCTCCGCCTCCGACGGCGTGCCGACGGAGATGCCGAGTAGGAACCCGGGCGGCACGTGGGGGCGGAGCCGCGGGAGCGGCGGGTCGTCCTGGCCGAGGTGGGCGCCGGCGGCCCCGGCGGCGAGCGCCACGTCGACCCGGTCGTTGACGATCACGGGCACGGCGAGCGCGCCCACCAGGACGCGGCTCAGCGCCAGGAGCTCGCGCGGCGCCGCGTCCTTCAGGCGGATCTCGATCATGGTCGCGCCGCCGCTCACGGCCTGGCGGCACGCCTCCACGGGATTCCGCCCCTTGAGGAGAGCGGCGTCCGTGACCACCATCAAGCGCAACTGATCGGCGAGCGCCATGAGCAAGACCTTGCGTGGGCTGCGCGGTGCCACCACCGCGGCGGCCAACACCCGCGAAGCGATCCTCGACGCAACGGCGGAGCTGTTGCGCGCCCTGCAGGACGCGAACGGCTTCCGACCCGAGGAGGTCGAGAGCGCGATCTTCACGTCCTCCCCGGATCTGACCGCCGAGTACCCGGCCCGCGCGGCCCGCCTGCTCGGCTGGACGGACGTGCCGCTGCTCGGCGCGGCCGAGGTCGCGGTGCCCGACGGACTGCCGCGCTGCATCCGCCTGCTGCTCCACTTTTACACCGCCAAGCCGCAGCGCGACCTCAAACATATGTACTTGCGCGGGGCGGCCCGGCTGCGCCCGGACCGCCGGACATGACGAGCGGCGCGGGACGGCCGCTCCTGGGCGAGCGCGGCCTGGCCGCGGCGGCGCGAGCGGTCGTCGTGTCCGCCAAAGGCGCGGCGCGCTGGCAGGCCGGGCACCCCTGGATCTACCGCACCGACATCTACGACGAGCCGCGCGAGCGGCCCGGCATCGTTCCCGTGACCGACCGACGCGGCCGCCATCTCGGGCAGGCCCTCTATTCCCCGCACTCCGAGATCCGGCTGCGGCTGCTCACGCGGGGTGCCGAGCGGCTCGACGCGGGCTGGTGGGGAGCGCGCATCACCGCGGCGGCCGCCCGGCGCGGGGCGCTCGCCGCCACTGCGTATCGAGTGGTGCACGCCGAGGGCGACGGCCTCCCGTCGCTCGTGGTGGACCGCTACGGCCCCTACGTCGTCGCCCAGCTGCTCTCGGCGGGGCTCGACGCAGCGCGCGACGCGGTGGTGGCGGGGATCGGCGCCGCGCTGGCGCCCGAGGCAATCCTGTTACGCAACGACTCGGCGATCCGGCGCCACGAAGGGCTGCCGCTCGAGGTCGTCGCGGCACTCGGCAGCGTCCCCGACGCCGTCCCCGTCGAGGAGCACGGGATCCGCTACCTCGCCGCGCCGCAGCGGGGGCAGAAGACGGGCGCCTTCCTCGATCAGCGTGAGAACCGCGTGCTCGTGGCCGCGCACGCGGGCGCCGGCCGGGCGCTCGACCTCTTCACCTACCACGGGTCGTTCGCGCTCCACGTGGCGCGCCACGCGGCCGAGGTCCTGGCGGTGGACTCGAGCGCGGAAGCGCTCGCCCGGGGGCGCGAGAACGCCGCCCTGAACGACCTCCACAACATCACCTGGCGCGAGGCGAACGCGTTCGATCTGCTGCGCGAGCTCGAGCGTCGTGATGAGCGGTTCGACACGGTGGTGCTCGACCCCCCGGCGTTCGCCAAGTCCAAACAGAGCGTGGTCCGCGCCCTGGCCGGCTACAAGGAGATCAACCTGCGCGCCATGCGCCTGCTCACGGCCGGGGGCGTGCTCTTCACCTGCTCCTGCTCCTACCACGTGCCGCGCGCGGCCTTCCTCGACATGCTCGCCGCCGCGGCCCGGGATTCGGGCCGCCGGCTCCAGCTGCTCACCCTCGCCGGCGCCGGCCGCGACCACCCTGAGCTCTTGAACGTCCCCGAGACCGGCTATCTGAAGGGCGCCCTGTTGCGGGCCGTGGATTGACCGGACCCGTTGACTACAGCGCTGTCCCTTACAACCTTGCAGTCCTACCCATGCCGGCGTCCGCCCTCGTTCGCCGAGTGCTCCTCGGCCTGCTCGCCGCGAACCTGGCGGTCGTGGCGGCCAAGCTCATCGTGGCGCTCGCGTCGGGCTCCCTCGCGGTGCTCGGGAGCGCCGTGGACTCAGGGATGGACGCGCTCAGCAACGTGCTCGCGCTGACTGTGGTGCGGGTAGCCGCGAAGGAGCCCGATGAAGACCACCCCTACGGTCACAGCAAATTCGAGACCCTCGGGGCACTCGCCATCGTCGGCTTTCTGTCGATCAGCTGCTTCGAGCTCGTGCGGGGAGCGGTGAACCATCTCACGGGCGGCGCGCGCCGGGTAGAAATCACCGACATGCAGCTGGCGCTCCTCGTTCTGACTCTGGGCGGGAACGTCTTGATCGCCTGGTACGAGCAGCGTCGCGGCGTCGCGCTCAAGAGCGAGCTGTTGATCGCCGACGCCGCCCATACCCGGGTCGACGTGTTCGTCAGCGTCGGGGTGCTCGTCGCGGTGCTGCTCGCCCGCTACGGCTGGTGGTGGATCGATCCGGTCGGCGCCATCGTGGTGGCGGTGGTGATCATGCTCGTGGCGTACCGCATCCTCGCGCGCACCGTGCCCGTGCTGGTCGATCAGCGTGCCGTCCCGACCCGCGACATTCAGAACACGGCCCAGCGGGTACCCGGCGTGAAGAGCGCCTACGGCATCCGCTCGCGGGGGCCGTCCGATCTGCGCTACGCCGAGGTCACCATCGCCGTGGACCGCCACGCCGACGTGGAGGCTGCCCACGCGATCGCCGACCAGGTGGAAGCGCGCCTGAAGCGCGACCTGCAGCTCCACGAGGTCACGGTGCACGTGGAACCATGCTGAGCCTGTCGGGGGAGCCGCCCTCCCGGACGGCGCGGCGGCCGCCGCGCTCGCTCAAGCAGGAGTATCACGAATTCCTGCTGCAGCGCATCGAGGAGTACAAGAACGCGCTGGCGCGCGACGCGCTGCTCGAGATCGGTGACGAAGCGGTGCGCGAGCTGGAGCAGACCGCCGCCGGGCAGTACCTGCTCACCGAGGTGCTGCTGCTCGAGCATGTGGACCGGATCATTGTGCGCCGCCTGCGGCTACCCGCGTTTCCGCGCTGGCGTCAGCGGCACCGCGCACTGCGAGCGGCGCAGCGCGCCCCGACGCACTGGGGCCTCGAGGCGGACGGGGCGCTCGTGAACTCAGTGCGCCGGCTCGAGCCCGGCGACCTGGGCGTCGTGATCGGCGCCGCGGCGCTGCCAGCGGCGCTGTTCATCGCCGCCCACGACGCCGAGGTCCTGCTCCTCGACCAGGACCTCGCCGCCATCGAGGGGGCGGAGAGCCGGGCCGTGACAGAGCAGCTGGCCGGCCGGTTTCAGGCGCTGGTCGTCACGTTTGGTGGCTGGTGCCCCGACGTGGCGCCGAGCGTGGTCGTGATCGACCCCGCCGCACTGGCCCCGGTGCGCCCCCTGGCCCGCAGCGCCCTGCTCGCCGAGCTCAAGGCCCGCACCCGACCGGGGGGCGTGCATGTGGTCCTGCCGAGCCCGAGCGCGAGCGAAGTGATCCCGCTCGGACCCGAGGCGCTGCAGGCGCAGTATCACGGTTGGGAGATCGTGCGCCGCCGCCGCACCAAAGCGGGCAGCGGTTTCACAGCGACGAAGCCGGAGCGTCAACTCGACACGGCCCTAAACGTGTCAGAGTAGCGACACGAGCCTCCGCCCCCCAGCTCAGGCGGCGCCCGGCCCCACATTCCGCGACATCGCCGGACGGCACCGACCTTGCCTGTGATGGTGAGCGTCTACGACCCGGAACGTGGGGAATGACCAGCCTGCCGCTAGTCCTCGACGACGACGAGCCGATCGGCATCATCCTGCGGGCCGGCCGCAAGATCCTCCGCCCCGCGAAGATCTGGGCCTACTGTTGGTTCGCGGATGAGGGCGAGGCGGGCGACCACACGCACCGCCACCTGCCCGAGCACCGCGACTGACCTCCCGGGCCGGCCAACGCGCCGGCCCGTTCCGTTTCCGGACGTATCCGCCTCCCGCATCAGGCACTTAGCGAGCGCGCCGGTTGCCCCTGCCGTCGTCGGCCTCTAAGCTTTAACGACCATGGTCACCCTCACCGTCGACGGTCGTACGCTCGCCGCCGACCCGGATCAGACGATCCTCGAGGCCGCCCGGGCCGCTGGGATTGTGGACATCCCCACCCTGTGTTGGTATCCCAAGCTGCCCGTCGTCGGCAACTGCCGGATTTGCCTCGTGTCGGTCGAGGGGCAGGCGAAGCTCCTGCCGGCCTGCGCCACCAAGGTCGCCGCGGGCATGGTGGTCACGACCGAATCCCACGCGGCCGTCGAGAACCGCAAGGGGGTGCTGCGACTCCTGCTCGAGCGTTACCCAGGAGACCATCTCCGCAACGGTGGCCGGGCCGCGCCGCGCAACGAGTTCGAGCGCTACGTGGCGCGGTACAGCGTCGTCCCCACTCCGCTCGGCCAGCGCGAGCTCGCGCTCCGTCACGGCGACGAGCGTCCCGGTGATCCGATGATCCGGCACGACATGAGCACCTGCATCCTGTGCACGCGCTGCGTGCGGGCGTGCGAGGACATCCAGGTGGTCGGCGTGCTCGATGTCGCCCAACGCGGCGAGCACACGGAGATCATCGTCGGGGCCGACGGGGACCCGGACAAAGCGGGGTGCACCTGGTGCGGTGAATGCGTTCGGGTCTGTCCGACGGGAGCGATCTTCGAAGTGATGCCGCAGGAGCGGTTCGCCCCGGAGCAGATCCGCCACCCGGAGCGTACGGTCGGTTCGGTGTGCCCCTACTGCGGGGTGGGCTGTCAGGTGGATCTGCACGTCGCGCGTGGCACGGTCGTCCGCGTCACGTCGCCCGACATCGAGCGCGACACTCCGAACCAGGGGTCCACCTGCGTCAAAGGGCGCTTCGGCTACGATTTCCCCCAGCACCACGATCGTCTCCTCAAGCCCCTGATCCGTAAGGGGTGGGCAAAGGAGGGCGGCCAGTGGCAGTGGCGCGGGCCGACGGGCGCCGGGCGCCGCTCGGGCCCGTGGCAAACGATCGCCGGCGAGGGCCAGCGCGCGAAACCCGCGGGGCCGCCGCGCTCGGTGGGCAAGGCGGTGCGCGACCTGCCGCTCCTCGAGCGCGTGGACCTGGACATCCGCGACCGGGTGGCGACGCCCGAGGCGTGGTACGAGCCGTTCCGCGACGCCACGTGGGATGAAGCCCTGGAGCTCGTCGCCCAGGAGTTGTCGCGCGTCAAGCGCGCGCGGGGCGGCGACGCGCTTGCCTGCTTCTCCTCGGCTAAGTGCAGCAACGAGGAGAACTACCTCATGATGCGGATGTTCCGCGCCGCGCTCGGCACCAATAACATCGACCACTGTACCCGCCTGTGCCACTCGACGTCAGTGGCGGCCATGCAGCGGGCCCTCAACACCTCGGCCGCCTCCGGCTCGATGCGCGAGGTCGAGCACGCGGCGGACGTCATCTTCATCGCCGGTGCGAACACCACGGAGTCGCATCCCGTCTTCGGCGCGGCGATCAAGCGCGCGCACGAGCGTGGCGCCACGCTCATCGTGGCCGATCCGCGCAAGACCGAGCTCGCGGCTCGAGCCGACGTCCATCTGCAGATGCAGCCCGGCACCGACGTGGCGTTGTTCAACGCGATGCTCAATCACATCATCGCCCAGGGCCTCCACCAGCCCCGGTTCACGAGCGAGCGGATGCACAACTTCGCCGCGCTCCGCGCCTCGGTGGCGCCGTTGACCCCGGAGGTGGCGGCGAAGATCACCGGTGTCCCGGCCTCCCAGATCCGTCAGGCGGCGGAGCTCTACGCGCGGGGGCGGAACACGAGCACGCTGTGGGCGATGGGCCTCACCCAGCACGCCAACGGCACGGACCTCGTCACCTCGCTGTTGAACCTGATGCTCGCCTGCGGGATGATCGGCCGCTGGGGGGCGGCGATGATGCCGATCCGCGGCCAGAACAACGTGCAGGGGGCGTCCGACGTCGGCGCAATCCCGTTCGTGTACACCGACTACCGCTCGGTCAAGGACCCGCAGGTGCGCGCCGAGTACGCCGCGGCGTGGGGCGTGCCGCCAGAGTCCTTGTCGCTGCGGGACGGGCTGATGGTGACCGAGATCGTCAAGGAGGAAAGCGGGGTCCGTGGGATGTACATCATGGGGGAGAATCCCATCATCTCCGATCCCGATATCGCGCACGCGGAGCACTGGTTCCAGGCGCTCGAGTTCCTCGCCGTGCAGGATCTGTTTCTCACCGAGACGGCCCGCTATGCCGACGTCGTCCTGCCCGGTTCGAGCTTCGCGGAGAAGACCGGCACGTTCGTGAACACCGAGCGCCGCATCCAAGTCGCCCACCGAGCGGTCGCCTGCCCGGGCGAGGCGCGCGGCGACTTGGACATCCTGATCGAGCTGTCGCGCCGCCTGGGGCTTACGACTCCCTTCGCGACGGCGGAGGACGTCATGGCGGAGATCACGCGCGTGACGCCGTCCTGGCGCGGCGTGACCTACGCCCGGCTCGAGGGCGCGGGCCTCCAGTATCCGGTGCCTACGCCGGAATCCCCGGGGACGGCGTTCCTGTTCGACGAGCGCTTCCCGACTGCGGACGGCAAGGGGACGTTCGTCCCGGTCGAGTACGCGCCGCCCGTCGAGCTGCCCGACGACGCCTATCCCTTCGTCATGAACACCGGCCGGCAGCTGTACCACTGGCACACCGGGACGATGACCCGGCGCGCCTCGGGCCTCGACCAGCGCGAGCCGACCCCGGTCGTCGAGATTCACCCCGCCGACGCCGCGGCGCTCGGCGTGGCGGATGGCGATCCCGTACGGCTCACCTCGCGCCGCAACACGATGGTGAGCTCGTGCCGCGTGTCGGAGCGCGTCGCCCGCGGTCAGGTGTTCGTGCCGTTCCATTTCCGCGAGGCGGCGGCGAACCTGCTCACGAACCCGGTGCTCGATCCTTACGCGAAGATGGCGGAGCTCAAGTGCTGCGCGGTGCGACTCGAGCCGGCCGCAGTCGCCGTGGCCGACTGACCTAACCGGCCTCCGCCGGGATCCCTAGATTGCCCCCGCATGGATCTCGGTCTCGCTGGCCGCGTGGCCCTCGTGTGCGGCAGTACGCAGGGGCTGGGGCGCGCCGTCGCGAAAGCGCTGGCCCAGGAGGGCGCCCGCGTCGGCGTGAACGGCCGCCACGAGGACTCGGTCGCAAGCGCCGCGCAGCAGCTCGCTGCCGAGACCGGGCAGACCGTCCTGCCGTTCGCGGCGGACGTCGGTGTGCCGGCGGCAGCCGAAGGCCTAGTGGCCCGGGTGCATCACGAACTGGGGCGGCTCGACGTGCTGTTCTGCAACGCGGGCGGCCCTCCGGCGGCGCCGTTCAGCCACCAGAGTGGGGAGGCGTTTCAGCGCGCGATCGAGCTGAACCTGTTGTCGACGGTGCACCTGGCGCGCGCCGCGGTCCCCCTGATGCGCAAGCTCGCGTGGGGGCGGATCATCTGCCTCGCGTCGGTGGCCGCGAAGCAACCGCTCCCCGGGCTGATCCTGTCGACGACCGCCCGCGCGGGCGTGCTCGGCTTTGCCAAGGCCCTGGCCGACGAGGTCGCCGAGGCGGGGATCACGGTGAACGTCGTGTGCCCGGGGTTCATCGCCACGGAGCGCATCACCGCGCTCACCGAAACGCGCGCCCGCGGGGAGCAACGCACTGCCGCCGATGTGATGCGGGAGCTGATGGCGGGGATCCCGCTCGGACGCATGGGCCGCGCGGACGAGCTCGCGTCCGCCGTCGCGTTCCTCGCGTCCGAGCGCGCCAGTTATATTACCGGTGCGGTGCTGCAGGTGGATGGCGGGTTTACCCGAGCCATATTCTGACGCTGTTCCCTGCCCCCGTTTCTCGATCCGGTTCCGTCCCCGCTCCCATCTGCACATGCAAGCGATCATCAAAGCGCAGCGGGCCCCCGGCCTGAAGGTCGCGACGGTGCCGAAACCGTCCCCCGGCCCGAGTGAGGTGCTCATTGCCGTGCGGCACGCGGGCGTGTGCGGCACCGACCTGCACATCGCCGATTGGACGGCGTGGGCGGAGGGCCGCATCCGGCCGCCCCTGGTCGTCGGCCACGAGTTTGCCGGAGAGATCGTCGGGGTGGGCGACGGGGTCACGGAGCTCAAAGTCGGCCAGCTCGTGACGGCGGAGGGACACATCGTGTGCGGGCACTGCCTGCAGTGCCGCACCGGCAACGGCCACATCTGCCAGAACACGCGCATCATCGGCGTGGATCGCGACGGCGCGTTCGCCGAGTACATCGCCATGCCGGCCACCAACGTGCTGCCGCTCGATGGCATTCCCACGACCGTGGGCGCCGTGATGGACCCGATGGGCAACGCCTTTCACGCGGTGTTGTCGGCGGAGATTCCGGGCAGCACCGTCTTCGTGGTGGGATGCGGCCCGATCGGCTGCTTCGCGGTCGGCATCGCCCGCGCCGCCGGGGCCGCCAAGGTGATCGCGTCGGACGTGAACGCGACGCGCCTGGCGCTTGCGGGACGCATGGGCGCCCACGTGACCATCGACGCCACGCGCGACGATGTGGTGCGCACTGTGCGCGCCGAGACCGCGGGCGAGGGCGCCGACGTCGTGTGCGAGATGTCGGGTGTACCCGCAGCCGTGCACCAGGCGTTCGCCGCCGTGCGGATGGGCGGCCGGGTCCAGCTGCTCGGCATACCTGACGGTCAGGTCCCGGTCGACTTCGCGGCCGAGATCATCTTCAAGGGAATCACGGTGTACGGGGTGATCGGCCGCAAAATGTACGAGACGTGGCATCAGATGCGCCGCTATCTGACGACGGGACTGTTCGACCCCCGACCCGTGATCACCCACCAGTTTCCCCTCGCCAATATCGACGACGCCTTGGGGGCGATCCGCTCGGGCGATGCGGGCAAGATCATCTTGGAGATCGCATGAGCTTCACCGCCCGGCTCGAAGCCGAACTCGCGCAGTTCAAGCAAGACGGCATCTACAAGCGGCTCAACTATTTGGCGTCGCCCCAGGGGGCGCGGGTGCGCATGGAGGGCCGGGGCGAGGTCATCAACCTGTCTTCGAACAACTACCTGGGGCTCGCGAACCTCCCGGAGGTCGTGGCGGCGGGCCGGCACGCGCTGGACCAGTTCGGAGCGGGCACGGCCTCCGTACGCTTCATCTGCGGTACCTTCACGATCCACCGCGAGCTGGAGCAGGCGCTCGCTAGCCTGGTCGGCTCCGAGTCGGCACTCACCTACGCGAGCTGCTGGAACGCCAACGAAGGGCTCTGCCCGTCCCTCTTGGGCGAGCAGGACATCGTGATCTCCGACCAGCTGAACCACGCGTCGATCATCGATTCCGTCCGCCTCGCGAAGGGAATCACGAAGTGCCAGACGGCGGTGTATCGGCACTCCGACATGAGCGACCTCGAAGAGAAGCTCCGCGGGGCGAAGCCGGCGCGCCTGCGGCTCGTGTTCACCGACGGCGTGTTCTCGATGGAAGGCGACATCGCGAAGCTGCCGGACCTGATGACCCTCGCGCGCCGCTACGATGCCATCGTCGCCGTGGACGATTCGCACGGGACCGGGGCCCTGGGGAAGACGGGGCGAGGTACGGCGGAGCACTTCGGCATGGTGGGCGAGATCGATATCATCACCTCGACGCTCGGGAAGGCGCTGGGCGGGGCCGCCGGCGGCTTCACGGCCGGTCCCGCCCCGCTCGCGGACTATCTCACGCAGCGCTCCCGCCCCCAGCTGTTCTCCAACGCCCTGCCCCCGACCGTTGCGGGCAGTGCGCTCGCTGCCGTGCGCTATCTCGTGGGCCACCCCGAGCTCGTGACCCGGTTGCACGAGAACGCGCGCTACTTTCGCGACCGGCTCAGCGCGCTCGGGTTCAAGCCGCTCCCCGGCGAGACCGCGATCGTGCCGGTCATCCTGGGCGAGACGGCGAAGGCGATCCAGATGAGCGAGCTGCTGCTCGGCGAGGGGGTGTTCGTCACGGGGTTCGGCTACCCGGTGGTCGCCCAAGGCCACGCCCGGATCCGCTGCCAGCTCTCAGCAGCGCACACCAAGGAGGACCTGGACTTCGCCCTGGCCGCTTGTCAGCGGGTGGGGACGAAGCTGGGGCTCCTGTAAGGTTCCATTTTCGGGATCCGTTCGGTATTCGACCCCGAACAACTCCCAAACCTTCAAGTACTTTCAAGAGTCAGTGGCTTAAGCCGAAGGGGTATCGCGTTTTCCGGACGAACTCCCTATTTTGGGGGTCGTTTTTCGGCTAGGCGAACGCGGTCCTGCTGGCGTCCTCCGGACCCCGGAGGCCAGCCGCATCACGAGGAGTCGTCTCATGCGGGTAGCCACGGTCATTGGGGTGCTGTTGCTGGGCGGGGCGGCGACGGTACACGCCCAGCACGCCCACCAGCTGGAGTTCGGCGGATACGGCACCT
>WNFC01000760.1_pt1 | contig 36556 bp, 32 predicted proteins | sample 5400541 | NCBI WGS metagenome assembly WNFC01 (sample SAMN13153342, study PRJNA577476) | soil metagenome | isolation source: 120 cm saprolite under Douglas fir tree site 2 hole 2 replicate 1 | place: USA:California | collected 2015-04-18
TCGAGAACGGGACGATGCCGGCGTCGAGCCAGCAGTCGCCGACCTCGGGGATGCGGCGGACCGGCTGGGCGCAGTGGGGGCAGCGGATGAGGATGCCGTCGAGCCACGGACGGTGCAGCTCCGGGACCGCGTCGACCGCCCCGGGGTCCGTGGCCAGCTCCCGAAGCTCGCCGCGCGAACCGACCACGGTGAGGCGCCCGCATCCACAGGGGTAGAAGGGCAGGGGCAGGCCCCAGTACCGCTTGCGCGAGATGCACCAGTCGCCCATGTTGGCGAGCCAGTCATCCATCCGCAGCTGCATGTAGCCCGGGAGCCACGTGACGCGCTCGTTGGCGGCCCGGGCCAGCGGCCGGATCGCGGCGGCGCCGAGGAACCACTCGTCCGCGACGCGGAAGATCAGCTCCTGGCCACACCGCCAGCAGGTGGGATAGCGATGGCGGTACGCGGCCCGTGCGAAGAGCAGGCCGCGGTCCTTCAGCAAGAGGGCGATCGGCACCGCGGCCTCGACCACCGGCGTCCCCGAGAGGGAGCCCACGCCCTCGTGGTAGCGTCCTTCGGGATCCACCGGCGCGATGATGGGGAGCCCGTGCCGGCGGCCGAGGTCGAAGTCCTCGAGGCCGCAGCCCGGCGCGATGTGCACGATCCCCGTGCCTTCCGCGGCGGACACCTCGTCCCACGGGATCACGCGGTGTTCCACGTCCCGCTGGACGGGCAGATCGTCGAACGGCCCCGCGTACCGTAGCCCCACGAGCTCGGCGCCCTTGACGGTGCGCCGCGGCTGGCCGAGGGCGGGGTAGCGTCCTTCGAGGCCGGCGGCGACGTAGTAGACGGTGTCCGCGAGCACGCATTCGACGTAGTCGAGCTCCGGGTGAACCGCCACCGCCACGTTGGCCGGCAGCGTCCACGGCGTCGTCGTCCACACGAGAAGCCGGTGGTCGGGGCGGTCCCAGAGGGGCAGGGCGACGGTCACCGACTCGTGCGTGACCTCGGCGTAGGCATCCAACATCTCGTGCTGGGAGATCGAGGTGCCGCACCGCGTACACCACGGCATCGGACGATGCCCCATGTATAGCCAGCCCCGCTCGTGGCCCCGCTTCAGGAAGGCCCAGTTGTATTCGATGTTGGGGTCGGACATCGTGAAGTAGGAGTTGGGCCAGTCCATCCACTGGCCGAGCTTCTTCGACTGCTCGGTCTGGACTTGCGCGAAGTGGGTCACCCGCTCGCGGCAGGCGCGAGAGAAGCGCTCCAGTCCGTATGCCTCGATCTCCCGCTTCGAGTTGAACCCCAGCGTCTTCTCGACCTCGACTTCCACCCACAGCCCCTGGCAGTCGAAGCCGTTCTGGAACCGCTGCTCGTAGCCGCACAGGGCCCGGTAACGCTGGACGACGTCCTTGAAGGTGCGTCCCCACGCATGGTGGATCCCCATCGGGTTGTTCGCGGTGATCGGGCCGTCGAGGAAGGAAAAGCGCGGCCCGCCGCGGTTCTGGGCCACGAGATGCGAGAAGACGTGCTCTCGCTCCCAGAACTCCCGCGTGGCGGTCGCGACGGCGACGAAGTCAAGCGGCCCCGGTGTGGCAAACATGCTCGCCTCCCCTTGTCTGGTGTAGCGCGACCCGGGGGCCGTTGCCGGGAAACGAAACGGCCGCCAGGAACCCTGACGGCCGTGGGATACGTAAAAGTGACGTGCCGACCGTCAGCTCGGGCAGTTCTCCGTGGTCATGGCGGGCCGACTAATTCGGAACATGACCAGAGAATAGCACAACGTCGATATCCGGCAAGGGACTTCCAGCCGACCGGCCCGCTTCGTGCTAGACTCCCGCGCATTCCACCGCCGACAGGGGAGGATCGACCATGAGCCTTCGCGTGAGCGTGTCCATCTCGACGATCGCCATCGCGGTTCTGTGCTGCGCCATGGTCGGCCTCGCCGCCGACCCGCCGATCCCGATCGGGGTCTCGGTGGCCCAGACCGGGCCGGTGGCCCTCGCGGGGCAGGAGCAGGTGCTCGGCGCGCAGATCGCCGAGGAGTACTTCAACAAGCACGGCGGGGTGAACGGCCGCCCGATCAAGCTGATCTTCCAGGACGGCGGCAGCGACGAGCCGACCGCCATCAACGCCTTCCAGAACCTGATCAACGTGGCCAAGGTCGTGGGGATCATGGGCCCGAGCCTGTCCCAGCAGGCGTTCGCGGCCGACCCCTTCGCGGTCCGGGCCAAGGTCCCGGTCATCGGACCCTCGAACACCGCCAAGGGCATCGCGCAGATCGGCGAGTTCGTCTCCCGGGTCTCCTCGCCGGTGGCCATCGTGGCCCCCAACGCGGTCAAGGCGGCGATGGAGATCAACAAGGATCTGAAGAAGGTCGCGGTGCTGTACGCCCAGAACGACGCCTTCAACAAGTCGGAGACCGAGACGTTCCAGCAGGCGGTGAAGGATCTCAAGCTGGAGCTGGCCACGGTGCAGACCTTCCAGACGACCGACACCGACTTCACCGCGCAGATCACGAACGTGCTGAACGTGAAGCCGGACCTCGTGATCGTCTCCGGCCTGCAGGTGGACGGGGCCAATCTCGTGAAGCAGCTCCGCGACCTGGGCTACAAGGGCCTGATCGTCGGCGGCAACGGGGTGAATACCGCCGCGATCTTCCCGATCTGCAAGGCCAAGTGCGACGGCATCCTGATCGCGCAGGCCTACAGCCCGGCGTACAAGAGCAAGATCAACGACGAGTTCAAGTCGGTGTACAAGGACAAGCAGAAGAAGGATCCGCCGCAGTTCAGCGCCCAGGCCTTCACCGGCATCCAGGTGTTCGTGGAGGCCCTGCGGGCGCTCGACAAGAAGTCGCCGATCGCCAAGATGGAGCTGGCTGCGCTCCGGGTCGAGCTGAACAAGCAGCTCATCTCCGGCACGTACGACACTCCCCTCGGGGAGATCTCGTTCACGACCGGACCCGGGATGGGCGGCGAGATCGTCCAGAAGCAGGCCTACGTCGCGCAGATCAAGATGGACCCCGACGGCACCAAGGGCACGTTCGTCTTCGTCAAGTAGTGAACCGGACGTTCCTGCTCCAGCAGGTGCTGAACGGCCTCGCCATCGGCAGCGTGTACGCCATCTTCGCCCTCGGCTACACGCTGATCTTCTCGGTGCTGCGCATCATAAACTTCACCCACGGCGCGATCTTCACCATCGGGGCCTACGCCACCTACGCGCTGACCGGGTCGCAGTTCGGCATCAACGGCTTGCTGGCCGGCGCCACCCTGCCGTTCCGGCTCCCCTTCGTCCTGGCCCTCCTGGGCGGCTCGGTCGTCGCGGCCCTGGCCGGCGTCATCGTCGAGCGCCTCGCGTTCCGGCCGCTCCGCGTGCGCGGGGCCGACCCGCTGCTCACGCTGGTCTCGAGCCTCGGGGTGGCGGTCGCCCTCGTCAACATCACCCAGTATCTCTTCGGGGCCGAGCCGTACTCCTATCCTGATCCCCTCCAGGGGCTGCCGAGCGCGGTGAACTTCGGCACCGCGGCCGCGCCGGTGCTCGTGCGCACGGTCCAGGTGGTGATCTTCGGCGTGTCGATGGTCATGCTGGTGCTGCTCACGTACCTCATGAACGCCACCCGCACCGGCAAGGCGCTGCGGGCGGTGGCCGAGGACATGACCACGTCGAGCCTGCTCGGCATCGACACCGACCGCCTGGTCTTGCTGACGTTCGTCATCAGCGGCTTCCTCGGCGGCGTGACCGGGACGCTCATCGGGTTGAGCGTCGGCGTGGCCGGCCCGTACTTCGGGATCGCCTTCGGGCTCAAGGGCCTCGCGGTGATCGTGCTCGGGGGCCTGGGCGACATCCCGGGCGCGGTGGTCGGCGGTCTCATCATCGGGCTCGCGGAGGCGTTCGTGCCCGCGCAGTACATCGCGCCCAGGTGCAGAAGGTCTAGGCCCGCGTGGCCAGCTTCCTCGCGACCTACGACTTCCTGCTGGTCTCGATGGTCCTCGCCGCGGTGCTGGCGCTGACGCTCTACCTGCCGCTGATGGCGGGACAGCTCTCGGTCGCGAGCCCGGGCTTCTACGCGCTCGGGGGCTACATCGCGGCGATCATGTCCACCAAGATCTTCCCGCCCGGCCCCGGCCTCTATCCCGTCTCGCTGGTGCTGCTCGAGATGGCGGTCGCGGCGGTGGTCTCGGGCGTGCTCGGCCTCGCGGTGGGGGTGCCCGCGCTCCGGCTGCGCGGCATCTTCCTGGCCCTGGCCACCATCGCCTTCGTGCAGATCCTGGGGGTGGTGGCCCTGAACCTGGACGTGACCGGGGGCGCGATCGGGATCTTCGGGATCCCGCAGCCGTTCTCGAGCGCGATCCAGTACATGTGGCTGGCCGTCCCGTTGCTCCTGGTGTCGATGCTGTTCGTCGCGCGCCTCGAGCGCACCCGGACCGGGCGCGCGCTGGTGGCGCTTCGAGAGGACGAGCTGGCCGCCGCCTCCATGGGCATCAACCCGACCTACCACAAGGTCCTCGCGTTCACGACGAGCGCGGTGCTGGCCGGGGCGGTCGGGGCGGTCAGCGCGCACTTCATCAATACCTGGAACTCGCGGCAGGGGACGTTCGACACCAGCGTCAACCTGATGGCCTTCGTCCTCGTGGGCGGGTCGCGCACGTTCGTGGGCCCGGTGGTGGGCGGGCTCGTGCTGACCGCGCTGCCGGAGGCGCTGCGCGGGATCGCCGGGGTGGACGTGCTGCCCGCGTGGCTCGCCGCGTTCCTGCGCGACGGGCGGCTCATCATCTTCGGGGTCCTGATCGCAATCGGCACCGTGTTCTTCCCCCACGGGCTCATCACGCCCGGCCTCCTTCGCCGCCTGGGCCGGCGCGGGGCGCGCCCCGGATGAGCACCGCGCCCCCGGCCGTCGCGGACCTGCTCGTGGTGGACGGGGTCACGTGCCGGTTCGGCGGGGTCACCGCGGTCAACGAGGTCTCGTTCGCGGTGGCGCGGGGCGAGCTGTTCGGGCTCATCGGGCCCAACGGGGCCGGCAAGACCACGCTGTTCAACCTGATCACCGGCCTCACCGCGCCGAGCGGCGGGCACTTGCGCTACCGGGGCGAGGATATCACCGGCCTGCCGCCCCACCGGGTGGCCGAGCGCGGGATCGCGCGCACCTTCCAGAACGTGCGCCTCTTCGGCGAGCTGTCCGCGCTCGACAACGTGATGATCGCGCGCCACGTGCGCACACGGAGCGGCCTCGTGAGCGGCGTGCTCGGGCTGGGCGCCGCCCGGCGGGAGGAGCACGAGACGCGCGAGCGCGCGGCGGCGCTGCTGGCCCTGGTCGGCCTCGACGACCGGCCCGAGGAGCGCGCCCGCAACCTCGCCTACGGCGACCAGCGGAGGCTCGAGATCGCCCGTGCGCTGGCCCTCGAGCCGGAGCTGCTCCTGCTCGACGAGCCGGCGGCGGGTATGAACGCGGGCGAGAAGCGCGCGCTGAGCGACCTGATCCGCAGCGTCCGCGCCCGCCTGAGCCTGACCGTCTTGTTGATCGAGCACTACGTGCCGCTGGTCATGCACCTCTGCGATCGCATCGCGGTGCTGAACTTCGGCCAGCTCATCGCCCTGGGCCCGCCGGCCGAGGTGCAGAAGCACCCCGCGGTGGTCGAGGCCTACCTGGGCGACAGCACGTGAGCCCCGCGGTGCCCGGCGTTCCCCTGCTCGCGGTCGAGAACCTCACGATCCGCTACGGCCGCGTGCAGGCCCTCGAGCAGGTGAGCCTCGAGGTCCACGCGGGGGAGGTGGTGACCCTGATCGGCGCGAACGGCGCGGGCAAGAGCACGACGCTGCGCTCGATCTCGCGGATCATCCCCATCCACCGCGGGCGCATCGCCTTCGACGCCCGCGACATCAGCGGCGCGCGGCCGAGCGACGTGGTCCGGATGGGCATCGCCCAGGTGCCCGAGGGCCGCCGCATGCTCGCCCGCCAGAGCGTGGTCGACAACCTGCTGCTGGGCGCCTACACGCGCTCGGACGGAGCCGAGATCCAGGCCGACCTCGAGCGGCAGTTCGCGCGCTTCCCGCGCCTGGCCGAGCGGCGTCATCAGATGGCGGGCACGCTCAGCGGCGGCGAGCAGCAGATGCTGGCGATCGCCCGCGCCCTCATGAGCCGGCCCCGGCTGCTGCTGCTCGACGAGCCGTCGCTGGGGCTGGCGCCGCTGATCGTGCGCGCCATCTTTCAGATCATCCGCGACCTGCACGCGGCCGGGGTCACCATCCTGCTCGTCGAGCAGAACGCGAGTCTGGCGCTCCAGATCGCGGACCGCGCGTACGTGCTGGAAGCGGGCCGCCTGACGATCTCCGGCCCCGCCGCCGCGCTCCTGAGCGACGAGCGGGTGCAGCGAGCCTACCTCGGGTAGACGCGTCGGTCCCCAAGCTACCAAGGCAACCGCCACTCGGTGTTGGTAGACGCTGCTCCTGACCTTCCTCTACAAGTTCGCCCGGCACGAGTTCGTCGGTATCACCGCCGCGTGGGACGCGAGCTCGCGGATCACCGAGTCGACGTCGAAGATCGGGAAGATCGGCCGCTATCATCTCTGCGAGGAATTCAGCCACATGCGCCTCAGCTGTTCGACCTCGACCGGATGGTCCGGGACGGGAAGACGTTCGACTACAGCATCATCGCGCCCGAGATGATCGACCGGAGCTGGGTCCCGTCGTATTGCCGGCCGGTCAACCGATAGATCGACTGACCATCTCGCGGAAGATTGCCCGCACGCGCTCGACGTGGCGCGCGAGATCATGCCGCTCCGCCACGCGCCGCCGCGCATCCGCGGGTAGGGAATGGCTGGGGAAGGCCTCGCGGCGCGCCACATCGCGCATCTCCTCGTAGAGCGCCGTCTCGTCCCCGTTGGGAAAGAGCAACCCGGTCGTCCCTCGCTCGATGGTCTCGCCGAAGCCGCCGAGCTCGCTCGCGATCACCGGGACGTCGCGCACGATGGCTTCGATCGCGACGAAGCCCAGGGGCTCGGCCCAGAGGGACGGCGCGACGAGAGCCCAGGCATCGGCGAGCTGGGCTTCGAGGGCGGCCGGGTCGAGCCATCCCGGCGTGCTGACCGCGTCCCCGAGAGCCAGCGCCTCGATGAGGCTCGCGATCGCCGGGCCGTCGGGCCCACGGCCGACGATCCGCAGCCGCGCCGAGGGCACGTCCCGATGGAGGCGCGCGAAGGCCCGCAGGAGCAGGGGAACGCCCTTCTCCGGCTGCAGCCGCCCGCAGAAGACGAACGTCGGCGTGGCGGCGGGACTGCGTCGAAAGGCGGTCCCGGGCGCGGGCACCGGCAGCGGCACGTGCTCGGCCTGGACCCCGTTGCGCGCGAACTCGTCCCGCATCCACCGGCTGCCGACCACGACCCGGTCGACGGATCGCAGGCCCGCGCGGACGAGGGTGTAGCGGGCCTGGTCCCGCAGCCAGTGGGGCAGGCTGAGGCAGCCCGCCCGCCAGCACACCAGGCCGGCCTGGACTCGGCAGCGCTCCCCGCTGGGCAACAGCTTGCAGCCGGTCGGGCAGACCGCCTTGTAGTCGTGCAGGCTGAGGACGGTGGGCACCGCGCGCAGCGGATGCAGGACCGCGGGCGAAAGCTGCGTGGCGAAGGTGTTCACCAGCGCGACGTCGGGGCGGAATTCCCGGAGGGCCCGGCGCACCTGCGCGACCGCGAACGGGTTCACGACCTGCAGGAAGGCCTGGCCCACCTGACGCTCCGTGCCCCACGCGCGGAACTCGGCGAGCCCGTCGCCGGCCGAGCCGGTGGCGCTGGTCAGGAGCCGGACCTCGTCACCGGCCGCGATCAGGCCGGCGTGGAGCCACGTCGTGTACGCTTCCACGCCCCCCCGCGCGCGCACCCAGTCGGTCACCAGCAGGACGCGCATGGGCCGGCGGCTCAGCCGATCGACTCGACCGGGACGGGCCGCCCGGTGCGAGCGGATTGCTCCGCGGCCAGGATCACCGCCAGGGAGCGCGCCCCGTCCTCGACGGTGGCCAGCGGCCCTGGGTTGCCGCGCAGGCGATCGACGAACGCGGCGAGCGAGGAGCGGAAGGACGGCTCGTATGCCGGGCGCGCGAGACGCCGCAGCGCGAGCGACGCGAGCGCGCCGCTCGGGCGCACCCACGCCGTCCGCATCCCGTAGCCCAGGCGCCGGGTCACCCGGAGCTCGAGCCGAGTGCGGTAGCGATCGAGCCGGAGCGTGCCGCGGTCGCCGATCAGCTCGAGGAAGTCGGCGGGTCCGGTGCGGAAGCTGAAGTAGGCCTGGACGTCGCACCCGCTCCGCATGGCGAGCGTCATCCGGGCGAGGTCCTGGTCGGTCCCGAGGGAGGCGACCCGGGCCTCTGCGACGCTGGCCACCTCGTCGGCGAGCATCCACCGCAGGGTGTCCACGTGGTGGGAGGCGAGATCGAGCAGGACCCCGCCGCCGGTGTCGCGCGTCCGTTTCCACTCCGGCATGCGATCGGCCCCGACCGGCTCGCAGAAGGCGGTCTGGACCGCGCGCACCGTGCCGAGCCGCCCCGCGCGCACCAGCGCCGCCGCGTGCCGGTGAAGGGGATGGGAGCGAAAGTTGAACCCGACCGCGCCGATCACGTGCGCTTGCCGGACCGCGTCCAGGACCCGGCGCGCCTCGGCGATGTCGAGGGCGAGCGGCTTCTCGACGTAGACGTGCTTCCCGGCGCGCGCGGCGGCCACCGCCAGGGGCGCATGCGAGGGCGTGGCGGAGGTGATGACGACCGCGTCGACGTCGGCGCGGGCGAACGCGTCTTCCGCTCGCTCGTGCACCGAGACTGAGGCGATGCGCTCGGCCCGGGCGCGGGCGGCGGGGTCCGGGTCCGCGGCGGCCACGAGCCTGGCTCCCGGCAGGCGCGCCAGGATGGGCAGGTGCGCCCAGCAGGCGAGGGTGCCGCAGCCGAGCACCGCGACGCCGACCGGCCGCCGCCGCGCGTCAGCGCTTGCGGCTCGCGTACGCGACCTTGTGCAGCTCGATCTCGGTCATCCGGGCGTCGGCGGACGCGGGAGCGGCGCCCGCGTACGCGACCGCTTCCCCGACGGCGCGGAGCACCGCGCCCGCGACGATCAGCGGCACGGTGGCGAGCGGCAGGCGATGCATGCGGCCGATCCGGCGCGCCGGCTCTCGCAGGCGGGCCGCGAGCACCAGCGCGATGAGCGGGGAGGCGAGGATATAGAGGAGCCGCCGCGACCACCGCCACCGCGCCGCGCGCAGGGAGCCCAGGATGAAGCCGGCCAGCAGCTTCTCGTGGACGTAGGGTCCGAGGCGGCCCACGTTGAGGTGCGCGATCCGCGCGCCGGGCTCGAAGTAGGCGCGGTGGCCGTGGCGGTGGAGGGCCGGCCAGAGGGCCTCCGAGTAGGTGTCGAGCGCCCCTTCGAGCCCGTCGCCAAGGTCGAGCAGCACCTGCCGACGATAGGCCGCGTTGTAGATCAGCGCCTCCGGGATCTCGCCCTGGGGCCGGCCTTCGCCCCACCGCCCGTAGTCCGAGACGTAGGCCGCCCAGCTCACCGCCCCGTTGGGATTCGCGTTGGTGATGGCGGGCACGACCGTGGCCCACGGGCCCTCGAAGGCGTCGAGGAGGGCGGCGGCCCACTCGGGCTGCGGGTAGGTGTGGGTCTCCCCGATGAACACCACCGGCGCGGTCGCGGCCCGGATGCCGATCGCCCGCGCGGCGGCCAGGCCGGCCGACGGCGCGACGGAGACCAGCTGCACGGCCGCGAAGCCGTCCAGCTCCCGACGATGCGCGTCGAGCGAGCCGGGCGGCAGGGGGGCGACGATGACGACCTCGAGGCGCTCCTTGACCGTCTGCTCGGCGAGCCGCCGGACGACGGGCCTGACCGTCTCGTAGGTGTCCGTGGCGAGGACGACGGCCATCCGGGTCGCGGGGTCCAATGTCGCCCGAGCCTAGGGGACAAGGTCGGGTGGAGTCAAGCCACGGTCAGCGCCCGACCTGGAGCAAGCACTCGCCGTCGCGGCTCAGGTCAGGGCTTCGTGACGCTGACGCCGGGCGCCTCCGGCCCCCGGCTCGGACCATTGGTGTAGTTGTAGTAGGCCTGCCCGCTCGCTTGCTCCTCCGGCGTGAAGGTCACGTGGTAGTCGTGGTTGAAGTCGTTGTTGAACGATGAGAGCCACTTGACCCGCCAGGCCATGCGCTTGCGGTACGCCTGAATGGTGGGGTAGGGCGCGCGGGAGATGGCCACGAAGCTCACGTCGAGCAGCTCTTGCAGCCCTCGTCCCAGCTCGGGTCGAGCTGATGGCGTCGGATCGGGCCGCGCGATGACCGGCACCTTCGTCCACGTGACGTGCGGCTCGCGGGAGTGACCACGGGGCTCTCCGCGAGCGGGCCCGGGCGATCGTGGGGCCGCGGGTCAGACGGGAGGCCGGCGCGTGGCGCGCCGGATCTCGGCCCGCATGGTGTCGAGCGCCATCGACCGGTGGCCCTGACGCCAGACGAAGAAGGTGCGTGCCTTCGCCACCGCGGGGGGCAGCGGGTAGATCGCGACGCCCGACGCGGCCAGGCTGACCCGGATCACCGAGCGCGGGACGATGGCGATCCCGGAGCCCGCCGCGACGCACGCCACGATCGCATGGTACGAGCCGAATTCCATGACCCGCTCCGGCACCACCCGGGCTCCCCCGAGCCACGCTTCCAGCCGCCGTCGATACGAGCAGCCGGTGGCAAAGGCGATCAGGGTGGTGTGGCCGATGTCCCTCGGCGTCTTCACCTTGCGGAAGCTCCGGGGGGTGATCAGGACCAGCTCCTCGGAGAACACCGGGTCGCCCTCGAGCTCGTCCGCCGTGAACGGCTCCGCGACGAACGCGGCCTCGACCTCATGGCTCATGACCTTGGCGATCAGGGCGCCGGTCGTGCCGGTCACCAGCTCGAGCCGCACGTCCGGATACCGCCGGTGATAGCGGGAGAGGATCGGCGGGAGCCGGGTCGCGGCGGTGCTCTCGAGGGCCCCGATCTGGAACGTGCCGGCCGGGGAGCCGCTGCCCACCGCGGCCTCCGCCTCGGACGACAGATGCAGGAGTCGATCGGCGTACCCGAGGAGGCGCTTGCCTTCCGCGGAGAGCACGAGTCTGCGGTGCCCGCGGAGGAACAGCTTGGTGCCGAGCCGCTCCTCGAGCTGCTTCACCCGGGTGGTCACGTTCGACGGCACGCGGTGGAGCCGGGCCGCCGCCTTCGCGATGCCGCCCTGCTCGGCGACCGTCTTGAAGATCTCGAGCGCGGCCAGGTCGATGTTTCCCATATCGAGAACAGTTCTATCACGATAATTCACTTTTCTGAACGGGGAAGGCGGTCGACACTCGAGGGCATGGCGACGAGGCTCGCGCCCGGGTGCTCCCCGTCGGCGGTCGCCCTCACCGGGCTCGCGGCCCTCGGGATCGCCATGGGCATCGGCCGGTTCGCCTTCACCCCGATCCTTCCCATGATGCAGCAGGACGCGGCGGTCTCGGTCGCCGCGGGGGGCTGGCTGGCGTCGGCCAACTACGTGGGGTACCTGCTCGGCGCGATGTCGGCGGTGGGCCTGCGGGTCCGGGCCACCACCGCCATCCGGGCCGGGCTGGTGGTGATCGGCCTCGTGACGCTGGGCATGGGGCTGACGCCGAGCTTCACCGCGTGGCTGGTGCTGCGGGCGCTGGCCGGAGTCGCGAGCGCGTGGGTCTTCGTCTTCGCCTCCGCGTGGACGCTCGGCCAGCTCGGGGCGGCCGATCGCCCCGTGCTCCGGGGAGCCGTGTTCGGAGGCGTCGGCGCCGGGATCGCGGTGGCGGGCCTGCTCTGCGTCGCCCTCATGCTGCGCGGGGCGGGATCGCCGACCGCATGGCAAGGGCTCGGGGTCGTCGCCCTGGTCGGCACGATCCCGATCTGGCGAGCTCTCCGAGGCGACCACGAGCGGAACGGAGAGCACGGCCAGCGGCGCGCCGGCGTCCGCCAGCGCTGGGATGCCGACTCGGTGCGCCTCGTCCTGTGCCACGGGATCTTCGGCTTCGGCTACATCATTCCCGCGACCTTCGTGCCCGCGATGGCGCGCGAGCTCGTGAAGGACCCGCTCGTGTTCGGCTGGTCGTGGCCCGTCTTCGGCATCGCGGCGACTCTCTCGACGCTCGTGGCGGGGGCCGCGACGCGGGTCGTCGGCAACCGGCGATCGTGGGCCCTGAGCCACCTCGTCATGGCGCTCGGCGTGGCGGCGCCGGTGCTGTGGCCCACCATCGGGGGCGTCATGGTGGCGGCGCTTCTCGTGGGCGGCACCTTCATGGTCGGCACCATGTGCGGCATGCAGGAGGCGCAGGTCGTCGGCGGCCCGCACGCCACGCGCCTCATGGCCGCGATGACCGCCGCGTTCGGGGCCGGCCAGATCGGCGGGCCTCTCCTGGTGACGTATGCCATCGGCCCCCAGGGCGACTTCTCCGGACCGTTGTCGATCGCGGGCGGACTGCTGCTGGTGAGCGCGGGGGCACTGTCCCGCCCGCGGCCGCCAGACACTGTCGATCTCTAGCCGTCCGGTTCGACTATCTCGCGAGGGAAGGAAGGGAGCCCGTCACCATGTCGACGACCGAGGGTGCGCCCCCCCGCCGCCTGCTGCGGAGCACGGGTGCCGTGCTCGCGGGCCTGGTCGCGGTCTTCGTGCTCTCCCTCGGCACCGACCAGGTGCTGCATTCGCTCCAGGTCTATCCGCCCTGGGGCCAGCCGCTGTACGACACCGGCCTGCTCCTGCTCGCGCTGGCCTACCGGATCGTGTACGGCATCGTCGGAGGCTACGTCGTGGCGAGGCTGGCGCCCCGCAACCCGATGCGCCACGCGCTGGTCATGGGCATCGTCGGGCTCGTCCTCAGCACGGCCGGGGTGATCGCGGCCACCCGGATGGACCTGGGGCCGATGTGGTACCCGGTCGTGCTGCTGCTCACCGCGCTGCCCTGCGCCTGGCTGGGCGGGTTGCTGCGAGGACCCGGCCGCTAGCGGCGAGGGTCAGCGGTCCGGCCGGGCGGCAAGCAGCGCGATCTCGATCGCGCGGACCATCAGGGGCAGATCCATGCTCGGCTCCTCGAGACCGTGGGCGCTCACCATCGACGGCAGGAACGGCAGGTGGATGAAGCCGGTCGGGATCGCGAGGCCGCGTCGAGCCAGGGCGTGCAGCGTGGTGTAGGAGATGTCGTTGCAGAGGTAGGTTCCGGCGGTGTTCGAGATCGCGGCCGGTATGCCCTCCGCGGTCAACGCGGCCAGCATCGCTCGCAGCGGCAGGGTGCTGAAGTAGGCCGCCGGCCCGTCCTCCACGCAGGCGACGCCGCGCAGCACCTGCCCGTGGGCGTCGGGCCGCGAGTAGTCCATCACGTTGACCGCCACGCGCTCGAGCGAGACGCGCGCGCGGCCGCCGGCCAGGCCCAGGTGCACGATCGCCTCGAGCCCCGGCGCGTCCAGCCGCGGGGCCGCCGCCGCGCGCGCCGCCTCGTGCTGCACGGGCAGGATCGCGCTCCGCACCACGCGGTCGCCGATCACGCGGCCGTCGAGCTGCTTGGCCACCTCGCCGGACGGGTTGACGGGGTCGCCGTCGAAGGGCTCGAAGCCGGTGAGCAGGACGTGGCGGGGCGGGTCGGGCGTCACGCGGGCTGCACCCCCTTGCGGTGGCGCTGGGCGAGGGCCTGGTAGCCGACCGGGTTCATCTGCACCCAGCGCTCGGCGGCGGTGCCGGCGAGCGGGCCCTTCACCTTGCAGGGGGCGCCCATGGCCAGCATGCCGTCGGGGATCTCGGTGCCCGGCGTCACGAGCGAGCCCGCGGCCACCATGGCGCGCACGCCGATCTTGACGCCGTCGAGCAATGTCGAGGAATTGCCCACCAGGGCCTCCTCGCCCACGGAGGCCGCGTGCACCAGGCAGAGGTGCCCGACGGTGGCGCCGGGGCCGATCTCGACGCCGCCGGCCGGGGTCACGTGGATGACCGCGCAGTCCTGCACGTTGGCGCCCTTGCGGATCACGATCGGGTTGAAGTCGGCGCGGAGAACGGTGTTGTACCAGACCGAGGCGTTCTCCTCCACCGTGACGTCCCCGATGAGGTTGGCGGTGGGCGCGATGAAGGCGGTGGGGTGCACGCGCGGGGACTTGCCTTCGAACGAGAAGAGCGGCATCCGCGGCTCCTTGCCGACGAGGGGATGGCTGCGAGGCACGATATTGCGCCCGCGGTCCCGACAAGGCAAGTGGGCGGGCCGGGGCCCGGTGGACAAGGCCGGAAGTGGGGTGTAGCCTGCGCCCATCATGGCCGCGCCGAAGATCGCCGCCGTCGCCACCGCCACGCCACGGTGGCGGTACGATCAGGCGACGGTGTTGCGCATGTCGGGCTACGACGATCCGCGGCGCATGGGATTTTTCAGCAATAGTTTGATAGAGACGCGCCACCTCTACATGGACCCGGAGACGTTCACGCCCGACGAGAGCGTGGACCAGATCAACGACCGCTGGCGCCGCGGGGCGGTGGAGGTGGGCCAGGCCGCGGTGGCGCGGGCCATCGAGCGGGCGGGGTGGCGGCGGGAGGACGTCGACTTCCTCGCCACCACCACCTGCACCGGGCGTGTGTGCCCGAGCCTCGACGCGCAGCTCATCAACGAGCTCGGGCTCAAGTCCACGATCCAGCGCGTGCACGTGGGCGACACCGGCTGCGCCAGCGCGATGGTGGCGATGCAGCAGACCTGCAACCATCTGCGCGCGTTCCCCGATCACCGCGCGGTGATGGTGGCGGTGGAGATCTGCTCCGCGGCCTACTTCCTCGACGACCGGCTCGAGAGCGCGGTGGCGCACGCCATCTTCGCGGACGGGGCGGGGGCCATCGCGATCAGCCGGGACGGGGCGGGACCGGAGATCGTCGAGCACCGCACCATGTTCCGCTCCGAGCACCTGGGGGCGATGGGCTTCGAGTACCCGGGCGGGCGGCCGCGGGTGGTGCTCTCCAAGGACGTGCGGCGCATCGGCGCGAGCATGATGAAGGAGATGGCCGACGCGCTGATGGCGGACAACGGGCTCAAGACGGAGGACATCGCCCACTTCGTGCTGCACTCGGCGGGCCGCCGGGTGATCGAGCAGGTGGGCCGCCTGATGACGCTCGACGAGACGCGGCTCGCCCACTCGCGGAACGTGCTGCAGCAGTACGGCAACATGTCGTCCGCCACCGTGGTCTTCGTGCTCGACGACCTGCTGCGGTCGCGCGAGCCGGTGCCGGGCGACTGGGGCCTCATGATCGCCCTGGGACCGGGCTTCGCGGCCGAGGGCGCCTTGCTCCGCTGGTAGCATGCCGCTCTTCCCTCCGCTGGCGCGGGCCGCGGGCGCGCTCGAGATCATCGACGGGCCGCTCCCGGTGGCGTTCGACGATATGGCGTGCTGCATGATGGATATCGCGCGGGTGAACGGGTTGTTCGGCGGCCGCATGGTCACCATGATCCACGTCAAGCGCCTCCTCGCCGCGCTGCCCGCCGACCACCTCATCACCGTGCTCGACGTGGGAACCGGGGCGGGGGACATCCCGCGCGCGCTGGTGCGCTGGGCGCGGAGCGAGGGCCGGCGCATCCGCGTGTTCGCGCTGGATCGCGACGCGGACACCCTCAAGATCGCGGCGCGGGTGGTGCGCGACTACCCGGAGATCACCTTCCTGCGGGGCGACGCGCTGTCGCTGCCGATCCGGGCGGGCTCGGTCGATCTCACCATCTCCGCGATGACCCTCCACCACCTGGAGCCGGACGCGGGGGTGCGCTACCTCGCCGAGATGGATGCGGCGGCGCGGGTGGGCATGATCGTGAACGACCTGGTGCGCTCGCGCATCGCCCACGCGGTGGTGTGGCTGATCACGCGCTTCATCACCCGCAGCGCGATCTCGCGGCACGACGGGCCGCTCTCGGTGCGGCGGTCGTACACCCCACACGAGGTGAGCGGCCTCTGCGTGAAGGCGGGGGTGATGGACGCGAGCATCGTGCACCACTGGCCGTACTTTCGATTCTGTGCGGTGCGGACCAAGCGGTGACCGACGCGGATCGGGGCCGGGCCGCGCGGTGACCCGCGCCGACGTGGTCGTGGTGGGCGCCGGGCCGGCCGGCGCCGCGACCGCCATCCTGCTCGCGGAGCGGGGCCACGCGGTCACCCTCCTCGACAAGGCCGCCTTCCCGCGCCCCAAGATCTGCGGGGAGTACCTCTCGCCCGAGGCCGCGCGCGTGCTCGATCGGCTGGGCGTGCTCAAGGCGGTGGACGCGGCGGGGGCCCAGCCCCTCCACGGCATGCGCATCATCGCGCCCGACGGCACCGTGCTCGACGGGGCGTACCCGACCGGCGGGCGGTGGCGCGGGTACCGCGACCACGCCCTCGCGGTGCCGCGCGAGGTGTTCGACCGCATCCTGGTGGAGCGGGCGCGGGCGCTGCCGGTGGAGGTGCGCGAGCGGCACCGGGTGACCGGGCTGCTGCGCGAGGGCGATCGCGTGGTGGGGGTGCAGGCGGAGGATGAGGACGGGGCGAGGGTCGACGTGGGCGCGCGGCTGGTGGTGGCCGCCGACGGGCGCGCCTCGGTGGTCGCTCACGCCCTCGGCCTGCTGCGCCCGCATCGGCGGCAGCGGCTGGCGCTCATCCAGTACGTGAGCGGGATCGAGGGGCTCCACGATCGCGGCGAGATCTACGTGGACCCGCCGGACTACTCGATCCTGAACCCGGTGGCGCCGGGCCTCGTGAACCTGAGCCTGGTGGTGCCCCTCGCGCACGCCCGGCCGTACCGCGGACGGATGGAGGCGTTCTTCCAGGCGCGGATCAAGCAGCTCCGCCACCTGCCCGCGCGGGTGGCCGGGATGCGGGCGGAGGGGCCGCTGCGCGTGATGGGGCCGCTCGCGTATCGCGTGCGAGAGCCGCGCGTGGGCGGCGTGCTGCTCGCGGGCGACGCGGCCGGCTTCTACGATCCGTTCACCGGCGAGGGCCTCTTCACCGCGCTGCGCTCCGCGGAAATGCTGGCGGAGGTGGCGCACCCGGCGCTCACCCGCGACGACGTCTCGGCCGCGGCGCTGGCGCCCTACGCCGCCGCGAAGCGCCGGGCCTTCACCGACAAGGCCCGCGTCACGCGCGCGCTCCAGCTCGTCATCGCCCACCGTCGCCTGGCCAACGCGGCCGCCCACTTCCTGTACCGCCGCCCGGCCCTGCTGACGATGCTGATGGGCGTGATCGGCGACTTCATCCCCCCGCGCGCCCTCATTTCGCGCGCCTGACGCGCGGGCAGACGGCGGGCGCGCCTACCGGCGGGCGCGGCGACGGGAGGGGGAGGGGGCGGTCGGGCGCTCTTCGGCGGCGCCGGCCTCGGGCTGGTCGGACTGGAGCAGCGGGATGTTGGCCTCGCGCAGCGGGCGGCCGACGTGGTCGCGGATCCACTTGCCGTCCCACCACTCGACCGGGGTGACCGAGATGCCCTGGATGAGCACCTCGAAGTGCAGGTGGTCGCCCAGGGCCAGGCCGGTGGCGCCGCTCCGACCGAGCTCCTGGCCCTTCTTCACCTCGTCGCCCTCCTTCACCTCGAGGGTCGAGAGGTGGCCGTAGAGCGTCTGCAGCCCCCAGCCGTGATCCACCACCACCGTGTTGCCGTAGATGTTGAGCGGCGCCGCGTAGACTACCACGCCCGCGTTGGCCGCCGGGACCGGGCTGTGCTTGAGCGACGCCAGGTCGTAGCCCAGATGCACCTGGGTGTCCACGTCCTTGCCCTGGTAGCGGTAGGTGCGCGTCTCGGCGAAGTTCGAGAACACCTTGGTGTTGCGCGGCTGGATGAACGCGCCCTCGAAGAGCGGCGCGGGCTTGGTCTTCTGGGCGAGTTTGCGCTTCATCTCTTCCGCTTCCTTCCGCTTGTCGCGATTCACGGTGAGGAAGGCGGCGAGGAGCTGGTCGGGCGGGATCTGCCCGCGCTCGGGCAAGAGCTCCGGCATCTTGCTCGCGAGGAACTGCTCGCTGACGTCGATGGTGTCCATCGGGAACTTGCGCGGGCGGATGTCGACCGCGAGCGCGCGCGAGACCGCGTTGCCCGCCTCGTCCTGGGCGGCGACCGTGATCGGCGAGTTGGGCGGCAGGTTCCAGGGCAGCGCGTAGAGCGTGGCGTAGAGGCCCGAGTCGGGCGCGCCGGCCGCGAAGCCGGGGAAGAAGAGATCGCCCACCGCCACCCCGACGCGCGCGGCGCCCTTGGCCCGCAGCGCGACCAGCCCCCCGCCGCCGCGCGAGAGGTAGCGCGTGGAAGCGAGGATCTCGAGGGTGGGCGGCGTGAAGTCGAGGGTGACCGGCAGGCTCGCGATGGTGCGGTCGTCGACCCGGATCGGGCGCCAGAAGCCGTCCCGCGCCCGCACCTCGAGGGTGGCCGCGCCCTCGCGGAGCCCGAGGGTGCCGCCGGCCACGATGAGCTGCACGCGCTGCTCGTTGCTCGGCGTGCCGGAGAAGGTCTGCTGGGCCACGTTCACGCGGGTGCCGCCCTGGAGGAGCCGCACGTCCACCGACTGCACCCCGCCGCGGCGCGCGTGCAGGTCGAGCGTGATCGGTGTGCGCACCCCGATGAACTTCGGCACCGGGGAGAACTCCACGCGCACCGCGGCCACGCTCTGCCGCCAAGCGAGATAACCGATCCCGCCCAGCATCAGGAGGATGGGCACGAAGAAGATGATCAGCCAGATCCGAACCCGCGACCGTGCCACGGGACGATGGTAGCAGCCGGAGCGCCCCCAACCTAGATTTTGCGCGCGAGACCGGCCGAGATCGAACGGGCCGACCGCAGAACCCGGGTCGCCCGCGGCCGCCCGCGGCCGAAGCTTGGCGAGGCGAGCCGAAGGCGAGCCGAGCGAATCAGAAGGGGGGCTCCCATTTATGCTAGACAGGGACCCGTGTCCACGAGCGTCGATTGGGGCAAGATTTTCCGCGCAACCGCCACCGCCGGCTTCGTGGTCAGCGCGGCGCTCCACCTCTCGACCTTCACCCCGTTCCCGCCCGCCTACGCGGCCGCGATCGCGCTCGTCCTGCTCGCGGGGGCGTTCGTCCTGCTGGCCGCCATGATCGTGCGCCTGCGCGAGTCGGGCGCGCCCGCGCGCGGGCAGGGGACGGTGCGGATGGTGGAGTGGCGGGCGCTGCTGGCCCAGATTCCGCGGGGGCCGAAGCACGCGGCGGTGGCGGTGATCGCCTACGTGCTGATGAACCTCGTGCTCTGCCTGCGGCTGGGCGACGAGGGCGCGGCGAGCGTGCGGCTGCTCTCCGGTCACCTGCTGTTGTTCTACCTGATTCCGTTCATGTATTTCCGCTTCGTGGAGCCGCGGTTGCGCGACGGCGCCGGCCCGTCGCAACCTTGACACCCCCACCCCGTTCCGCTTAGAGTGTTGCGGGTTTGCACCCGAGCTCATGTCACGACTCGTCTGGCTGATCCCGCTGTTCCCGCTGCTCGGCACGTTGATCAACGCCCTGTTCGGGCGCTTCATCGGGCACAAGGCGCACTGGATCGCGGTTCCGGCCCTCTTCGCCTCGTTCGTGACCGCGTGCCTCGTGTTCCTCCGGGTCTGGCACGGCGAGACCTGGACCGGCGACTTGTTCCCGTGGGTGGTCGCGGGACCCTTCAAGGCCGCGGTCACCGCGCAGGTGGACCAGCTCACCGCGGTGATGCTGCTGGTGGTGACCGGAGTGGGCTTCCTCATCCACCTCTACTCCGCCGGCTACATGCACGACGACGAGGGCTACGCCCGCTTCTTCACCTACCTGAACCTCTTCGTGTTCTCGATGGTGATGCTGGTGCTCGCGGGTAACTTCCTCGTCCTCTACGTGTTCTGGGAGGCGGTCGGCCTCTGCTCGTACCTGCTGATCGGCTTCTGGTACGAGAAGAAGTCGGCGACCGACGCGGGGAAGAAGGCCTTCATCGTCAACCGGGTGGGGGACTTCGGCTTCGGCCTCGGCATCATGCTGATCTGGGTCACCTTCGGCACCCTGAACTACGGCGAGGTCTTCACCAAGGCCGACGCGAGCGTCTCCACCAACACCTACCTGGCCATCGCGCTCCTCCTCTTCATGGGCGCGTGCGGCAAGTCGGCCCAGCTGCCGCTCTTCACCTGGCTGCCCGACGCGATGGAGGGCCCGACCCCGGTCTCGGCCCTCATCCACGCCGCCACCATGGTGACCGCGGGCGTCTACATGGTGGCGCGCTGCCACAAGCTCTTCGAGATGGCGCCGCTCTCCCTCGAGATCGTCGCGTGGGTGGGCGGGCTCACCGCGCTCTTCGCGGCCTCCATCGGGCTCGTGCAGACCGACATCAAGCGGGTGCTCGCGTACTCCACCATCAGCCAGCTCGGCTACATGTTCGTGGGGGTGGGAGTCGGCGCGTACGCGGCCGGCATCTTCCACCTGGTGACCCACGCCTTCTTCAAGGCCCTGCTCTTCCTCGGCGCGGGCAGCGTGATCCACGGGCTCTCCGGCGAGCAGGACCTGCGCAAGATGGGCGGCCTCGCCCCGCGCATGATGACCACCACCGTGACGTTCCTGGTGGGGGCCTTCGGCCTCGCCGGCGTCCCGCCGCTCGCCGGCTTCTTCTCGAAGGACGAGATCCTCGGCGCGGCGTTCCACGAGCACCACTACTTCCTGTGGGCGATGCTGGTGATCGGCGCGTTCATGACCGCCTTCTACACCTTCCGGCTCGTGTTCCTCGCCTTCTTCGGGGGCCCGCGCATGCCGAAGGAGGTGGCGCACCACATCCACGAGTCGCCCGCGGTGATGACCATCCCGCTGATCGTGCTCGCGGTCCTCACGATGGTCGCGGGCCTCGCGGTGGGCATTCCTTCCTCGCAGGGCACCGCGTTCTCCCACTTCCTCGCGCCGGTGTTGCCGCTGGACGAGGCGGAGCACAGCGCGGGGGTGGCGTTCACCCTGCTGGTGCTCTCGGCCATCGTGGCCATCGCGGGGGTGGCGCTGGCCTGGATGGTCTACGGCCGCACCCCGGTGCGGGCCGCCTCCATCGGGGTGGTGCGCAACCCGCTCCACAAGCTGCTGATCGAGAAGTACTACGTGGACGAGATCTACGACGCGCTCTTCGTGAAGCCGATCTACCATCTCTCGCTCTGGCTGGCCCGCGTCTTCGATCCCGGCGTCGTCGACGGCATCGTGAACGGGGTGGCGACCCTGGTGGCGGGCTGGGCCCGCGGGCTCCGTCGGGTGCAGACCGGCTACGTGATGAACTACGCGCTCGGCATCCTGCTGGGCGCGGTCGCGGTGGTCGCTTACCTGCTCGCGCGCCGCTAGCCCGCATGGCGTATCTTCTCACGCTCGTCACCTTCGTCCCGATGGTCGGGGCGATCCTCCTGCTGCTGCTGCCCCGGCGCCAGGAGCGCGTCACCAAGCTGGTCACGCTGGGGACGACCCTGGTGACCTTCGTGGTCTCGCTGCCGGTGTACTTCCGCTTCGACGCCGCGTCGGCGGACTACCAGTTCGTGGAGCAGCGGGCCTGGATCCCCTCGCTCGGGGTCACCTACCACGTGGGGGTGGACGGCATCAGCGTGCTGCTGGTGCTGCTGACCACCTTCCTGATGCCGCTGGTGCTGCTCTCCTCGTGGACGTCGGTGGAGTCGCGCTGGAAGGAGTTCGCGATCACCATGCTCCTCCTGGAGACGGGGATGCTCGGGGTCTTCGTGGCCCTCGACCTCTTCCTCTTCTACGTCTTCTGGGAGGCGATGCTGATCCCGATGTACCTCATCATCGGGATCTGGGGCGGGCCGAATCGCGTCTACGCGGCGGTCAAGTTCATCCTCTATACTCTCGCCGGCTCGCTCCTGATGCTGGTGGCCATCCTGTTCGTCTACTTCCAGCACGGGGCGGCCACCAACGTCTACACCTTCGACCTTCCGGTGCTGGTGCGCTTCGTCAGCCCGGGCGGGCTGACCCAGGACCTGCTCTTCCTGGCCTTCGCGCTCGCGTTCGCGATCAAGGTGCCGATGTTCCCGTTCCACACCTGGCTGCCGGACGCCCACGTGGAGGCGCCCACCGCGGGCAGCGTGATCCTGGCCGGCGTGCTCCTGAAGATGGGGACCTACGGCTTCCTGCGCTTCTGCCTGCCGCTGTTCCCGCAGGCGAGCATGACGTGGGCCCCGTGGGTCTTCACCCTCTCGATCATCGGGATCCTCTACGGGGCGTGGGTCTCCACCGTGCAGCCGGACATCAAGAAGCTGGTGGCCTACTCGAGCGTGAGCCACCTGGGCTTCGTGGTGCTGGGCATCTTCACCCTGACCCCGCAGGGCATGGTGGGCGGCATCATCCAGATGGTGAGCCACGGGCTCAGCACCGGCGCGCTCTTCCTCATGGTCGGCATGATCTACGAGCGGCGGCACACCCGGCTCATCGTCGACTTCGGCGGGCTCTGGAAGGTGATCCCCGCCTTCAGCGCGCTGTTCCTGATCGTGTGCCTGTCCTCGCTCGGGCTGCCCGGCCTGAACGGCTTCGTGGGGGAGTTCCTCATCCTGCTCGGCACCTTCCAGGTGCACCGGCTCGCGGCGGTGCTCGCCGCGAGCGGCATCATCTTCGCGGCGGTGTACCTGCTCTGGATGTACCAGCGGGTGTGCTTCGGCGAGGTGACCTCGGAGGCCAACCGGCGCCTCACCGACCTGAGCCTCCGCGAGTGGGCGGTGCTCCTGCCGGTGCTGCTCTTCATCGTGTGGATCGGGGTGTACCCGACCACCTTCACCACCATGACCGAGCCGAGCGTGCAGGCCCTCATCACCCAGGTCCAGACCAAGGCGCAGGCGACCTCGGCCCGGCTGACGCCGCCCCGTGCTGTCGTGACGCGATGAGCCCCGCGCTCCCCGCGCTGGTCTTTCCGTCCGTCGACCTGCGGCCCATCCTGCCGATGCTGGTCATCGCCCTCACCGCGGGCGTGGTGCTGGTCCTCGACCTGCTTCCCCCGCGGGAGCGCAAGGACCACCTGGGCTTCGTGAGCGCGCTCGGGGTGGTGGCGGCCCTGATCGTCACCTACTGGATGACCTTCTCCACCGGCGGGGCCGACCTGCGGGGCTTCCGCGGGATGGTGGTGCTGGACGCCTACGCCCTCTTCTTCAACATCGTGATCGGCTACGCGACGGGGCTCGTCCTCCTGCTCTCGATGGACTACATCCGACGCGAGGGCCAGGAGGCGGGCGAGTTCTACATCCTGGTGCTGCTCTCCTCCCTCGGCATGATGCTGATGGCCTCGGCGGGCGACCTGATCATCGTCTTCCTCGGCCTCGAGACCATGTCGATCTCGCTCTACGTGCTGGCCGGCTTCTTCCGCACCCGCCTCGAGGCGGGCGAGGCCTCCATGAAGTACCTGCTGATCGGGGCCTTCGCCTCCGGCTTCTTCCTCTACGGCATCGCCCTCATCTTCGGGGCCGCCGGCACCACCAACCTCGACCGCATCGCCAACGCGGTGGCGGCGGGGGCGGGCCGCGATCCGATGCTGGTGATCGGGCTCGGCCTCCTGCTGGTGGGCTTCGGCTTCAAGATCTCCTCGGTGCCCTTCCACATGTGGGCGCCCGACGTGTACGAGGGCGCCCCCACCTCGGTGACCGCGTTCATCGCCACCGGCTCCAAGGCGGCCGCCTTCGCCGCGCTCCTGCGGGTGCTCCTCACCGCGGTGCGCGGCGCCCCGGTGGACTGGCCGATGCTGCTGTGGGTGGTCGCCGCGCTCACCATGACGGTGGGCAACGTGGTGGCCCTCGCCCAGCAGAACCTGAAGCGCATGCTCGCCTACTCCTCGATCGCCCACGTGGGCTACATGCTGGTGGGGGTGGTGGCGGGCGGCGCCTTCGGCAACGGCAGCGTGCTCTTCTACCTGCTCGCGTACACCTTCACCACCGCGGGGGCCTTCGGGACGATCCTCCTGCTCGAGCGGGCGGGGCAGGAGGCGGTGCGGCTCGACGACTTCGGCGGGCTCGCGGCGCGGCATCCGCTGATCGCGGTCGCGCTCTCGGTGTTCCTGCTCTCGCTGGTCGGCATCCCGCCCACCGCGGGCTTCGTGGGCAAGTTCTATCTGTTCGGAGCCGCGGTGAAGTCGGGCTACGTGTGGCTGGCCGTGATCGGGGTGCTCAACTCCGCGGTCGCCGCCTACTACTACCTGCGTCTCATCGTCTACATGTACATGCGGGAGCCGGAGGGCGCGCCCACCGTGCTCGCCCCCTCGTTCTCGGGGGCGCTCGCGCTCGCCGTCGCGCTCTGGGGCGTGGTGCAGCTGGGCGTGGCGCCGGGCCCGCTGTTCGACCTCGCCCAGGCCGCCGTCGTCCCGCTGCTGAGGTAGTGCTTCCCCGCCTCCCCTACCGCGGCTGGCTCTTCGACCTCGACGGGACGATCTACCTCGGCGAGCGGCTGATCCCCGGGGCCGACGCGGCCATCGCGGCGCTGCGCGCGGCGGGCCGCCGGGTGGCGTTCCTCTCCAACAAGCCGCTCCAGACCCGCGCGGAGTACGCGGCCAAGCTCAGCCGCCTCGGCGTGCCCGCCGCGCCGGACGACGTCATCAACTCCTCGCTGGTGCTCGCGCGCTACCTGCGCGACCGGGACCCCGGCGCGCCGGTCTTCGTGATCGGCGAGCCGCCGATGCTGGACGAGATGCGCGCCCACGGCTTCGAGGTGCGGCACGACGAGCGAGTGCGCTGGGTGGTGATCGCCTTCGACCGCACCTTCGACTACGCGAAGCTGAACATCGCGCTCCAGGCGGTGAAGCAGGGGGCACGGCTCATCGCCACCAATCCCGATCGCACCTGCCCGGTGGAGGGCGGCGAGATCCCGGACTGCGCGGGGATGATCGCGGCGGTGGAGGCGGTGACGGATCGCAGGGTGGAGACCATAGTGGGCAAGCCGTCGCCGATCATCCTGGAGGTGGCGCTCGCCGCGCTGGGCGTCCCCGCCCGCGACGCGGCCATCGTGGGCGATCGCATCGAGACCGACATCGTGATGGGCCGGCGGCTCGGGCTCGGCACCGTGCTGGTGCTGAGCGGCGTCACGCGCCCGGACGACCCCCGAATCGCCGCGGTCGCTCCCGACCACGTGGTACGATCGGTCCGGGACCTGGTGGAGTGATCGAGTGAGCGTGCCCGCGAACCGACTGGCTGGGCTCGACGGCGCCGCGCTGGACGCCGTGGTGATCGGCGGCGGCATGGCGGGGGCGGGTGTGGCGCGCGACCTGGCCCTGCGCGGTGCGTCGGTCGCGCTCTTCGACAAGGGCGACTTCGCCTCCGGCACGTCGTCGAAGTCCTCCAAGCTGATCCACGGCGGGCTCCGCTACCTCGAGCTGGGCGACTTCAAGCTGGTGCGCGAGTCGCTGCGCGAGAAGAGGACGCTCGAGCGGCTCGCCCCGCACCTCGTCCGCCCCCTGCCCTTCCTGGTGCCGATCTACCGCGGCGCGCCGCGCGGCCTCATCACGGTGCGCATCGGCATGTGGCTCTACGACCTGCTCACCCCGGGCAAGACCACCGAGCGGTACCGAGTGCTCCGTCCGGTCGACGCCCTCACCATGGAGCCCTCGGTGCGGGCGGAGGACCTGCGCGGGGCGGGCTACTACTTCGACGACCTGCTGCTCTATCCGGAGCGGCTCTGCCTGGAGAACGTGCTCTCGGCGGCGCGGCACGGCGCGCGGACTTTCAACTACTGCGAGGTCGAGGAGTTCGTGCCGGGCCGGCGCGGGATCGACGGGGTGAAGGTGCGCGACCTGCTGTCTGGCCAGGTGCAGCTCGTGCGAGCCGCCACCATCGTCAACTGCGCGGGGCCCTGGGTGGACCGGGTGCGCGCGATGGCGAAGGTGGCCGACCGGAGCCCGCGGGTGGTGCGCACCACCAAGGGCATCCACTGCCTGCTCCCACGCATGACCGACCGGGCGGTGTACCTCTCGGCCCGCGACGAGCGGATGATCTTCGTCATCCCGTGGCGCGAGTTCTCCCTGGTCGGCACCACCGACACCGACTTCGAGGGCGATCCGGACCGGCTGTGGGCGACCCGCGAGGAAGTGACCTACCTTCTGGAAGAAGTGGCCAAGGTGCTGCCCGACAAGCGGGCCACCTTCGAGAACGTCTCCTACACCTACGCGGGCGTGCGGCCGCTCTCCTTCGAGCCGGGGGCCCCGGCGTCCCGGGTCTCGCGCGAGCACAAGGTGATCCCGGAGGGGCCCGACGGCCGCTTCTTCTCGGTGACCGGCACCAAGCTCACCTGCTTCCGCAGTCTGGCGGAGGACGTGGGCAACCGGGTCATGCGGGTGCTCGGCCGCGGCCTAGCCCCGCGCACCGCGCGGCTCACCCTCGACGGCGTGGACGAGGAGGTGGGCAAGATCGAGGCGCGGGTGTGGATGGACGTCTCCGAAGAGATGGCGGCCACCGGGCTCTCGCGCGGTACACTGCGCACGCTGGTGGAGACCTACGGTCGTGCCTATCCGCGCGTGCTCGAGCTGGGGCGCAAGCTGCCCGACGGCTTCGAGCGCCTGTGCCCGAGCAATCCCGAGATCGTGGCCCAGCTCCACCACGCCCTCCGCGAGGAGCTGGCGGTCTCGCTGCAGGACGTGCTGCTGCGCCGCACCGGCATCGGCCAGAGCCGCTGCCAGGGCCTCGACTGCGCGGAGCCCATCGCGGCGCGCATGGCCGAGCTGGGCGGCTGGTCCAAGCGCAGGCTCGACGCGGAGCTCGAGGCCTACTCCCAGCACGTCGAGCGCAGCCGCCGCTTCCGGCAGCGCGCATGACGCGGCGCCGCCTCGGCGTCGCGGTGGCCCTCCTCTCGCTTCTGCTGCTCGCGGCGGCGCCGGTGCGGGCGGCCGACCAGGCCTGGCTCGTCGGGCGCTGGGAGCTGCTGCGGGACCCGGACGGGGGCGCGCAGGACTGGCTCGAGTTCAACCGCGAGGGCCAGGTGGCCCTGGCCAGGCGGAACGGCCCGCGCTACACCGGCCGCTACCACGCCTCCGACGAGGCGGTCGAGATCGACTACAAGATCGGCAGCCAGTCCGTGATCACCACCTTCACCCCCAGCTCGGACAAGCGGGAGCTCTACGCCCGCTCCGCGGTGACCGGCAAGAACGCGGTGTACGAGAAGCGACCGTAGCCGCCCGCCGCTTCCCGGCCGCGCGTCAATGGTGCTATAGTTCCGAGCGCCGCCGGGGGCGTCGCGAGAACGTCACCGCCGCGCAGCCCGATCGAGACCCCGAATCGCTACCCTGACAACCCGGAGGTCACTCATGCGACAGACGAAGACGTCCTGGTGGTCGGCGGTCGCCGCGCTGCTGGTCGGCGCCGCGCTGCTCCTGGTCCCGGCCGCGCCCGCCCTCGCCAAGACCGAGATCCAGTTCTGGCACGCCATGACCGGCCAGCTCAACGACGCGGTCAACGCGCTGGTGAAGCAGTTCAACGAGAGCCAGGGCGAGTACGAGGTGAAGCCGCTGCAGAAGGGCAACTACGCGGAGACGCTCACCGCCGCGATCGCGGCCTACCGCCAGCGCCAGGCTCCCCACATCGTGCAGGTGTTCGAGGTCGGCACCCAGACCATGATGCTCTCGGGGGCGATCCTGCCGGTCTACCAGCTCATGAAGGAGCAGGAGATCGCGGTCGACTGGAAGGACTTCATCGCGCCGGTGGTGGGCTACTACTCGAAGGACGGCAACCTCTACTCCATGCCGTTCAACTCCTCGACCCCGATCCTGTACTACAACAAGGACGCCTTCCAGAAGGCGGGACTCGATCCGAGCAAGCCGCCCCAGACCTGGAAGCAGGTCGAGGAGTACAGCAAGAAGCTGATCGCCTCGGGGGCCACCAAGTGCGGCTTCTCCACCGGCTGGCCCTCGTGGGTCCAGGTCGAGAACATGCACGCGCTCCACGACCAGCCGTTCGCGAGCAAGCACAACGGCTTCGACGGCCTCGACACCCAGCTCCTCATCAACCAGGAGTTCGGGGTGAAGCATCTGGCCCAGCTCGCGGCGTGGCAGAAGGAGAACGTCTTCTCCTACGGTGGGCGGCGGGGCGACGCGGATCCCAAGTTCCTCAGCGGGGAGTGCGGCATCTACATGCAGTCGTCCGCGCTGATCGGCGGCTTCACGAAGGGCGCGAGCTTCAAGTGGGGGACCGGCCAGCTCCCGCACTACGGGGCTCCCTACAAGCGGGCCACGTCGATCATCGGCGGCGCCACCCTCTGGGTGATGAAGGGCAAGCCGTCGCCGGAGAATCGCGGGACCGCCCGCTTCCTCAAGTTCGTCTCCGACACCAACCAGCAGATGTGGTGGCACGTGACCACCGGCTACCTCGCCATCTCCAACAGCGCGGTGAAGAACCTGGAGGCGGGCTACCACTTCAAGAAGAACCCGGACCAGTACACCGCGTTCGCCCAGCTCACGAAGGGCACCGCGACCCCGAACAGCCAGGGGCTGCGCCTCGGGAACTTCACCCAGATCCGCGACGTGATCGAGGCCGAGATGGAGAACGTCTTCGCGGGCAAGAAGACGGCCAAGCAGGGCCTCGACGACGCGGTGGCCAAGTCCAACGAGATGCTGAAAGAGTTCGCGGCCGCGAACAAGCAGTAGCGCGTCCGGTCGCCGATGCCGCGGACGGTCTTCAAGAGCCGGTGGCTTCCATACGTGCTGGTGGCCCCCCAGATGGTGGTCACCGTGCTCTTCTTCTTCTGGCCCGCCCTGAAGTCGCTGCAGCTCTCCTTCTACCGGGTCTCCCCGTTCGGGGACAAGTCCACCTTCGTCGGCCTGGACAACTTCACCAAGCTCCTGGCCGATCCCGACTACTACGCGAGCGTGGTGAGCTCGTTCCTGTTCGCGGGCGGGGTGACCGCCCTCGCGGTGCTGGGCTCGCTGGTCCTGGCCGGCCTCGCCACCCAGAAGATCCGCGGGCTCGCGGTCTACCGCACCCTGCTGCTGTGGCCCTACGGCATCGCGCCCGCGGTGGCGGGCATCATCTTCCTGTTCATCTTCCATCCCGCCTACGGGATCCTGCCCTACTTCCTCTCCTTCGTGACCGACTACCAGTTCAACTGGCTGCTCAAGAGCTGGGTGGCCATGATCCTGGTGATCGTGGCCACCGCGTGGACCCACCTCGGCTACAACATCGCGTTCTACATCGCGGGGCTCCTCGCCATCCCGGCGTCGGTGATCGAGGCGGCGGACGTGGACGGGGCCGGCCCGATCCGGCGCTTCACCGCCATCGTGTTCCCCCTCGTCTCGCCGATCACCTTCTACCTGGTGGTGCTCAACATGGTGTTCGCGTTTTTCGAGTCCTTCGGGGTCATCGACGCGGTGACCAAGGGCGGGCCGGGCCGGTCCACCGAGATCATGGTCTACAAGCTCTACCGCGACGGCTTCATCGGGCTCAACCTGGGCTCCTCGGGCGCGCAGTCGGTGATCCTGATGGCCATGGTCATCGGCCTCACCGTGCTCCAGTTCCGCTTCGCCGAGAAAAAGGTCACCTACCGATGAGCGCGGTCGGCGCGACCCAGCTCGAACAGGCGCAGGTGCGGGCGCGCGCGGCCGACGCCCCGCGGCGGGAGCGAGCCCGGGGAGGCTCGCTGCTCGTCCACGCGCTCCTGATCGCGTGCATCGCGGTGGTGGTGTTCCCGCTCTACTTCGCCTTCGTCGTCTCCACCCAGGACCTGAAGGAGGTGGTGCAGCGGCCGCCGCGGCTCCTGCCGTCCACCCACCTGGTGGAGAACTACACCGAGGCGTGGCGCAAGTCCGGCATGGGCGTCATGCTGTTCAACAGCGCGGTGATGGCGGTGACGGTGGCGGTGGGCAAGATCATCATCTCGATGCTGTCCGCGTTCGCGGTCGTGTACTTCAGCTTTCGCGGCCGCATGGTCTGCTTCTGGATGATCTTCGTGACCCTCATGCTCCCGGTGCCGGTGCGGCTCGTCTCCACCTACGAGGTCATCGGCACCCTGGGCTGGCTCAACACCTACCAGGGGCTGACCGTGCCCCTCATGGCCTCCGCCACCGCCACCTTCCTGTTCCGCCAGTTCTACCTGACGATCCCGAACGAGCTGGCGGAGGCGGCCCAGCTCGACGGGGCGGGCCCGCTGCGCTTCCTGTTCCGGTTCCTGCTGCCGCTGTCGTGGGCCAACATCGCGGCGCTCTTCGTGGTGCTGTTCATCTTCGGCTGGAACCAGTACCTGTGGCCGCTCATGATCACCAACACCGAGGCGATGCGCACGGTGGTGATCGGGCTCGAGCACCTCATTCCGCGCAGCGGCACCGACCTGCCCACCTGGAACCTCATCATGGCCGGGGCGATGATGGCCCTGCTGCCCCCGGTGGCGATCATCGTCTTCATGCAGCGCTGGTTCGTGAAGGGCCTGGTGGAGAGCGACAAGTGAGAGGGCTCCTGCTCTGGGGCCTCGCCCTGGGCGGTGTCTCCGCGGTGCTCGGCACCGTGAGCGCGGCGGCGCCCGACATGATCGCGCCGCTCTTCGCGGCCCACCGGGGCGGGGCGGCCCTCTGGCCGGAGAATAGCCTGCTCGCCTTCGGCAACGCGCTCGCGCTGGGCGTCGACTATCTCGAGCTGGACGTGCACCTGAGCCGCGACGGCGAGGTGATGGTGATCCACGACGCCACCCTCGAGCGCACCACCACCGGGAGCGGGCCGGTGCGGGAGCGCACCGCGGCCGAGCTCGGGGCGCTGCGGCTCAAGGACCGGGGCGGGGCGGTCACCGCGGAGCCGGTGCCGACCCTGGACCAGGTGGTGGCCCTCGCCGCGTCGGGCAAGCGGCAGATGCTGCTCGAGATCAAGACCGACGCGCAGCGGCGGCGCTACCCCGGCATCGAGGAGAAGGTGTTCGCGGTCCTCGACCGCTACCGGTTCACGTCCTTCGCGATCGTGATGTCGTTCGAGGGGGAGACCTGGCGGCGGCTGCGCCAGCTCCGTCCGGAGGCGCGCACCGGGGCCCTCTACTCCGCGCGGGCGCTGCCCGCCCCCGCGATCGAGCCGGAGCTCCAGGCGCTCCGCCAGGCCGGCGTCGTCTTCGTCGGGCTCGAGCAGCGCACCGTGACCGCCGAGGTCGCGCGGCAGGCGCGGCTGGCCGGCCTCACCCTCGGGGTGTGGACGGTGAACGAGCGCGACGCCATCGAGCGCTTCGTCGGCCACGGGGTCGGCATCGTGATCACCGATCGCCCGGACCTGGCCAAGGCGGCGCTCGGCCGGTGACCGCGCGCCGCTTCGTCCTCGCGCTCGATCAGGGAACGACCGGCTCCACCGCGCTGGTGGTGGATCCCGACGGGGCGGTGCGGGCCCGGGGCTACGCGGAGCTGCCGCAGTACTACCCGCAGCCAGGCTGGGTAGAGCACGATCCGGCCCAGATCTGGGCCACCACCGTGCAGGCCCTCGGCCAGGCGGTGGGCGCCGCCGGCATCGCGCCGGCCGAGATCGCGGCGGTGGGCATCACCAATCAGCGCGAGACCGCCATCCTCTGGGAGCGCGCCTCGGGCCGGCCGGTCGGCAACGCGATCGTCTGGCAGTGCCGGCGCACCGCCGCGCTCTGCGACCGCCTCCGCGCCGACGGGGCCGAGCCCGAGATCCGGCGGAAGACCGGCCTGGTGGTGGACGCCTACTTCTCGGGCACCAAGATCCGCTGGATGCTCGACCACGAGCCGGCGCTGCGGCCCCTAGCTGAGCGCGGCGAGCTCTGCTTCGGCACGGTCGACTCGTGGCTGCTCTGGCAGCTCACCGGCGGCGCGGTGCACGCGACCGATCCGTCCAACGCCTCGCGCACGCTCTGCTACGACATCCACGCGCTCCGGTGGGACGAGGGGCTCTGCCGCATTCTCGGCGTGCCGATGGCGCTCCTGCCCACCGTGAAGCCGTCGGCCGGCGTGTTCGGGGAGACCACCGCGACCGCGACCCCGGGGCTGCCCGCCGGCATCCCGGTGGCCGGCATCGCGGGCGATCAGCAGGCCGCGCTCTTCGGCCAGGCCTGCGTCGAGCCCGGCATGGCCAAGAACACCTACGGCACCGGGTGCTTCGCGCTGCTCAACACCGGACCCCGCGCGGTCGGCTCGACCGAGGGTCTGCTCACCACGGTGGCGTGGAAGGTGGAGGGCGCGACCGTCTATGCCCTCGAGGGCGCGGTGTTCATCGCAGGCGCGGCGGTGCAGTGGCTGCGCGACGGCCTCGGGGTGATCAAGCAGGCGGCGGAGACGCAGGCCCTGGCCCAGTCGGTGCCGGACACCGGCGGGGTCTACCTGGTGCCCGCCTTCGTGGGGCTCGGCGCGCCCTACTGGGACCCCTACGCGCGCGGCACGCTGGTGGGCATCACGCGCGGCACCACGCGGGCCCACCTGGCCCGCGCCGCGCTCGAGGCCATCGCCTACCAGAGCCGCGACGTGCTCGACACCATGCGGCGCGAGTCCGGGGTGCCGCTCAGCACGCTGCGGGTCGACGGCGGCGCGGCGGCCAACGACTTCCTCTGCCAGTTCCAGGCCGACGTGCTCGGGGTGGAGGTATTGCGCCCCTCGGTGACCGAGACCACCGGGCTCGGCGCGGCCTACCTGGCCGGGGTGGGCGCGGGGCTCTGGAAGAGCCGGGAGCTCGGCGGCCGCTGGAAGCTCGAGCGCAAGTTCACTCCCGCCATGTCGCCCGCCGCGCGCGAGGCGGGCTACGCGGGCTGGCGCCGCGCGGTGGAGCGGGCGCGCGGATGGATCGAACCCGACAGGAGGGATGCATGATGCGATCGACCGTCGCGCGGGCCGTCCTGGCCCTGATTGCCGTGCTGAGCGCGCTCGCTCTGGGCGGGACGCCGGCCCGGGCGCAGGCGCCCATCGAGGGCGAGCTGAACCTGATCACCCCGGTCTCCAAGTTCATCCACGACGCGGCGCTCAAGGCCTTCGCGGACTACGCGAAGGAGAAGTGGAACGTCACCGTGAAGGTGAGCGCGATCCCGGCCGGCACCCCGGTGGCGTACGGGCGCATCACCGAGTGGAAGGGCAAGCCCGAGGTCGACATCTTCTGGGGCGGGGAGTCCGCGCTGTTCGAGAAGCTGGCCGAGCAGAAGCTCCTGCAGAAGGTGGAGATCTCGAAGGAGGCGTGGGAGTCCATTCCCGCCTCGATCGGCAAGCCCAAGCCGATCCCGCTCAAGGACCGGGACGGCTACTGGGTCGGCACCACGCTCGAGCCGTACGGGATCGTCTACAACCCGAAGCGCCTGCAGCGGTTGGGCGTCGCGCCCCTCAAGGACTGGGACGACCTGCTCAACCCCAAGCTCAAGGGCGAGGTCGCCCAGTGCGCCCCGACCCGCTCGTCGTCGTCGAACGCCACCTATGAGGTCGTCCTCTCGCTGCAGGGCGAGGAGCCGGGCTGGGCCTGGCTGCGCAAGCTCGCGGCCAACACCGGGCACTTCACCGCACGGAGCCGGGACGTGCCGACGGTGGTGGCCAAGGGCGAGTTCGCGACCGGCTTCGCGGTGCCGTCCTACATGGCCTTCGAGGAGAAGCTGGCCGGCTTCGACATCAAGTACGTGGCGCCGAAGAACGCCTTCGTGACCCCGGAGCCGATGGCGATCCTGGCCGGGGCCCGCAATCCCAAAGCGGCACGCGCGTTCATCGAGTTCCTCCTGACCGAGCGCGGGCAGAAGGTGTTCATGGAGCGCGGGCTCTTCTCGGTCAACCCGAAGTACAAGGTGCAGGGCGCCGCGGGCTCGACCGCGGAGACCGCGGTGGAGTTCACCGGTGGGGTGCGGTCGTACTTCGACGGGGACGTCGCCAACGTGTACGACGAGGCGGTGGCGGCCAAGCGGTCGGAGGCGCTCAAGACCCGCTTCCGCTCGGACATCGAGGCCAAGTGGGACGAGCTGAAGAAGTAGCGCCGCCCGGCGCGATCCTCCGCGCGATCGGATGATCGTCACCATCCAGGGGGTGGTGAAGCGGTTCGGCGCGGTGACCGCGGTCGACGCGGTGGACCTCACCGTCGCCGACGGCGAGCTGTTCACGCTGCTGGGGCCGTCGGGCTGCGGCAAGACCACGCTCCTGCGCCTGCTCGCCGGCTTCTACCAGCCGGACTCCGGCACCATCCGGTTCGGCGACCGAGTGGTCAACGGCCTCGCGCCCTACGAGCGCCGCATCGGCATGGTCTTCCAGAACTACGCGCTCTGGCCGCACATGACGGTGGCCGAGAACATCGGTTACGGCCTCCGGCTGCGCCGCCTGCGCGGGGCGGACCTCGCCCAGCGCCTGCAGGAGGGCCTGCGCAAGGTCAACCTGGTCGGCTTCGAGGCCCGCTACCCCGGCCAGCTCTCGGGGGGCCAGCAGCAGCGGGTGGCGCTCGCGCGGGCGCTGGTGCTGAACCCGGACATCCTGCTGCTGGACGAGCCGCTCTCGAACCTGGACGCCAAGATCCGCATCCAGGTGCGCGCGGAGATCCGGCGGCTGCAGCGGGAGCTGGCGATCACCACCATCTACGTGACCCACGATCAGGAGGAGGCGCTGTCCCTCTCCGACCGGGTCGCGGTCATGCGCGACGGGCGCGTGCTGCAGGTGGGTCCGCCTCGCGACCTCTACGAGCGTCCGCGCACGCGCTTCGTGGCCGACTTCGTGGGCACCAACAACCTGGTGCCGGGCGAGGTGGAGAGCGGGGCCGCGGGGGGCGCCGACGTCGTGGTCCGCACCGCGCTCGGTCCGCTGCGGGCCATCGCCAACGGCGCCGTCTCGGCGCGCTGCGTGCTCGCGGTGCGCCCCGAGAACGTGGCCCTGGGGGCGGCCGCGACGGGCGAGGGCAACCAGGTCGCGGGGCGGGTCAGCCTGGTCTCCTACCTCGGGAGCACGGTGCGCTATGACGTGGAGACGGAGGGGGGCCTCGTGCTGAAGGCCGACATCCGGGACGCGTGGCACCACGACCCGCTGCCGGTGGGCCGGCCGGTGATCTTGAGCTTCCCCGCGTCGGTGACCCTGGCCGTCTCGGACGATGCGTAGCCCGCGCCTCGCGCTGGGCGTCGGGCTCATCTGGACGTTCCTGATCCTCTTCCTGGTCTACCCGCTCGGGCGCATCTTCTACGACGCGGTGACCGACGAGGCGGGGCGGTGGACGCTGGCCAACTTCCACGACTTCTTCACCGACCGCTTCTACCTGCGCTCGCTCTGGCACTCGATGATCCTGGGTGTGGCGACCGTGATCGCCTCCTCGGTGCTGGGCATCACGGTGGCCTTCCTGCTCGTGCGCTACGACTTCGTCGGCCGGAACCTGTTCAGCTACCTCACCATGATCCCGATCATCTCGCCCCCGCTGGTGGGGGTGCTCGGCTTCACCTTCATCCTGGGGCGCGCGGGCACCGTGAACGTGCTGCTGATGGATCTCTTCGACCTCCTGCGCCCGGTGAACTTCCTCTACGGCATCCACGGGGTGGTGCTCGTCGAGACGCTCCACCTCTTCCCGATGATCACGCTCAACGTGGTCGACGCGCTCGGCAAGGTCGACCCCTCGCTGGAGGAGGCGGCGGAGAGCGTGGGGGCGCGCGGGTGGAGCAAGCTCTGGCGGGTGACCCTGCCGCTGACCACCCCGGGCTACGTGGCGGGCGCGCTCCTCGTGTTCATCTGGACCTTCTCCGATTTCGCCACGCCGCTGGTGCTCGGGGTGCAGGACCTGCTGGCCCCGCAGGCCTACCTGAACATCGTGCAGTTCGTGGACCGGCGCATCTTCCGCATGGGCATCGTGATCTCCGCCCTGATGGTGCTGCTCGCGGTCCTGTTCTTGCTCCCGGCGCGGCACTACGTGGCGATCAAGGACTACTCGTCGCTCTCGTACAGCCGGGTGGCCCGGCGGCGCCTCTCGGCGGGCCGGCAGGCGCTGGTGGTGGCCTTCCTGTCTTTCCTGCTGCTGCTGTCCTTCATCCCCTACATCGGCGTGACGCTCGCCTCGGTGGGGAAGGGCTGGGCGCTCACCCCGCTGCCGGTGGCCTACACCCTGCAGTACTACGAGCGCGTGATCGTGGAGACGCCCAAGTACATCCTCAACAGCTTCCTCTACTCGGGGCTCGCGGTGGCGATCTGCGTGGTGGTCGGGGTGCCGATCGCCTGGCTGCTCGCGCGGTCCACCGTGCCGGGGCGCGGGGCGCTCGACGCGGTCAACACCCTGATCCTGGCCGTGCCCGGCACCGCCCTCGGCATCGCCTACATCCGCGCGTTCCACTTCGACCTGCCCGGGCTCGACCGCGGGCTCACCTCGTTCTGGATCATCATGCCGCTGGTGCTGGCCGTCCGGCGACTGCCCTACACGGTGCGCGGCTCGTTCGCCTCGCTGCTGCTGGTACATCGCTCGCTCGAGGAGGCGGCCGGGAGCGTCGGTGCCTCCGGCGTGCGCACCTTCCGTGACGTGACGCTGCCGCTCATCTGGAAAGGCATCCTGGTCGGCGGCCTCTTCTCGTTCATGACGTCGCTGCAGGAGGCCTCCGCGGTGCTCTTCCTGGCCCTCGGCGGCTGGGAGTCGATCACCAACGGGATCTTCGCCTTCTACATCGCCGGCAGCGCCAACGAGGCGGCGGCCCTCGGCGTGATCCTGATCGTGGTCGCCGCCATCAGCGTCGCCATCATCAACCGCATGGCCGGCACCCGCATGGGCGGCGTCTTCGGCTGAT